>UMLB01068964.1_pt1 | contig 12053 bp, 8 predicted proteins | sample 1966481 | NCBI WGS metagenome assembly UMLB01 (sample SAMEA4836192, study PRJEB28245) | human gut metagenome | biome: gut microbiome; material: fecal sample | place: Denmark | collected 2008 | reverse complement strand
GCCGGCCGCCTGTTCCAGTTCAGGGTCGTCGCGGGGCTCGCTGACGGTACCGAGCGGACACTGATCGACGAGACGCAGAACCAGGGCGCCCTCGATCAGGTGTATGCGGCGAATCTTGGCGAGGAGGTCGAACACGTCATCGTGGAGTTCACGGGGTCGGTCGGCGGCACCGCATGGCCGGCGCTCGCCGAACTCGAACTGCTGCAGGAGGCCGGCGACACCATCGAAGGCGTGAACATCGCCACCTCGGCCGTCATCACGTCGTCGCCCACCAAGGACGCGCCCGAGAACGCCGGCGCGCTGGTGGACGGCAAGGCGACCGCATGGGTGTCCCGCGACGGCGCCACGCCGGCATGGTTCCAGCTCGACTACGCCAAGGCCCGTGAGGTCGACAGCATACGGCTCAAGTTCGAGGAAGGCCAGCCCGACCGCAGCATGCAGTTCACGTTGAAGGTGATCGACGCGAACGGCGACGAACATACGGTCGCCGAACGAACCGAAGCCGACCTGAGCAAACAGCAGGGCATCGTGATGGACGTGCCGGTCGGCATGAGCATCACACGCATCCGCATGGACATCGCCGACGCCCGCATCCCCTCCAGCGGCTCGCCCGCATGGCCACTGGTGTCCGAGATCGAGGTCTACGCGACGCCCGGCAACGTGGCTTGCGACGCCAAGACGACGGCCTCGGACGGCTCGACGCTCACGGCCGCCGACCTCGCCAAGCTGACGGACGGAGACCGCAACAGCGCGGCCACCTTGACGGCCACGGCTGACAAGACCCTGACATTCACGCTCGCGAAGGCCGCGGACATCAACATGCTCGGCCTGCTGGCCTCCGGTAACAGCGAGCCGGTGCGGTTCAAGGCCGAATACCGCGTGGTGCCGCAGGACGGCGGCGGTGCGGGCGATGGTGCAGCCGACCAGTGGAAGACGCTGACCGACTATTCCGGCAATGCGCAGATGAAGCCGGAGATCGTGGCCCGCCTTGCACGGCCCGTCTACACCGACGCGGTACGCATCACCGTGCTCAACGAGAACCCCGTCGCCATCAACGAGTTGTACCTGTATCAGGCGGATGCAGGGGCGTCTCTGGAAAGCTACCTCTCGTCCGTCGAGACCGCGCTCGGCAAGCTCACCGTCGGCGAATACGCCGGCAACGTCACCCGGGCGGCGAAGACCAAGCTCGAAGTCGTGCTGGAGCAGGCGCGGGCGGCGCTGGACGCCGGACTGACCTCGCGCGAGGCCGGCCGGTGGACGACGACCGTCGAAGACGCGGTGTCCGAGTTCTACCGCACCGGCTACGTGTCGCTCGACCGCAACGCGCTGTATGTGGCGATCGATGACGCCGCGGCGCTGATCGCGTCTCTGGACGCGCATGGCCTGCCCGCGTCGTCGGCCGCATTGGCCGAGGCGAGGGCAAGCGCCAAGCAGGTCTCCGACGCCTACGGCACGGTGACGCAACAGGATCTCGATAACGCCGCGGCTGCGTTGCGGCGGTCGGCCGACACGGCGCTCGCACAGCTTGACGCGCAGGAGCGCTATCAGGTCGTGCTGGATGCGGCGGTCAAGACGCTGGAGGACGCGCAGACGGCGGGCAGCGTCGGCGAATACGAGGGGCAGCATCCGCAAAGCGCCGCGGACGCTCTGCGCCAGGCCATCGACGACGCCAAGGCCGCACACGATGCGGCCGCCGGAGACGCCGATAAGGTGGACGCCGCGGCAGACGCGCTGCGCCAGGCGACGATCGCGTTCAACGAGTCGATCGTGCACATCGATGCGGCCGCGTTGGATGCGGCGAAGCGGGCGGCGACCGGTCTGGTCGAATCGCAGTACGACAGGGCTGCGTGGGCGACGATGCGTGAGGCTCTTGCGGCCGCCGGAGACACCGACATGGCGCACATCTCCCAGGCCGACGTGGACACCCTTGCGGCACGGCTGAATGATGCCATCGCCGCGCTGTCCGACGCGCGTCTGGACCGTGGCCCGCTGTCTGACGCCATCGCGTCGGCTCAGGCTCTCAAGGAAGGCGATTACACTGCCGAATCGTGGAAGGCGTTCGCCGAGGCGTTGGCCGCCGCGCAGGAGGAGTGCGGACGGCGATCCACCACGCAGGGCGATCTGGACAAGGCCGTAAAGGCCCTGACTCAGGCTCGCGACGGGCTGGAGCGCAAGCAGCCCGGCGGCGGTGAGGAACCAGGAGGTGGCGAGGATCCCGAGCAGCCTGGCAGCGGCGGGCAGACCGAGCGTCCCGGTGGCGTCAAGCCCGGCGCCGGCGGCAATGCCAATACCTCCAAACCTGGCACGGCGGGCACGGAAACCCTCTCGAAGACGGGCGCCCAGACGCTGCTGCTCGCAGTGACGGCGTGCATCATGCTTGCCGCGGGATTCTCCATCACGACGGCGCGCTCCCGTCGCCGGTGACCGGCTGCGGTATGGCCGGGCACCTGTATGGGGTGACCGGCCATACCGACGTGCTCGCGCACACATATGGGTCTCCTGCATGACCATATCGCGCCGCCAAAGACACCCCCGTAACTCCCCGTCATAACCCCTTAGAAACATAGTCCCCCAAATATCTTCCCGCTGGCGCTACACTTCGAAATCACGGGGGGGGGGGCTTGTTTTGCGCTTTTTGCGTAGGATGAACCCTCCCGAAGCAAGAAGTGAAGGATGTATCATGTTTCGGGAAAATCGACGTTTCGTCGTCAGGTTCAGGCAACGATTATCAATATCATCCAGCAAATATACAGGCGATGCCGCCGCCGCAAACGCGGTGCACAAGGCGCAATCCCCAGTCATGCGCGTGGGTGATGAGGCCCCGCTGACCGCCGCCAAGGCCGGATCCGCCGCTCCGGCCGCCAACATCGCTCTGGCCGCAACGCTTGACATCGCCAATGGCGTCGACGTCATCCTGACCGGCGAAGTCGATGGTCACATGATCGATTCCATGGCCGATGCCAAGCCCGTGCTGAAAACCTCCACCCCCGACGCGCCGAACACCCCCGAACCCTCGGAAGTCCCTGTGAAGTCGGAGACCTACGCCGCGGTGACATCCGTCGCGACTGTTTTGGGCGAGACACGGCTGCCAGGCACGTCGCCGATGATGACCCGTGCACGCCGCGAATCGTATATCGGCGGCTGACTCGGCCATCCGCCTGCCTTTCACGAGGCAGGGCGGGCGTCCCGATTCGGAGGATACTGCGGGGAAGACAGTGCAGTGAATCCCGGCGAACCTCCGTTTCATGTTCGTCTCTATCGATGAGAAGAGTGCTGGAGGGCACCATCATGAAAGACAGAGAGTTTGACGACGACGAGATTGACTACCTGCGTTCACTGCCTGCCGTGAACAGCGTCGGACGGAACCGCATCCGATACACCGGCCAGTTCCGCGAATACTGCATGCAGCGGTATCGTGCGGGGGACTCGCCGACGGGTATATTCCGCGACGTCGGGCTTGACCCGTCGCTTATCGGATACAAGCGCATCGAACGGTGCATCGCGCGCTGGAAGATGATGGAATCGGCTGATGACGACGCCGAGCCGATATCCGCTGACAAGTTCCCGCGTACCGGCAATCCGCTGATTCCGCCGGCGCCGATTCGCACGGCCACGATCCGCGAGAATTTCGGCGGATCGGCGGCCAAGGACCTGCGCGATATGCTCATAGCGCAGCAGATCCGGTACATCCACGAGCTGACCGCGGAGAACGACAGGCTCCGCGAACGCAACCGGAGACTCGAATCCGGACTGCGGGAGGATGAGGGCGAGACCGGCGAGCAGAGCGGGGAGACGGACCAGCCCACGCTCTGACGCCAGCTTTCGCCCCCGCTGGCGGGACGAGCCGTACAGTAGACAGCCCGGTGGGCTGTCTATAGGCGAGTATGAGCCGGCAGGCGCATCAGAGAGATGCGGCTGCAAGGCCGTCCTTGATTGCAGGGCCCGGAGGACTGTCGCGTAGCGACTGGGGGCGGTCCCGGAGTGGTTCTCGCCGCGCCAAAATCCCGCGATGTGATGCATTGCAAGGTTCTTTCTGAGAGGAATGGGCCATGAGATGCACGCGCATCACTACTATGGTGCATATGACTGATTCCGTTTCCGCCACGCCAACCGCGTGGACCAATCCACTGCGCGATCCGCGCGATTTGCGCCTGCCGCGCATCGCAGGACCGTGCAGCATCGTGATCTTCGGCGTGACCGGCGATTTGTCGCGCAAGAAACTGCTGCCCGCGATCTATGACCTCGCCAACCGCGGCCTGTTGCCGCCGAGCTTCGGACTGACCGGCTTTGCACGCCGCGACTGGACCGAAGACCATTTCAGGGATTTCGTCCGCGAGCACGTGCAGCAGCATTGCCGCACCCCGTTCCGCGAATCGACGTGGAAGCAGCTCGCAAAGGGCATCCGTTTCGTGCAGGGGACGTTCGATGACTCCGCGGCGTTCGCGCGGTTGAGCGACACGGTCGCTGAACTGGACCGCGACCGGGGCACGCGCGGCAACCATGCCTTCTACATGTCGGTGCCGCCGCGGGCGTTCCCCGTGGTGGCGCGTCAGCTCGCCGACTGCGGACTGGCCCGCTCGTCCGAGGGCGCATGGCGACGCGTGATCATCGAGAAGCCGTTCGGCCACGATCTGGCCAGCGCCAAGGAGCTCGACCGTGTGGTTTCCGAGGTGTTCGACCCGTCGAGCGTGTTCCGCATCGACCATTATCTCGGCAAGGAAACCGTGCAGAACATGCTGGCGCTGCGTTTCGCCAACGCGATGTACGAGCCGATCTGGAACGCCAACTACGTCGACCACGTGCAGATCACGATGGCCGAGGACATCGGCGTGGCCGGCCGCGCCGGATACTATGACGGCATCGGCGCAGCGCGCGACATCATCCAGAATCATCTGCTGCAGCTGCTGGCCCTGACCGCCATGGAGGAGCCGGTCTCGTTCACCGCCTCCGACCTGACCGCCGAGAAGACGAAGATCCTCTCCGCGGTGCGTCTGCCGAAGGACCTCGCCGCACACACCGCTCGCGGACAGTACGCCGCCGGCTGGCAGGGCTCGCATGACGTCGTCGGATACCTGGAGGAGAAGGGCATTGACCCGGCGTCTACCACCGAGACCTATGCGGCGATCCGGCTTGACATCGACACCCGCCGCTGGGCCGGTGTGCCGTTCTATCTTCGTACCGGCAAGCGTCTCGGCAAGCGTGTCACCGAGATCGCCGTCGTGTTCAAGCGCGCGCCGCACCTGCCGTTCGAGTCGACCGCAACACGCGAGCTCGGCAAGAACGCGATCGTGATCCGCGTACAGCCCGACGAGGGCGTGACGATCCGCTTCGGCTCCAAGGTGCCTGGCGGCACGGCGATGGAGGTGCGTGACGTCTCGATGGACTTCAGCTACGGACGCTCGTTCACGGAGAGCTCGCCGGAGGCATACGAGCGACTGATTCTCGACGTGCTGCTCGGTGACCCTCCGCTGTTCCCGACCACCGAAGAGGTCAACCTGTCGTGGAAGATCCTCGACCCGATCGAGGAATTCTGGTCCACGCTCGGTCAGCCGCAGCCGTATCGTGCCGGCACGTGGGGGCCGACGGAGGCCGATGAAATGCTTGCACGTGACGGACGCCACTGGAGGATGCCATGATTATCGAAATGCCGAACACCCGCACCCGCGAGATATCGCAGAAGATCGACGAGTTGCACGAGGAGCGCGGCGAGTCGGCGACCGGCCGCGTGCTGACGCTGCTGATCTCCACCACCGAGGACGAGCTGGAGCAGGCGCTGGAACTGGCCAACGCCGGCAGCCGCGAGCACCCGTGCCGTGTCATCGCCATCTCCCCGCGGCGTGGAAATGGCGCGCGCAAGCCCGTCGAGGACGCGGATGCGGCGTACGACAATTCCAATCTGGACGCCCAGGTGCGCTTCGGCGCGGACGCCGGTGCGGGTGAGATCATCGTGCTGCACCCGCGTGGTGGGCTGGTCCATCATCCCGACACGTTGGTCATCCCACTGCTCGTGCCCGACGCGCCGGTCGTGGCGTGGTGGCCGAACGAGGCGCCGGCCAACCCGTCCAAGGACCTGCTCGGCGCGATGGCGAGGAGTCGCATCACCGACGCCATGCACTCGTCGAACCCCTACCGCACCATCGAGGATCTGCGCCGCAACTGGTCGCCGAAGAACGTGGACATGGCATGGACGCGCCTGACGGTGTGGCGTGCGATGCTCGCCACCATGCTCGACCAGCCGCCGCACCTGCCGATCAGTACGGTGAAGGTCTCCGGTCCGAAGGGCTTCCTGCCCATGGATTTGCTGGCGGCCTGGCTGCGGCTGAAGCTCAACGTGCCCGTCATCATGGAGGAGGTGCCCGGCGCGACCGCCGTGACCGGCGTATACCTGACGCGCGCGGACGGGACGCTCAGTCTGGAGCGGCCGGACGCGAAGGAGGGCATCGCCGTCATCAGCACGCCTGGCCAGTCGCCGCAATCCATCAGCGTGCCCACGAGGACGCTTGAGGAATGCCTGAGCGAAGAGCTGCGTCAGCTCGACCCGGATGAAGTGTATGCTGAAGTCATCACCCAGGGATGGAATCTGATTCATCCTGCCGAATAAGCACTGTCGGGCCGGCGTCTCGACCGCAAGGCGCCGGCCCGACGGCAATCGGTGAATCAACGAATGAACGGCGATGCGTGAGCGTCACGGAACCGTCACGCGCCCATGCCCGGGCGCGGGTTTCGGACGCGTGAAGACCGAATCAGAACGACAAAGGAGCTGTAACTGATGTCGCAAAGAAAAACCGTAACATGCCCGAACCCCGATGTTCTGGCGCAAGCTGTGGCCGTGCGCGTGCTGACCACGATCAGGAACCTGCTCGCCGAACCGGGGCGCAGCCGCGTGGATATAGCGCTGACCGGCGGGACCGACGGCAATCGCGTGCTGCGCGCGATCGGCACCGACCCGCTGGCCGATGACCTGGACGCCTCGCGCGTGCACATCTGGTGGGGCGACGAGCGGTTCGTGCCCGAGGACAGCGACGACCGCAACGCCAAGCAGGCGCGGCGGTTCCTGAACATCCTGGTGGAGCGCGGGCTGATGCCGGAGGAGAACATCCACGAGATGCCCGCTGACACGCGCGACGCCGCACAGATCGCCGCAGCCACCGACGAGGAGAACGATGCGGTGCTGGCCGATGCGGCCGCCGCCTACCAAAAGGAGCTGATCGAGCAGCTGGGGGAGGAGCCGACGCTGGACATCGCGTTGTTCGGCGTCGGCCCGGATGCGCATTTCGCGTCGCTGTTCCCCGGCCGGCCTGAAGTGCTGATCGACGACCCGCATGTGCTGGTCGCCGGCGTGCGCGATTCGCCGAAGCCGCCGCCGCTGCGCGTGACGCTCACCGTTCCCATGATCGCCCGTTCGCGGCACACGTGGGTGTTCGCGTCCGGGGAGCGCAAGGCCGATGCGGTCGCCGCCGCCTTCGCCCAGCCGCGCAATCCGCAGGCCCCGAGCTCCTTCGCCGACGGCGAGGAACTCATCTGGTACATCGACCAGGCCGCCGCCAGCAAGCTGTGAGGTTTGTCTCGACTATCGGATAGTTCGGTATTTGAAGCTTGTTATTTCGGATAACGAGACAATTCGAGGATTCCGTGGCCCGAAACGGCAAAGATGCATGCTCTTGCCGTTTCGTGCCACGTCTCCCGTCGTGAAATCAGATCTGATTGGTGTTCATCATGGCATGAGATTGAGGCCGGTCTGTCAATCATGGCGATGCAGTTCGACGATCGTACTGGACAATCCGGTCGTATTGCGAATTTCGTTCACTCCGCCCAAGGGTTCATTGCGTGCCCGGTGCGGTCCGGCATGCGAATGGGATGCAGCGCAAGAAGCGCGCAGGGTTGCGACGCCGATGCGTGTACAACTCCCGCGAAATGGCATAATGCGCGCGTTGTACGGGGCGGAATCTGTACAACAGCCGTTGAAAACGATTGCGCCCACTGTTGTACACCGACGGAGTTCCTGGAAACGTTGGAATTTCAACGAAATGAGGAATGGTGTGCGAGGTCTCTCGGGACGCTGTATGTACAACTGCTGCGTTTGCCTACAATGCGCGCGTTGTACAGGAGGATATGCACCGCCGGCGGTGACTGGGCGTTGATTGGTGATGTTGGGATGCGGCTGGTTGCGATTACTGTGCGCGAAAAACGTCTGTGTGAAAAATGGGAACCACACGATATGAATGGTGTGCCGATGAAACACGATGGCGCAGACGCCCCTAGGGGAGCCTGCGCCATCATTCGTATGGTTCGCGTTCGATCTGCGAGCGGTAGGGAGGGGCTTGTGGTGAGGCTCGGTGTTTGCTTATGACCAGGCTCGCCTTCGGCCCCTACGATTGGGGTCTCGCTTCGCGAGGCTCGGTGTCTCCTCGCGGCTGTCACCGGAAATCACGCAATGATTTCCTCACGGCCAGGCTCAGCCCACAACGTGTGGAAGGCGCCGGGCATGTCGGTGCGCTGGTAGGTGTGGGCGCCGAAGTAGTCGCGCTGGCCCTGGATCAGGGCGGCGGGCAGGCGCGGGGAGCGCAGGCCGTCGAAGTACTCCAGCGAGGAGGCGAACACCGGCACCGGGATGCCGAATGTAATCGCACGGGAGACCACGCGTCGCCACGAGCGCTCGGCGGTCTCGATCGCGTCCTTGAAGTACGGGGCGAACAGCAGAGACACGTTGGCTTCGCCGTTCTCGAACGCGTCGGAGATGCGGTTCAGGAACTTTGCACGGATGATGCAGCCACCGCGCCAGATGCGCGCCACCGCAGCCAGATCGATCTTCCAGTCATACACCTTGGCGGCTTCGGTGATCTCGTTGAAGCCCTGGGCGTACGCGACGATCTTCGAAGCGTACAGCGCCTCGCGGATGTCATTGATGAACGCGACCTTGTCTTCCTCGGCCATCGGCACCACGCCGGACGGTCCCTCGAAGTCCTGCTTCTGGGCTTCGGCGCGAAGCTCGGCCTGCCCGGACAGTCCTCGCGCGAACACGGCCTCGGCGATACCGGTCACCGGCACGGCCAGATCAAGCGCCGACTGCACGGTCCACGTGCCGGTGCCCTTCATGCCCGCGTGATCCACGATCACGTCGACCAGCGGCTTGCCGGTCTTCTTGTCGACTTGATGCAGCACGTCGGCGGTGATCTCGATCAGGTAGGACTCCAGCTCGGTCTTGTTCCACTCCTCGAACACGTCGCCGATCTCGGCCGGCGTCATACCGAGCGCGCGACGCATCAGGTCGTAGCTCTCGGAGATGAGCTGCATGTCGGAGTATTCGATGCCGTTGTGCACCATCTTCACGAAATGGCCAGCGCCGTTCTCGCCGATATGCGTCACGCACGGCTCACCCTCGGCCTTCGCCGCGATGGACTCGAAAATCGGCTTGAGCGTCTTCCAGGACTCCTCGCTGCCGCCGGGCATCATCGAGGGTCCGAGCAGGGCACCTTCCTCGCCGCCGGACACGCCGCAGCCGACGAAGTGCAGTCCGCGGGCGCTGATCGCCTTCTCGCGGCGGATCGTATCGGGGAAGTGTGCGTTGCCGGCGTCGACGATGATGTCGCCCGGCTCCATCAGATCGGCCAGCTGATCGATCATCGCGTCGGTCGGCTCGCCCGCCTTGACCATGATGATCGCGGTGCGCGGCTTCTTCAGCGATGCCACGAATTCCTCCATCGTCTTCGCGGGGAAGAACTCGCCCTCGCTGCCATGCTCGGTGATGAGTTTCTCGGTACGCGAATAGTGACGGTTGAACACCGCCACCTTGTTGCCGTGACGGGCGAGATTGCGGGCGAGGCTCGCTCCCATTGCGGCCAGTCCGACGACACCGACGTTTGCTTCAGCGGTCATGCTGTTTCCTTCCGACGAGGATAGGGTTTTGTTCGTTACCAGTGTATGAAGAACGCTCTACGTGGGTGGCGTCCGTTTCACCGTCGGCATGGAAATGTCGCCGCGCCGGTCGTGCCTTGCCTCATACGATGCGGCGGTCGGCTGCCCAGCGGGTCAGTTCAGTGCGGTTGGACAGCTGCAATTTGCGCAGCACGTTTGACATGTGGGTCTCCACGGTCTTGATGGAGATGAACAATTCGGCGGCGACCTCCTTGTATGTGTATCCGCGGGCGATCAGGCGCATGACCTCCTGCTCGCGGCCTGACAGCAGGTCCAGCTCCTCGTCGCGGCCCCGCGCGCCGCCGGCCCCGTCCATCGGCGCCCCCTGGAAGGCGGACAGCACGAATCCGGCCAGTTTCGGCGAGAACACCGCATATCCTTCGTGCACCTGCTTGATGGATGAGATCAGATCGTCGCCGGTGATGGTTTTGGTAACGTATCCGCGTGCGCCGGCACGAATCACCGAGCCGACGTCCTGCGGCGAATCCGACACCGACAGCGCCAGGAACGCGGAAGCGGGGGAGAGCGGCTGCGATTTGGCGAGGATCTCCGCGCCTCCTCCTCCCTCGCCGCCGGGTACGTGCACGTCGAGCAGCACCACGTCCGGTCTGATGTCGGCGATCATCGCGATCGAGCCTTCCACGTCGGCGGCCTGCCCGACGATGTGGAAGTACGGCTGCAGCGTGGCGATGACACCGGCGCGGAACATCTCATGGTCGTCGACGACGGCCACGCGAATCGGCGTCGCCGCAGCTTCGCGGGGAGTGGTATCCGTATCAGTGGCTCTGCCGGACTCCACGCTGCCGAACTCACCGGCCGCCCCTTGCCTCGCATCTGCTCCTGATGTCGGTCCGATGCTTGTGCTGTCTGCCTGACCCATATGCTTCACCTGTCGAATCATGTTTCCCTCTGCGTGCGTGTGTATGATGCCGCGCCGGATGGCGGTCGTCCATGCTGCCCGCCGACGTTCGTGGCATCGCCCCGTTGGTTCGGTTGCCGTCCGCCTGCGACCGGCATGTGCATGCGCACCTCGGTGCCCCAATGCGGCCTCGATACGATCTCCACCGTACCGCCCCGTCGTCGGATCCGCCCGATGATCGACTCGCGGATGCCGAGCCGGCCCTCGGGAATCGCGTTCACGTCGAACCCATCGCCATGATCGCGCACGAAGACCTCAACCTTGTCGGCGCCGGCCTCGCAATACACGGAGATGGGCTCGCCGCCATGCGTCACGGCGTTGATGAGCGCCTGCTGCGTGGCATCGAGCAGCGCGTCGGTCTGGGCACTGGGCCTCGCGTCGCCCACGGTCACCACTTCGATCGGTTTGCCGTGCTCGTCTTCCGTCTGCGCGGCGATGGCCTTCAGCCCGGCGCTGACCGAACGGTCCGATGTGGTGCGTTCCTGATACAGCCATTCGCGCAGTTCGCGCTCCTGCTGCCGGGCGAGCGAGAACACGGTCTGCGGGTCGTCGCTGTGCAGCTGGATCAGGGCGAGCGTCTGCAGCACGCCATCGTGCAGGTGCGCGGTCATGTCGGCACGTTCCTCTTCACGCTCCTTGAGTGCGCGCTCGGTGGATAGGGAGCGGATGAGCGTGCTCACCCAAGGCACGATCGCCAGAGCCGTGCCGGCCAGCAGTACGAACCCGCCGATGATGATGCGGCGAGGGGACGCGCCCCACCCCGGAACCGTGCTGGTGAACACGAAGATCGCATAGCCGACGAACAGAAGCACGATGCCGCCAAGCATCGATGGCAGTTTGCCCTCGTCCGCGTCAAACCGCGACCATGCCAGTCCGAGGCCGCCGACGGCGACGGCCAGCGGCACGATCAGCTCCCGTCCGCCGGCAAACGACAGCAGCACGCTTATGGCGATGAACACCAGACCGGCCAATGCCACCAGTGAAGGTTTCGGGGCGCGGCGCAGAGCCGCCGCCAGTCCCTCCGAGGAGTCGTCGGCGTCGCTGCGGCCACTGTCACCCGCGGTGCCGGCGTATGCCGCATTACCGCGGGAGAGCGGCTCGGCGAAACCTGTCGAGGCCGCATCCGACATGGCCTGCGCGGCGGCGACGGGATCGCCGACCGGCATGAACATCCACAGGAACACGTATGCGATGACGCCGGCCCCGAACGCGAGAGCGG
>UMLB01042405.1_pt1 | contig 12120 bp, 13 predicted proteins | sample 1966481 | NCBI WGS metagenome assembly UMLB01 (sample SAMEA4836192, study PRJEB28245) | human gut metagenome | biome: gut microbiome; material: fecal sample | place: Denmark | collected 2008 | reverse complement strand
AGAAGATGCAGAGTATATGGAAGGTGTCAATGATGCTAATATGTCAGATGAACCTGTTATAGAGGGTGATGTTATCCCTCAGGAAAACATACCAGACAAGCAGGATGAAACCAAGGAAGAAAAGTTTATCCGCCTTGCAGAGGTAAGGGTCGGGAAGGCACTAAATGCTATTCAGAGGCTTGGAAATCTGTCTAACAAATCTGCTTATCATTACACAGATGGTCAGATTGAGCAGATGTTTGGAACACTTGAAACGGAGATTGCAAGAGTAAAAGCAAAATTTTCTGCAAAGAAAGATACAACGGAACCTTTTAAGTTTAAATAGTCATTTGTTTCAAGAGGAGAAATTTTTATGAATAATTTAACAGCAATGGTTATTATTCTTGTTTCCGCAGTTATCTTCTGTTTGTTATCTATTATTATAATTAACATAACAGACAGAAGAAGCCTGCTGGGTGCGGATGATGACGACTTTATTACAAAATATTTTTATAACAAAAAGAAGTTTTTAAGACAGTATAAGATTTTTGCGAATATGACAACCTATGTACTGCTTGTGGTAGTTGTCATGTGTATTATAGGCGGCGCAGCATTTTATTTTACTCAGAATGTATTTATTACAACTGCAGGTGCGATTATAGGCTTTTTTTTGCCTGACTTCTTAATCAAGATGTTCTCAGGATTTAAAAAAGATGATTTTGATTCAAAGTACGGAGCATCACTAATGACACTTGCAGCAAGCTTAAAGGCAGGATTATCAATACAGCAGGCAGTTGAGGAGTTATGTCTTTCAAAGTTTGTGGATGAGGATATGAAGGTCTTATATAGAAACATAAACTCACAGATTAAAATGGGGGTAAAAGTTGATAAGGCATTTGCTGATTTTGCAGAGGAAACACAGAGTGTGGATGCAAGGGATGTAGCCTCTGCAATAGCACTACAGGAAGAAATTGGTGGTAATGAAGCGGAAACAATAGAAACCGTTGCCCGTACTATTGCCGACCGACTTGATAATAAGACTACAATCAAGTCACTGATGACAGATTCAAAGATGATGATTAATGTTTTTATGTGTGCGCCAGTAGTACTTATTGCGATGTTAGCGTTTCTTATGCCAGATATCTTTGAATATTATACAAGCTCAGTAAAAGGTGCGGTTACATTAGTTGGTCTGATAGCAATTATGTATATAAGTGTATTTATAGCTTCAAAGATGCGTAAATCAGCACTTAATATTTAAAGGGGGGAAAGAATATGTTAAACAGTATTTTAGGAGCGCTGAACAGTATTTACGGAGTGTTCGACAATATTTCGTTAAGCGTTATATTTGCATTGGTTATATTTATATCCGCTGTATGTATAATCCTGATTATTGATGATATGCAACGCAGGAAATCAATTTATTATGATCCTAATGATTGGTTCTTCCATGATTTTAATAATAAGTTCTTTGATATGATGTTTACCAAGAGGGCTGATACAGAAAAGGTAAAAACAGAAAAGGCATATGAAGTTGCACAGAAAATTGGTATTAACTCTGCTGAATACGCAAGAAACTGTTATGTTGCCGGTATCGGAGATTCCGGCATAAAAAGTGTCGTTGTAATGCGTATATACGGCGTAGCTGTTCTTTTGGTGGGTATTATACTTTATGTACTTACACAGATAGTAATACTTCCGGTATTGTGTGCAGTGATAGCGTATTTGCTTGCTTTTATGCCGCAGAAGGCGCCTAATTCTGCCGCAAAAAGAAAGAAATTTCAAGTTGAAGAAGAACTCCCACGATTTGTTGAGCTGTTGTCTATAGCGTTACAGCTTAAAATGCCAATAGATCAGGCTATAAGAAGAACTGCAGAAAAGGTGGATAATTCTTTTTCAAGAGAGTTACTTGAGATTATGGAAAAATCCAATATAACAAGCATGGGATGGGTAGCAGCACTTGAAGATATGACTGAGAAGTATGAGGTTCCCGTTCTTAATGATTTTGTATTGAATATTGTTTCTGCTTATACAAAGGGCGTAGATGTATATGATTCGGTAGTAGAACAGCTTGACAGTATGAAGAAACAGCATCTTAACAATTTAACAGCAAGAGCCAAGGCACTTGACAATAAAATTATGATTCCTATTATGGCCGGCGTACTTGCGCCAATCGTTGTAATGGTACTTTTGCCAACAATGACACAGATAAATTTCAATATTTAAAAAATAAAAAAATTTAAAAATTGTTTAAGGAATTCGACATTGTTTATTACATAAATAATATGTAACAAGTAATTTATACTAAAAAAGAAAGGAAAACTTAAGCATATGTCAGAAGCATATACTTAACAGGGTAAGAAATTTTATGAGTAAGTTAAAGAAGCTTAAGAACGTAGTAAAAACTGCAAAGAAGAATGCAGGTGATGAAACAGGTGCTTTGACAACAATTGAACTTGTTGTACTTTTAATGGTCGTAATCGGCGTTGTAGCAATTATTGCAACCTGGTTTCGTGGCAAAGCAAACAAAACTCTTCAGAAAGCTAACGAAATTGATAATATCTAATAGTGGTTCAAGAAAGTATTACATAAGCCCTGCATTGAGCAGGGCTTATGTTAAAAAAGGGTGTATTTCAATGCAAATTGTGTTAATCATAGCATTATCAATATGTATGTTTTCGGATATATGCAAGATGAAGATATTTAACTTTATAACCTTTCCGCTTATTATATGTGGAATCATATACAGATTTATGAGCGGAGATCATATATTCGCAGTTGTATGTATTCTTCTTGGATTATTATTTTTATTAGTGCCGCAAGTAGGAGGAGGCGACAAGAAACTTCTTTTAGGAATATTGTTGTGCGAAGGACTATTTGTAACCTGCAACATAATAATAATAGCTCATCTGCTTACCGTGGCAGCATATTTCATAAATGAATATTTCTTTGTGAAAATGATAATGAAGGATAAAAAAGGCTTATTAAAAAATAAAACCGTAATTCCAATGGGACCGGCTTATACATTAGCCTCGATAGCAGTATTAGCGGGATATGGAATACCGTTACTATATTAAGAAAGAGAGAAAGTTATGCAGAAATTAAAACAGATTGACTGGGAATCCGGGATGAGTGAATCAATTTCATTTCTTTTATTATTCCCATTTGTACTTACATGTATGTATATCATGTTCTATGCAATGCAGACATCATATGTAAGACAATCTTTACAGTATACAGTATATTGTGCTACAAGAGCTGCAGTTGTTTATGATAACTATGACGATGGTGTTGCAAAAGCAAACGAAGTTGTAGATAAGGCACTTCCTCATGGCAGAATGGGTATCACATGGACACAATATACCTTGACTGGAGTAGGTTCTAATGGCTCAAGATGGTCAAAAGGTGTTTTAAAGGAAGGAACACTTCAGGCACAGATAAAGTCTTTATTGCCTTATCAGGGAATGCGTTACAGAACTGTAAGTGCAAACATAATTATGATGGTAGAAAGACCGGTATAGTGAGGCGAGATAATTGAAAGAGAAAAAGAAGTTTTTTGAACAAGGGTATGCAACAACAATATTTATGACATGTATTATCCTAATGTTTGTCATGGGAATAATAATATCAGTTAAAATCGCAGGAAAGTATATTTTAAGGGTTAAGGCCCAGACATGGACTGATGCAATTACAGATGCGGCCAGTATATATAGCACATCCCGCAACGGTTTTGATGAGGGAAAAGCATATGCAGCATTTAATAAAATCCGTAGTTATGCTGACAGTGAATTCAGCTATGGAATAACTTTTAATATGTGGGTAAACAGCGACCAGATTGGTGTAGATACATATTATGAATATCCGTGGCTGGCAGCGGGGAGTTCAAATTCAATGTTTGATTTTTACAGTACCTATCCGGTTGCTCATGTATCTGCAGTTTCACAATTTCTGTATAATGGAAATGAGGAGATTATAGATTATGAAGTCGCTGTTCCATCGAACTCAAACGATACACTTAATATAATAACAGACTCAACTAACCCAGATGGAATAAAAGGTATTACCATAGGAGGTGTAATAAGAAAAACAACTCTGAAAATGCTTGGCGACCAGCTCATGTCACAGGAACTTGGAAGATACAATTATTCAGGGTATAAGGATTCGTGGTGTGGAGAAGTTACATCACAGACACTATTTACCAGAGATATATTATCTCTGGTTGGAAATCCGGATTGCAGTTCCTATGATAGGAGTAATATAGGTGAATTAAACATAATTAACCCTGACTACAACTGGGGATGGGGTGGAACAAATTCTGAGGGACAATATGCTGAATATCAGCCTACGATAGCTGATCAGAAATTATGCAGTGTAACAGTTGATGGAAATGAGTATATAATACTTAAATTAAAAACTAATTTATCAGCGCAGGTGTTAACTCCCGATGGAGTAAAATCTATGAACATATCATCATTGGATAGTGCAACATTTAATGTGTATGATATTGATACCAATTACTATGATCAATAAGTCTGTCGGCATCCCAGAAGTGGTTCTGGGGTGCTTTTTTCCGCAGATTGGTATACAAAATGATATAACTGGTATACAAAAAATATATTCTGAGGAAATTCTGAGAAAATTTCTAAAATTATAGTACCTTTTTGCTATATTATTTGGTATACTATGCCAGCAGGTAATCATTTCCAGTTTTGATTTTTTTACCTTGCATTATATATGTGTAACAAATTTTAAAGAAAAATGGAGGACAAAGTTATGAGAATAACAAAGTTTTTGGCCACAGGACTTGTGGCAGTAATGATGGTCGCAACAGCTACAGGTTGCGGCAGGAACACAGCAGATGGTACAGGCAGCAATAAGAAGGAGACTATCACAACTCCTACTTCTGCAGAGACACATGCTGATGTTAATAATTTAAACAGTTTAGTATCTAGCAATGCTACATCAATGCAGTGGAAGTGGTATGAAGGCACAGCAGAAAAGCTTACCAATTACAAGTTCACTGATTACAAGACACTTAAGTATGCTGATGAATACATGAAGGACAGAGTAGTGTTTACTGCTGCTGCTGAACAGCTTAAGGAAGACTTGAGTGATTATGAGCAGTATTATCAGGTGGCTAAGATTGCTGCAATCTCTACTGTAAAGAACGCATTTACCAGCAATGGGGTAGATTATAAGAATGTATTTACAACATCAAAGTATAATGACGGTAATGCAGGTATTAAGTCGGTATGTGAAGTCTATCCGATAGATTTCTCAACAGAAAAGAACAGATTAATCTACTTTGCAGGTGTTGAACTTACTGATGGTACAGTTTCAGAGATGATAGGTTCAGTACAGTTTGTTGATCTTTATGTTCCTAAGTTTGTGCAGGGAGATAAGGGCAAGGTACAGGATGGCACTGAAGAAGAACCAACTGGCGGTAAGATTATGTCAGCTGAGTATGTCTTTACTACTGATAATGACCTTGTTACAATGAAATTTACTATGTCATCATATAATAAGGATGCTGATAACAATAAAGATGTTGTTAATTTTGATGGAGACCTTATTGCTAGATAACAAAGCTAAATATTTTTTTCAGGAGTTGTAGCCTCCTGATTTTTAAAGTTAATTCTCATTTTTCTTCATTATATATATTCTAAACCGTTCTGTCAGAAACAGGGCGGTTTTTTAAATTTCTTCATTTTTTTAACGATTTTCCGTGTATTTATTGCATAAATAAAATAGACAGATATTTTACCTTGCATAGATAAAATATATAAAATCAGAAAGGATATACTTATATGAAGAAACGAATATTCAGGAAAAATTTATTTCGCTTGACAGGAGCTGCCATGACTACAGTGATGGTATTAGGCAGTACTGTACAAGCATGGGCGAAATCTGGTGGTAATGAAATCATCTCTGCCGACAATGTAGCAGGCGGAGGCTCGTCCACGGACGACTATTACAGCAATGTGGATCTTGATGATTACGACAGCTGGTTAAGAGATCTTATAAGCGAGTGCATCTCTAAGAGTGATTCAAAAGAAGATTATCTTCCGGGTGGCGTATACCACGATACTCATGTAAGACAGGAGCATTATGAATTTAATGAACCCCGTCTGGAAGACGGAAGCTGGCAGTTCGATGTTGAGGAATGGGGTGTTTCGGTAACTGATCCGGTAAATTATGAGCGTGATGATGGGGATTATACCAGATCTCAGACAAACCGTTATAATGACACAATTTCGATAGTAGATCTGTCACATTCATGGGAAAATTATTCGGAACAGGCATATCAGATATTTCTTCCTATAGAGGGCAAATTATCGGTGAATCATTACATTAACTCTGATTCATACAGGAGAGCATTTGATGAAGGAGGAAGCATTAATGTGTACCATCCGTGGTATGATGAAACCAGACATGACGGATGTACATACACAATTAATGAATTCAGCGACTATCTGAAAGAAACAGAGAAGACAATAGAGGTTGATTCATCAAATGCCCTTACGAAAGTAATACGCGACCAGACAGAGGTAGGAGCAAGAACAGGTCGTTTTGTAGCCGAGCTGACGAACACCAGAACAGGGGAACTGATAACAGCAGAAACCCTGGTATTGAAAGATATAAATGGAACACCAAGGATAACATTTTCAGGGCTGCCGGATGGAGATTATACGGTTACATGGTATTCAGAACACGATGCATGGTTTTATACATATGAGCAGTGGTACTGTGAAATGTATGTGTATGTAAAAGAAACAAAGAGAGCATTGTTATCCTATGCCAGCTACTACGAAAAAACGTCAGACAGGAAATATACGGACAGTTACTGGATGCAGGATGAAATCCAGCCTTATTCATTTTCAATGAGCGGAGGCGGTGATGTTACAATAACAGATGGCGGCGAAGCGTCAACATGGGAGCTTATCAAGTAAATGAAAGTCAGGGGAAATATGAAAAAAACATATGATGAGTATTACAAGGTCTGTGACATACTAAAACAGCTTCCGCTCTGTACATACATTCCGTCAGATTATGACCTTGATTATATGTCTGACTATTTTGAAGAGACATTTGAGTTTATTGTGTATATAGCGGAATATCATGCAGTCACGAAAAATGAATATTCTAAAAGGCAGCTGAAAAAAGTAGAAGATATGCTGTATGACCGTTTAGAACTGGTAGAAAAAACAGAATAAAAACAAAAAATACCTATCGTAGTGATTGCGGTAGGTATTTTTTTACGCTAAAATCTGCACAACAACAAGGCTGTGCCATGAGAAAAAATTAAGCAATAATCTTGATTATCAGAAATGATTACTATATACTTAAGATAAGAATAAAGTATTTATTTTTCTGTCATAATATATATAATGGCATTAACAAAGGAGACAGAGATTTTTAACTTGCATATGTTATTGTGTATGATTATGTAAAATGGAGAAACAATAAAATAGGAGCAATTCCTGTTACATTAAAATTTCAGGGATTGCTGTGGTGGCACTTTCCCTGTTGATATAGATTTAATATACATCTGCTTTATGCAGGGAAAGAGAAGGTGTTATTAATGAATAAAATTAAAAAGTATGAAGAACTGAGCTTTACTGATGACTATATGTTCTGTATGATTCTGACAAGTAATCTAAAACTGTGTAAGGAATTACTGGAACTGATTCTTAATGTAGAAATTAAAGAGGTTAAAATAGCTGAACCACAGAAAAGTGTAAATATTACATATGATGGAAAAGGTGTCAGGTTTGATGTATATGTCAATGATGCAAAAAATACCGTTTATGATATTGAAATGCAGACTACACGACAGAAAGACCTTCCTAAAAGAACCAGATACTATCAGGGAATGATAGACCTTAATCTGATTCAAAAGGGTACTAAATATTCAGAATTAAAGAAGTCATATGTAATCTTTATATGTCTGGAAGATGTATTTGGCCAGAACCTTCCTGTATATACATTTAATTATATGTGTGAACAGGACCATTCTATAAAATTAGGAGATGATGCAACGAAGGTAATTATCAATGCATCAGGTTCAAGAGACGGATTATCAGAAGATATGTGCAGTTTCTTAGATTTTTTGTTAAAGAAAGATGCAACAAGTAAGTTTACACAGGAATTGAAAAGCGCTGTTAATGACGCTATTGCCAACAAGAAATGGGAGGTGGATTATATGACATATGCGATGAAGATTCAGGAAGAAAGAGAAGACGCTAAAATTTTCCAGTTGATTAAAACATCAAAAAAATATAATATTGCATCAGAAAATATTATTTCAGATTTAATGTCAGAATTTAATCTCACCAGAGAAGAGGCTGAGGATGCTCTAGCGAATTACGAGCCTGAAAATTAATAATATTGTCACCAAAATACAGAAACTGGTACTTTTCTTTACAGATTAGTACCAGTTTTTTATTTTGGATATATAAGACATTTTAATGGTAAATTTACAACATCACTTATCAAAATATAACTCTTTTCCTGAAAATGGAAAGAGTTATTTTTTATGCTTTTGTGTAAATGTATATACATTTACGGAAAATTCCTTTCCAAAAAATGGCAATTACTTATTGTACAGGTTTTCTGTACAAAAGGGTTACTTTTTAGGAGGGAAAAATGACAGAAGCAATAAAAAATGAAGTAAGACAGCGGACAATTTTTTTGCTGCAAAAAAGAGATGAAGCAAATGAAGAAGAAAGGAACAAAATAATTGCAGAAATTGCAGAAGAGAACATCTCCTATATTGAAGGTTATGTCGTAAACAGGTTTTCATCTTTTGGTACAGAGGTTGTGCAGGAGCTTATAAGTGAATGCACCATAGCTTTTATGAAAGCCATGAATACATACATTATTAATGATATCAGCCTGTATTCGACCTATGCCAAGTTTTTCTTTAATAATGCTGTATATGAGTATTTTAGAAAAGAAAAGGGAATAAAAGCAGCTTCACAGCAAAGCATAAGCGTGTTGAAGAATTGCATCAAGAAACTCAATATTGATGAGGATGATGTAATGATACATATTCCGCAGCTGATGGAAGAGCTGGGGTGGAGTGAACAGCGCATAAAAAATACTTATTATACCATGGCTCTTCAATATGTCGTATATGATTTTTCGCAGGAAGATGAAGGTAATATTACAGAATTATCAGAGTTTACAGAGGAAATTGCAATATCAAATGTTACGAGTGCCGAAATCAGGGATATTGTAAGGCGCATATTAACACCAAGAAAGCTTGCGATTCTGGATGCTAAATATGATATGGGATTTTTTCCTGAAATACAGGAGATGAAGAAAAAAATGACTACAACTGATGCACTTAATTTATACCTTGGCGAAAATCATACAAGTAAATATTACTGTGCGACAATTACGAATATTTTAAAAGAGCTTGGGAGAAATAAGAAACTGGAAAGAATTTTTGCAGGGTAAAAAGACAGGAGAAAAATTTTATGGATACTACAAATTTTAAATATGAAACAGATATACTCTTAAAAGAATATTTTGCCACGGAAGATGAAGAAGCAAGGAGAAAAATTGTATCGGGTATAGTCGAATTGAATTATCGCCTGATATATAAAATTGTTGGAGAAGACTGGGATTGGTGTGATGATTTCGAAGAGCTTATTAATGTGGCCATTATTGCAATAATGGAAAAAACCTGTAAATATAAAATCAATAGTGGGGCAAATTATTGGAGTTACATGGAAAAATACATGAACCAATATATAATTAAGTACCTTAATGAAAATTCTGTACAAAGCTATTATATAGGCATGAATATAAACAAAATAAAAAACTGTGTAAGAAAGAATTTCCCTCAGTACTTATCCCATTTGGATCAGCTCAAGGACATAGCACCGCAGCTTACGGAAAAGCTCAATATGTCCGAATACGAAATCAGGTCTGCCATAGATATTTTAAACAAGAGTAATATTATATCACTTGATGATACGATAGTAACTCCGGCAGGCGGAATAAATCCTGAAAAAGCATCATTGATAAATTTAAGTATGGAAGAACTTGGGGATATTATAAAAAACTTCAGTGATGAGGAAAAGGAACTGCTTCTGTGTATCTATGATGGATACATAATCAAACCAGAAATAGTAAATGAACGATTAGGTACGAAATATTCTGCAGATGAAATAGAAGCCAAGGTAATGCATCTTAAAATAAAAATACGAAGCATATACCGAAAAAAGAACAGAAATAAGGAAAAAGAATCTGATAAGGAAAATAATGTCCATCACATAAATGCAGAAAAAATGATGAATATAATTCAGGACTTAACGGGAAAATAATTCACTAAGTTTAAGCGACAAGATGCCGCCTGCTGGCGAACAGATTGGTTAGAAAATTTTAGAATAATAAGAAAAAATGACCAAATGGATGGTATATATAAGAAAATAAGAAATGAAGGGGGCCTATGGCATGACCAAAAAAGACATTAGTGAAATTAAATCACAATATACATTGGAGGACTGTGGAATACTGAGACTGTGTGGGTGCTATGTTGATGGTGAGCGCAATAAGATAACACAGTTTAATGAGAATTTTCTTAATCTTCCTGAAGAGGAGAAGCATAAGTATTTTGATATATTTAAGAAGACTCTTTCAGGAACACCAGGAAAGAACCTTGTTGATATGAAGTTTAATGTTGATGCGTACGCCGATGAGGGTGCAAGAACATTTTTAATGAACTTAAGAGACAGCGGTCTTAAAGATGAAAGACTTCTTGATGAGTTCTATGACAGGATTATCAATAATTACAGTTATGTTGGTAATTATCTGATTCTTCTTATTAATCAGGTGTATGACATTCCTGGAATTACAGCTGATAATATTGGTTTGGAAGATGCATCTGATGATGTTTACGACTATATTTTGTGCTGCATATGTCATATTAATCTTTCCAAGCCGGGACTTGGATATGATGAGGAAGATAACAATTTCCATGACAAGAAACCAGCTCATATGGTAGATGTTCCGGATGTAGGTTTTCTGTTCCCGGCATTCAATAATAGAAGTTCAGATAAGGATATGACGCTTTTCTATACCAAGGATATGAGCAAATTTGAGGATGGGCTTATTGATTGTCTGCTTGACTGTACTGTTCCGCTTCCGGCCAAGCAACAGAAGGAAATATTTACATCACTTATAAGTGAGGCACTTGGAGAAGAAGCAGACCTTCAGGCTGTTAAGAATATTCATGAGAACCTTGAGCAGTTCATGGAAGAGAAAAATCAGGAAAGTCCGGCGCCGGTTATGCTTGATAAGACTGAGATGAAGGTTCTGCTTGAAAAGAGCGGTGTTAAGGAAGAAAGACTTGAGAATTTTGAGGAACATTTTGAGATGGCTGCCGGAGAGCATGGAAAGCTGGTTGCATCAAATGTTTCGTCTGGAAAAAAATTTGAAGTAAAGACACCAGATGTTGTAATTAAGATTAATTCTGATAAGACTGACATTGTAAGCACTCAGGTTATTGACGGCAGACAGTGTCTTGTAATTCAGCTCAATGATAATGTAGAGGTAAACGGAATATCATTGAGAAATTGAGAAGAAGAATTATGATTGGTGAAAGAGACAGTGGTAGCGTATATGCGCGTTATCCACTGTCTTTTTGCATCTAAAAAATGAATTGCATCTTGGTATATATATAAAAACAGAAAGGACTTATTTGTATGTTAAATGAAGCACAGCAGGAAGCTGTAAATACAATCAATGGTCCGGTGTTAATCATAGCCGGAGCTGGTTCAGGGAAAACTCACAGTCTTATAAGCCGTATTGTAAACATGTACAAACATGGTATCAATATGAACAATGTACTTATGCTTACATTTACTAACAAGGCGGCAGATGAGATGAAAATGAGAGCAGAAAGGGAATTACCGGGGATAAGTAATGACCTGACGGCGTGTACTTTTCATTCATTTTGCGTAAAACTCCTGAAAGAATATGGTTCCATGGCAGGAATAGGAGACTTTACAATCCTGTCTGAAAACGATTCTGCAGATGCTATGGATGTAGCAAAGAATAACATGTATGAGTATCTGAAAAACAATGATACAGAAAGACTAACTATTAAAAGTCAAGACTAAAAATGAATTT
>UMLB01039072.1_pt1 | contig 12141 bp, 10 predicted proteins | sample 1966481 | NCBI WGS metagenome assembly UMLB01 (sample SAMEA4836192, study PRJEB28245) | human gut metagenome | biome: gut microbiome; material: fecal sample | place: Denmark | collected 2008 | reverse complement strand
AAATTCTCCTAAAAATGCGATCCCCGGCTCCCCGCTGCCGTATTCCGCGATAAACGCCGTCTCCTCTCCCGCCAGATCTGCCCGGACGGAAAAGCCTCTGGAGCTTAAATACTCCTGCTGGATCCTGGAGGATTCCCGCTCCTGGAATCTGGGCTCCGCAAATCCCCAGATGGCGTCGCTGATGTCTGTGTACGCCTGGCTTCTCCTGTCGATGAGCCCCTCGATCTCGTCCTTAAATTCTGTTCCCATAAGTTTTCTCCTTTTCTGTATTTTTAGTCGTGATGCTTCCCCGTTATGGAAGCTGCCGCGATCCTCCACACCGTCACCGCTTCCACCGCCTGGTCAGAAAATGAATTCTCTGAAAACGGCAGTGCTTTCTGGTCCTCTCTGCCGTCTCCCGCAGCCAGTGCCTCGCACTCTGCCGCATGGTTCATGATCACCGCCAGGCCTTTTCTTTTCTCCTCTGCCGGAACGAGCTCTGCCGTCCCAGTCCCGCAGACGCTGTCAAACCCGGCTGTGGACCTGCATGCCTCCTCAAAATTCAACGAGACCTGACTTCCTCCCACGATGGTGAACGAAACATGGGGATCCGCTTTGAGCCGGTCCAGCTTGGTCCCCACAGCCGCTCCATGGAAATACAGTGTCAGCCGCCCGTTTTCCAGGGCCGCCCCATAATTCATTGGAATTAAATACGGACATGGCGTATCCTGGAACGCCACGCAGCAGACACTCTGCCTTCTGACGATCTCCATGATCCTGTCCATGTCCGTAATTTCTCTGTCGCTTCTTCTCATGCTGCCCTCCCTGTTTTCTTTCTTCCATTTAGAACAACAGTTATCTGACAGCAATCATATCATATTTTCTGATTTCTCACAAGACGGAAGATTTTATTCCGGTTATTGCTCCAAAATGATCTCTCCCTGGACCAGCTTTCCCCGGTCCATGTCATGGCGCAGCTTCCGGTTCTCCACTGTATCAAAAATAATGGAAAAGTCGTAATCCTCCGGGTACAGCTGACTGGATGCCACCTGGAGCCGGACGCGCTTATGGTTGATATAGATCTTCTTCCCGGGCATCTGGACCCGCAGAACGCCCTTTTCATTTTCCTCCTCGCAGACGATCCCCGTCTTCTGATCCGGAAGTATCATCACACTGTCTCCCCGGTGGAACCGCTTTTTCCTGGCATTTCCCTTCTCTCCTGTCTTCCGCTTCTGGATCCCTCCCGTCTTTTCCTTCCGGATCCGGTTTTCCGCCGCCAGCCGCCGGATCTCCTCCGGCAGAGCCGGGGCTCCATAGGCCGCCCTGGCCGCACATTCCAGCATCGGCTCCGGCATTCCCAGCTTTCCCGCAATATAAAAGGCACAGCTTTCTCCCGCCTCGCCGATGACCAGGCGGTAGGTGGGCTTAAGGCTCTCCTTATCGAAGGTCATCCGCGCGTTGACCATGCCCTCCGCCCGCTCTGCATACTGCTTCACCTCCGGGTAATGGGTGGTCACCAGAAACAGGGCTCCGCTCTTTTTCAGCTCTTCCAGGATCGCCACTGCGATGCCCATCCCCTCTGCCGGGTCCGTACCAGATCCCAGCTCGTCCAGGATCACCAGGCTGTCCCGGTCCACCTTCTTTAAGATATCCAGCACATTGACAATGTGGGATGAGAAGGTGGAGAGGTTCTCAGACATATCCTGGCCGTCCCCGATATCACAAAGAAAGCCGGAACACATGCAGATGTCCGCCTCCCGGCAGGCCACATGGAGTCCAGTCTGGGCCATCATACAGTTTAAAGCCACAGTCTTGATGGCTACGGTCTTTCCTCCAGTATTGGGGCCTGTGATGACGATACCCCGGACAGCCGCTTCCCCGTCCGCTCCGTCTTGGGCCGCGTTGCCCAGCCGGAACTGCAGCGGCACGCTGACAGCCCGGTCCATCAGCGGATGACGGCCGTCCTTCAGCACGATGCGCCGTTCTGTGTTCACCGACGGCTCCACGCCGCCGTATGCCAGGCTCAGCTTTCCCCTGGAAAACATAAGATCCAGCTTCTCCATCACCCGGATATCACACTCCAGCTCCTCCCGGAAATCGTAGACCATGCCGGTGAGCGTATACAGGATCCGTCTTACCTCGTTTTCCTCCTCCAGCCTCAGCATTTCCAGGGCCCCGTAATGGCGGGCGCAGGCCTCCGGCTCAATAAATACCGTGCTTCCGGTGGAGGACTGGCCAATGACGTTCCCCTTCACCCGGTACCGGTATTCCGCCTTCACCGGAACACACATATGGCCGTTCCGCATAGTACTGAAGCTGTCGGTCATCATGTTCTTTCCGGACCGTATGGCCGTCTCCGCCTTTTCCCGCATGGACCGCTCCTCCTTTTCTATGTCCATGCGGCAGGCCCTTAAAGCCTTTGATGCATGGTCACTCACCTGGCCTCCGCGGATCTGCTGGCCAATGGCCTCCCGAAGGTCCTGACAGGACTGCAGATCATCTCCGTACCAGGCCAGGGCCGTCTCATGGATCTTTCCCTGCTCCAGGTACCGCTTCATCCGGTCCACCGCCGCCAGGGCCCGCTCCATTCCCTCCAGCTGCTCCGCCGTCAGGCAGCCTCCGATCTCCGCCAGCCGCATCCATTCCCGGATCCCGCTTAAGGAGACCAGCGGCGGCTGACCCGACCTCTGGATCATGTCTCTGGCCTCGGTCGTTTCTCTGAGCCTGGCCAGGACCTGGCTTTCCGAAAGTATGGGAGCCGCCCCTTCGATGGCCTCCTTTGCGCCATCGGTCATGGCATATCCCTTCCAGATTTCCTTTATTTTGTTAAATTCCAGTATTGTTTCAGCTGCTTTGTTATTTCGTATTGTTTCCATTTTTTGTTTCCTTTCTTAAAAACAGACTCTGTCCTCCAGATCTGGCAGCCTTTCGCCTTTACTGAAACTTTTTTAATCCTTGGACCGGGGGGATCTCCCCAACAAAAAAAGACGTACAGCCCCAAAGCCATACGTCCATAGCTCCTGTTCCCATTTACCAGGGCACAGGAGATCCATATAAGGTGTATGCAGCCGTCTGCGGACAGAAAACAAGGGGGCCTGTATCGAACAGCCTCCCAGAAGGCATTGCAGGAACCTCCTGCAATGCCTCTCTATAAAATTAGTTGTTTTTGTTCTTCGCAGAACCCGCTGGCATCAAGCACCTTCCCTTTCTTCTTTATTTTCTGGTCATTATACGCGAAACCCCGGCGGATGTCAAGCATGGGGCTGCGTTCCGCCGGGGTGCTTTTGGGATACAGCCGATCCTTAACCGACCGTCCCCTTTTTCATCTCTTCACAATAATGGCATGCCACCAGATGGCCCGGCTCCATTTCCATCAGCTCCGGCCGCTCCTTCCGGCAGCGTTCACTGGCAAACCGGCAGCGGTTGATGAACCGGCAGCCCTCCGGCGGGTCCACCGGGCTGGGGAGCTCTCCCTCCAGACGGATCCTCTGCTTCTTTTCCTCCACCTCCGGATCCGGGATGGGGATCGCGGAAAGCAGCGCCTGGGTATATGGGTGCATGGGATTGGCGTATAAGGCCGACGCCTGGGTGATCTCCACGATATTTCCCAGATACATCACAGCCACCCGGTCTGAGATGTGCTTGACCATGGCCAGATCATGGGCAATAAACAGATACGTCAATCCTTTCTCCTTCTGGAGACGGATCAGAAGATTGACGATCTGTGCCTGGATGGACACGTCCAGAGCGGAGATCGGCTCGTCGCAGACGATGAACTCCGGCTCCACTGCCAGGGCCCTGGCGATCCCGATCCTCTGGCGCTGGCCGCCGGAAAATTCATGGACGTACCTGGTGGCGTGCTCTGCATTGAGTCCCACGGTCTCCAAAAGCTCCTTCACCCGGGCCTGCTCCTCTTCCCGGCTCTTGCACATATGATGGGCCTTCAGCCCCTCGGCAATGATGTCTCCCACCTTCATCTTGGGGTCAAGGGAGGAATAGGGGTCCTGGAAAATGATCTGGACCTCCTTCGTAAACTCCTTCCGTTCCTTTCCCCGTAGGCTGTGGACATCCTTTCCCTTATAAAGGACATGTCCGTCGGTCCTGCCCAGAATGCCGATGCAGGTACGGCCGCAGGTGGTCTTTCCGCAGCCCGACTCGCCGACGATCCCCAGAGTCTCTCCCTTGCGGATAAAAAACGAAACATCGTCAACGGCCTTCAAGGTCCCCCTGCCTGTCTTAAAATATTTTTTCAGATGACTGACTTCCAGGATCTTTTCTTTTTCTTCCATGGTTCCCCTCCTTTACTCTTCGTTTCCCTGCGCTGCCATGGGATGATACAGCCAGCACTGGGCCGTATGGCCGTCCTCAAACTCAAACATCGGAGGCTCTGACTTCTGACAGATCCGCATGCACTGGAAACACCTGGTGCTGAATGCACAGCCCGCCGGAGGATCGATCATGTTGGGCGGAGTCCCCTCAATGGATTCCAGGGACTGCTCCTCCTCGGTGTCCAGTCTTGGCACAGCCCGTAAGAGCGCCTTTGTATACGGGTGCCTGGGCCGGTAAAAGATATCCTGGCTGCTGCCGGTCTCCACCACCTTGCCTGCATACATGACGATGATCTTTTTTGCGATATTGGCCACGATCCCCAGGTCATGGGTGATCATGATCACCGCCATGCCGAATTCCTTCTGGATATCCTTTAAAAGATCGATGATATCCGCCTGGATCGTCACATCCAGGGCCGTGGTGGGCTCGTCTGCGATCAGAAGCCTGGGCTGACAGGCCAGGGCGATGGCGATCATGATCCTCTGGCGCTGGCCGCCGGAAAATTCATGGGGATACTGCTTCATCCGCTTTTCCGGGTTGGGGATCCCCACCAGCTTTAAAAGGCGTCCCGCCTCCTCCCAGGCCTCTGCCCTGGACATGCTGGTATGGATCAGCAGCTTTTCTGCCACCTGGTTTCCGATGGTCATGGTGGGGTTTAAGGCTGCCAGCGCATCCTGGAAAATGATGGCGCAGTCCTTTCCCCTGTATTCCTGCCACTGCTCCGGCGTCTGGGAAAGGATATCCCTTCCCTCAAACAGGATCTGGCTTCCCTCCTTGATCTCTCCGGGAGGCGTCTGGATCAGACCCATGATGGTCTTGGCTGTAACGGATTTTCCGCAGCCGGATTCTCCCACAATGGCCACAGACTGGCCGGCATCGATGGAAAAGGAAACACCCCGTACCGACTGTACCTCTCCGGCATAGCTGTGGTAGGAAACCCTCAGATTCTTTACTTCCAGAAATTTCTCCATTTCTACCTCCTATTTATGAAGCCGGGGATCCAGCGCATACTGGAGTGCGTCTCCCAGGATATTAAAACAAAGTACCGTCAGCAGAATGAACATTCCGGGGATCAGGGCCAGCAGGGGATCGTAAAGGATGTACTGCTGGGCATTCTGGAGCATGCTTCCCCAGGACGCCTTGGGAAGGGCCACTCCGTATCCCAGATAGCTTAAGGCCGACTCGTCCAGGATCGCTCCTGCAATGCTTAAGGACGCCGCCACAATGATCTGGGTCGTCATGTTCGGGATGATATGCTTTAAAATGATCTTCACATGGCTGACGCCCAGGGTTTTCGCCGCAATGACAAAATCCCTCTCCTTTAAGGTCAGCGTCTGGGCGCGGACGATCCTGGCCACTCCGGTCCAGGAGAACAGAGCCAGCATCAGCACCAGGGTCACCATGTTATTGGGGACAAAGGAAAAAATGACAATGATCATCAGAAGGCTGGGCACCGACTGGAACATATCCACGATCCGCATCAGGATCATGTCTGTTTTTCCACCGGCATATCCGCTGACCGCGCCCACGCAGGTCCCGGCAGTCACCGAGACCACCATAGTAGCAAAGCCCACCAGGAGAGACACACGGCTTCCGTATAAGGCGCGGGTAAAGGAATCCCGTCCCAGCTCGTCGGTTCCAAACCAGTGCTCCCTGCTGGGACCGGCCATTTTATTCATAACGTCCATGTAGTCCGGGTCAACGGAAGAAAGAGGAGCCATGAGCGCCCCAGTGATGATCACGCAGAGGATCACCAGGCAGACCGCCGCGATCTTGTTTTCTCCCAGGGCCTTTTTCACATGATGGAAGAAGCCTCTGTCATAGCTCACGGAAATTTCCTTATTTTCCCGTTCGATCTTTGAAAAATCCTCCGCCTTCAGGGCGGCCTGATTGAGTGGTGTCAGTAATTTCGCCATACCTTACTCCTTTCCCTGTTTGATCCTGGGATCTGCAAAGCCGTACAGGATATCTGCCAGGAAGTTTCCCAGCAGCAGCATGGTGCAGGAAAACATGGTGATGCCCATGATCATCGGATAGTCACGGTTGTTGATGGCAGACATTCCCAGAGTACCAAGTCCCGGCCATGCAAATACAGATTCAATGATAAAGGAACCGGTCACCAGGGTCCCCAGACGGGAGCCCACCGAGGTGATAACGGGAAGCATGCAGTTTTTCAGCACATGGCCGTACATGATCCTCTTTTTTCCCGCTCCCTTGGATACGGCTGTCAGGACGTATTCCTCTTCTAACTGGACGATTGTATTGGAACGGATATAGCGGACAAACACCGCCATATTATTGAGGCTCAGCACCAGCGCCGGCATGATCCCGTGCTGGATCACATCCCAGGCAGAATTCACACCGATGGTCCGCATACCGGAGCCCGGCAGGAGCTTAAAGGTCATGGAGAAAACAATGATCATCATGATCCCCAGCCAGAAGGCCGGCACCGATATGCCCAGATACGTCAGCCCGCTTATGATATTATCCGCCAGTTTATTTTTATGGGTCCCGGCGATCAGGCCCAATGGAATGGCGAGGACCAGGGAGAGGACCAGGGAAGCGCCCATGAGCCCGGCGGTGCAGGGCAGCTTTTCCAGGATCTGGTCCAGTACGGGCCGTTTATTATTAATGGAGATCCCCAGGTTTCCCCTGGCGGCCTTTCCGGCCCAGCTCATGTACTGCTCCACCACATTTCCGTTGAGGCCCAGGGACTCTCTCATCCGGTCCAGCTCTTCATCCGTCATCTTATGACCGGTGGCGCCCGGCGTCATATAGATGTAAAGGGGATCGCCCGGCGCAAAGTAAACGATGGAGAAAGAAAATATGGAGACCAGGATCCATACAAAGATCATTTGCGCAAAACGTCTTAAAACGAACTTCTTCACGATGTACTCCTTTCGTAGGGTCTGCGGTAAAAAATGCCGCCCTCAGATAGTGTGAAGGCGGCATAACGTTTTGACCCGGAAATTATTCCATTGTTAATTTCGTGTAATCCTCAAATACGGGAGTTCTCTTGATGGTGTCAGCTCCCTTGATATTGGAGGTCGTAACGAACACATAGTTGGGGTAAGCGATGGGATAGCAGGTCAGTTCATCCCTTGTCTGGATCTGGATCTGCTTATAGATGGCAGCCCGCTCCTCCGGTGTATAAACGGTACGCGCGTCTTTCCATAACTGGGATACCTCGTCGCTGACAGCCAGGTTTACGCCCCATGTGCCGTCATACATACCAGCAACCACCTGGTCCGGGTCGCCCACAGCGCCATAGCCGTTCAGATAGAACTCATAATCGCCATCGGTTCCGAATACCTTCTCAAAGAATCCGGCAGATTCCAGCGGGATCACTTCCAGATTGATCCCCACGTTCTTTAACTGCTGCTGGATGATCTGTGCGGACTCCTTCATGTAAACACGCTCGGAGTTGAAGTACAGAGTCAGAGTCTTGCTGTCCAGGCCAGTCTCCTTCACCAGCTGCTTTGCCTTTTCCACATCCTGGGTATAGCCCTCTACGGAAGGATCATAGAAGGTGTTTACATTACTGAAGATGGAATTGGCGGACTCTGCCATTCCGTCGCCATATGCGCCTGCAATGATCTCATCGCGGTTTAAAGCTGCAAACACTGCCTCCACTACCTTGGGATCCTGAACCGTTTCACAGAATTTGTTTACGGCCAGATAGTTTACGCGGCCCTCCGGATACTTCACAACTGTAAAGTTGGGATCTGCCTCGTACTTAGCCACTGCCGGTGCGTTTGCCAGCTCCATGAAGTTTACTTCCCCGTTCATCAGAGCCACTTCCTGGGCAGAAAGGTCGGAGATGATGCGGAAGGTCACTTTATCGATGGACGGAGCGCCCATGTAGTAATCTTCATACTTCTCAAGAAGCAGATACTCATCCTGCTTGAACTCAGTCACCTTATATGGACCGGAGCCGATCCCCTTCATATTTGCTTCCCCTGCGGATACTACGCTGGGGTTGCCCTCAAATACGTGCTCCGGGATCAGGGTCAGACCGCCCAGAAGGTCTGCGTAAGATGCAGATGCCATGGGAAGTGTAACCTTGACTGTCAGATCGTCCACCTTCTCATACTTTACCGGCTGGTCGTTGAGGATCACGATATTGGTCCCGCCTGCACCGTTGTTGGTATCGGAGCATACGTCCATGGTGAAGATCATATCGTCGGCTGTGATGGCCTCGCCGTCATGCCACTTCAGACCCTCTTTTAATTTTACAGTGATCTGCATTCCGTCTTCAGAAACCTCATAGGAATCTGCCAGATAGTATCTGGTCTCATTTACGTCAATGACATAAAGCGGATCGTAGATCGGATTCAGCATTGCCGCTTCCTTATATCCCTCCAGAAGAGGATTCAGATTCGCCACACAGCTGGCGCTGGGCATAACCAGATTCTTTTCTCCGCCTGCCTCTGTCTGGACTGCGGCTGTGGTTTCTGCTTCTGTCTTGGCAGCCTCTGTCACTGCAGCAGTGGTGTTCCCCTCTGCCGGTGCAGCCGCCGTTTCCTTTTTGTCTCCGCCGCATCCTGTCAGTACCGCCATGGCAGCCACTGTACATAAGAGCGCGCTTAATGTTTTCTTTCTCACTTATATTCCTCCTGGGTGATTCCATATTTTCCTTCCGGGAGTGCCCGGAAAACCGAACTGATTATACATGGATAAAATGATATAGTCAAATTCATTTTTTCTATGGATTCTTTTGAAATTATTGCAAAAATATATATAGTTTTGCTGCGGGCTATTCCAGCCTGCTGGACGCGAATGCAGCAGCCAGGCGGATGCATGCGTCCACATCCCCAAGATCCGCCATCTCCACCGGAGAATGGATCCCCCGGCACGGGATCGAGATCCCTCCCGCCAGCACTCCGTCATGGGAAATATGCATGGGACCTGCATCCGTCCCTCCAGCGGACATGAGATCCGGCTGAGCCGGGATCCCATGCCCGGCAGCCAGCTCCTTAAGCCGCTCCACCACAGCTCCATGGCACATCAGGGAGCCGTCCATCACCTTGATCCCAGCGCCCTTTCCCAGCGCTGCGGAAACCGTATGCCTGCTTCCGGGAACATCGTCCGTACATGTAACGTCCACCGCGATCCCGTAATCCGGGACGATCCCATGGGCCGCCGTATGGGCGCCGCACAGTCCCACTTCCTCCTGGACCGTAAAAACAAAGTACAGATCATTGGGGCTGTCCGCCGCCAGCTCCATGGTCTTTAAAAGGATCACGCACCCCAGACGGTCATCCAGATAGGGAGAAAACAGTGTGGTGCCTGTCTGTACCGGCTGCCCCATATAAACGGCAGCATCTCCCACAGACACCTTTTTCTCCGCCTCTTCCCGGCTCTCCGCGCCGATATCCACATAAAGATCCTCCATGGACAGCTTCCCAAGATCCGTCCCGCTGGAGGCGATGGTGCCGATGGTCCCGTTTTCAAACCGGACCAGGGAGTGAAGGATCTTTTCCGGCCGGACGCCCCCGATCTTTGCGACCCGGAGAAAGCCAGCGCTTTCGATATGGGTCACGATCAGGCCGATGGAGTCCAGATGGGCCGCAAACATTACCTTAGGTCCCTCTCCCTTTTTATGGCAGATCAGATTTCCCAGGCGGTCTGTCCAGATCTCATCTGCATAGGGCTCCGCCATTCTGCGGATCTCCTCCGCCACTGCGGCCTCCCGGCCGGATATCCCGTATACAGCCGTCAGCCTCTGAACCATGGTCATCATATCCATTTTTCTCTTCCTCCTGCTACTTTTCAATGGAAAGCTTGCTGAAATCCTCAAAGATCGGAGCTGTCCGGATGGTATCGGCGCCCTTTACGTAGCTGCGTACTGCAAACACGTAGTTGGGGAATGCCAGCGGATAGATGGACCGGTCTTCGTAAACCTGCTTCTGCAGTTCTTTATAGATCTCCGCTCTTTCTTCCATATTGGATGTGCCGCGCCCGTCTTTCCATAACTGGGCTGCTCTCTCGCTGCTGTACAGGTTCTGGGTCCAGGTGCCGTCAAACATGCCTGCCACCACATTGTCCGGATCCCCTGCGGCTGCGTAGCCCATCATGTACATATCAAAATCTGTATCATCGCTGAAAATCTTTTCCATATAGCCGGAGGATTCCAGCGGTGTGATCTCCAGGTCCAGGCCGACCTCCTTAAGCTGCTGCTGGATCACCAGGGCCATATTTTTCAGTCCCTCGTTCGTATTGGTCACCAGCGTTAAGGTCGTTCCCTCCGCCTGCAGCTCCTTTACGATCTCCTTTGCCTTCTCCACATCCTGCTCATAGTACGGATTGCCGGCATTATAGAAAAGGTTCACATTGCTGAGCGGGGAATTGCCCGGCTCTGCGATCCCTTTTCCATATGCGCCCTCGATGATAGCCTTCTGGTCCATGGCCAGGAAAACGGCTTCCACTAGCCGTCTGTCCTCAAATTTGGGACTGAAGGCATTGATCGCCAGGTTGTTGACACGGCCTTCCGGATATTTGATCACTGTAACCGTATCATCGGCCTCATATTTTTGCAGTGCATCGTAAGTGGAGATCTCCAGGAAATCCACCTCTCCGTTGACAAAGGCCACCTCCTGGGCGTTCTCATCCGGAACGATCTTAAAGATCACATGATCGATGGACGGCTCTCCACCGTAATAATTTTCATATTTATCCAGCTTTAAATACTCATCCTGCCTGAATTCGGCCACTTTGTACGGGCCGGATCCGATCCCTTTTAAATTCTCCTCAGCGCCCACGATATGGGTATCCCCATTAAATACATGCTTTGGCATCAGTGTAAAATGTCCGAGAGCCTCTGCATAGGAGGCGGAAGCCTGGGGCAGCGTCAGCTTCACAGTCAGATCGTCTACCTTTTCATAGCTCACCGGCTGGTCATTGACAAAGGCAACATTGGCAAATCCTGCGCCGTTGTTGGTATCCAGATTGCACTCCAGAGTAAAGATAAAGTCATCGGCCGTGATCGGCTGTCCATCGTGCCAGGTAAGACCATCCTTCAGCTTGACCGTTACATTTAAGCCGTCTTCAGATACCTCGTAGGACTCTGCCAGGTAATATCTGGTTTCATCCACATCCATATAAAACAGCTCGTCGTAAATGGGTCCCATCATGATCCAGCCAGCCTCTGTGATCTCAAACTGGCGGTTCAGCGTCGTAACACAGGAAGACATGGGAATGGTCAGGGTCGTCTCCTCCTGCTCCTTGTCAGCAGCTTCTGTGGCAGCTGTTTCTGCCTCTGCCTTTACCGCCTCTGTTTCCTTTGCTGTCTCCGCTTCCGTCTGCGCCGGAGCAGGAGCTTCCGCCTTCTGGCATCCGGAGACTGCCAAAAGCGCAGCTGCCGTAAACATTCCCAGCAGTGCATTTTTCAGTTTCATTGTCATTTCCTCCCCAAAGTCGTCGTATTCTGCGCATCGCCTTTTCCCCTGGTCCTGGCCGCCTTCGCTGCCTTAGGGATCCAGAGTTTCCAGCACAAATGCGTCCTCATTATATCATCTGGCCGGCTGAATGAGAAATTGTTTTTCTCTATATGGATTTCACCATTATATTCTTTTATTCGATTCTATTTTCTATTTTTATACAGGAAATTCAATAAATTCTCTTTTTTCTGGACTTACGAAACAAAAAAAGAGAGTCTGCATTATACAAACTCTCTTCTATGCCGGTGACCGGACTTGAACCGGTACGGGGTTGCCCCCGAGGGATTTTAAGTCCCTTGCGTCTGCCTATTCCGCCACACCGGCAAACGCGATAACCGTCATTCAGTTATCAATGGGGCCTATAGGGCTCGAACCTATGACCCTCTGCTTGTAA
>UMLB01010773.1_pt1 | contig 12207 bp, 12 predicted proteins | sample 1966481 | NCBI WGS metagenome assembly UMLB01 (sample SAMEA4836192, study PRJEB28245) | human gut metagenome | biome: gut microbiome; material: fecal sample | place: Denmark | collected 2008 | reverse complement strand
TCGATACGGCCCTTGCGCTGGGCAAGGTCTCCCGGTCTCCACGATTGCGATAGGTAAGAGTTTGATATAATCTCCGTCTTTTCCCCCGCTTAGCACCGTGCATGCGAGTTTCCCCGCACACGGCGCCCCATCATTACAAAAGAATTGTCAGAATAGTAAGAATTTCAAAGCTAAGAAACTGTGTTAAATCTCAGGTTGTCCTGCCAGAACTCGCAGGGCGTTAAGTTTTGCTAATGCCTTTTTGTCAAGCTGAAAAAGGTTCAAGTACATAGCAATGGTATTTGGGTCTGTAGCATGTATCAGTCGGTGAATGTCCCGGTGGACAATTACTAGATTCATGTACTTGTCCGTGCCTCCCATGCTCAATGGCTGTTTATGGTGACAGTGTATTTCATCAAGCCCCAGCTCTTTTCCTGTCACAGCACAACGCCCATACTGTGCGGCATAAAGGGAAATCCTGTTATCCATGTACTCAACACTTCGTCGTGGCTCTTTAATACGCATCAGCGCAAGCATAATCGAAGTGTTGATGCCAAGGTTTTTGTGAATTTCCGCTCTACCCTCCGGTGTGTATTTACAAACCTTTTTCTTCTTGAACAATGGGGTTTTGGTCTGAATATATCCGACAGGTGCTACGGTTTTACTGCTGATAAAGCGAATTTGTTTGCTATCACCGTAATTCTTGCGGATATAGACCTCATTGATCTGCCCCTTTTTTGCCAGCCTGCCATAAAGTCTGTTCTTCATCACTGTAGACACTGCCCGATGTATCTGTTCACAATCCGTTGCAATCATGGTTGCATAGCGGTAGTAGTTGTGAATGCCTAACACCATAGAGTTATATAGCTGAATTTCTGATAAACAACTTTTTTTCTCTCGGGGTTTTGCGATGTTTTTCGCTTGTTCCACTAGCTTTGCTCTTTCAATTTCAACCTTTTTGTCACAGATTGCCGACTGCACCACATATTTATGATGCTTCAGCCTTACCCTTATTTTGAATCCAAGAAACTCTGACCACCGTTTTCTGGTGTTCACAATCCTTGTTTTCTCAGGGGACACCTCTAATTTCAACCTCTCTTCAATCCACGCCGTAACCGCTTCTTTTGTCCTGACTGCGTCCTCTTTCGTTCTACAGAAAATCCTAAAATCATCCGCATACCGAATGATATGCATTTCTTTCATTTCTGTGTTTTTCATAATCCTATAACCATGGCTTTTATCAAAAACTTTAGTTTTTCCGATTATTCTTTCTCGCCCTCTGCTTATAGCAATCGGATTTTCCTCCCATTGACTAGCTATCCACCAATCCAATTCATTTAGAACGATGTTTGCCAGTAGTGGTGAGATAATTCCTCCCTGTGGTGTACCCTTGTTGGGCAGTACCGTTGTATTATCGGGCATTTTAATTGGAGCTGTTAGTATTCGCTTGATAATAAAAATCAGCGTTTTATCATGGATACCCAGCGACCATATCTGTCTGATTAACTTGCTATGATTTACGTTATCGAAAAATCCTTTAATATCAAACTCAATAACATAATGAAGATTCATCATTTGAAGCATGGTGTAGGTTCTGTTAATGGCATGTTCAACGGATCTATTCGGACGAAATCCATAACTATTATTGCAGAACTTTGCTTCGCAGATTGGTTCCATGATCTGCTTGATACATTGCTGTATCAACCTATCCCATATGCATGGGATTCCCAGCGGACGTGTTTTTCCGTTTGGTTTCGGGATATCTTTCCGTCTTACAGGCTTTGGTCTGTAGCCGTGTTCGCTTCCCGTAACAATAAATCTCACTCTTTTTACCACATCATCAGGAGTTTGACTCCCAATATCTGTGATGTTCTTTTTGTCTGTTCCTGCCGTGTAGCTGCCTTTGTTCGCTTTGATGTTTCGGTACGCAAGTAAAATGTTATCCCTGCTCAGTATCAAATCCATAAGATTCTCAAATACTTCACCGTTCTGACTTTTTTGATATAGTTCATCAAAAGTACCTTGCATTCCGTAGTACTCCGCATGACGCAGGTCATCTACACATAATGTTTTACTTTTCTTTGGCATAAGGCATCACCTCCTCTCGAAAGTGACCCTTTTGGTCTTACTCGTAATCCTTATCATTAGACTGAATAATGCCTGTTTATTTCAACCGACTTGTGACCATTCCTCCGAGTTCCTCTTTTTCGCAGAACTCATCATAAGTTCGATCACGGCTTTTCAGCACCAGTTCACCTGCTTATTTTCTTCGTCAGGCTATCCTCTAATGGAATCTGGTGCCTTTCCACGTTCCGATAATCCTATCTGTACATATATCCTTAGATCTCTGCTATAGTCCTGTCAGCTTGGATGTGCCTGTAACACAACATGGTCGTTCGTAGGGCGAATTTCTACTGAACCACACTGACTGCGCTTTAACGCACCCATACATTTCTATATGGTCTTCTTTTAGAACCGTACATTCGCAGTTTTCGTCAGTTTACTCGCCAAAGTAAACATTCTAATCATAGATATTTTATAGATCCTAGACCTATAGGTAGCGCACCCCACCTCTGGGGCGTTTTCGAGAATCTTTTGGCAGATTCCTACGACTACTCTCGGTCGTTGTCACGGAGCTTCTCACCCCAACCATTACAGCTGACGCAAGTCCGTCAAGGATAGACGTTTCAGGGCGTTACCCCATCATTCCACCTATCGGATTACCAGTTCACAGACTGGTTATGATTTAATAAACCAACACTGTGCGCAGCCTTTTTACCGCCTGCGAACGTGTCGCACTCAGCCAGAAATCGTCTCCGCCTTTGCTCTCCCCTTTGGTATTGGCAATCAATGTTGTTACCAGCTTCAGAATATCCTTCTCAGAATGGAGATAGGCGAATGGATTATAGTGCATTGACTTACTGAAATTTATGGTATTGAATACCTTCATCCGGTACCCGTTCTTATACAAGGCATTTCCCACTTCGTTGACCAGACCGCCCTTCGGATCTGTCACCACACAGGATGAATGCATCTGCAAAAGGTTAGGCTTTATAAAGAATCTCGTTTTACCAGAACCGGATCCTCCGACTACCAGAACATTCTTATTCCTCGCATACTTCGGAATCTTCGGTCTGCTGCTCATGGTAATCCTCTCCGACTGGGACAGAATCACATTATTTGCAAATACAGGATCCTCAAAAGGTTCGATATCTGCGTGCTTTCCCCATCTTGCAGAACCATACTCCTCATTGTGCCTGAACTTCTTCGCATTCTTGCCTTTCAGATATACTGCAAGCCTGAGTGCCACACCACAGGTAGCGCCCACCAGCAGATCCATAGGATGCGGGCTCGGCAATGGATTGGAAAATGCCACAGCAAATACACCATCCAGAACCAGACTCTGAACTTTTTGTGATGCATTCACTCCGGCAGCCAGGCTCCATGCCTCTCCCAGATTTGTCGCAGCCAGTCCCAGAATGATATAGGGAATATTAAGGATCAGCTGCTTTTTCAACTTCTTCGTATTCATCGCGACCTCTCCTTTTTCTTCTCTGCTACCTTCTTTGGAATTGCTGCCACAATCTCCTTGAACTTTTTCAGTTTCTCCCGAACACTGGTCTTTTCCACAGATGATTTCTTTATCTGTTTTGCAGCATAGTCATCAAGAATCCTGGTGATTGCATCCTGATCCTTTGCCTTGAAAAATATGGTATATATCGGTGGCTCTGAATTCTTGTCTTTGACCACTGCAAAATCAACACCATATTTTTTAGCAATCTTCTGAAAGTCCTTCAGTCCTTCATCTGCCAGAGGAATAGAGGAAACTCCCTGCCCCTGGCGGATCAGCGTCTTCACAGACTGCTTTCCCTCTGTCGGATGAATCTTCTGTCCGATTGCGTGTCCGGCAGCTTTGACGGGTTTCTTTGCTACCTCTTTAAGTGCCTTCATAAAATCTTCCAGCACCGGTTTTGCCAGCCTCACTGCAATATGAACACTCTTATCCGTGATTTCCTTGCTAACTTCCTCATGCAATGCTTTTCTCACTTCCTTCCATCAAAAAAACAGCCCTAAGGCTGCATCCACAAAGTTACTCATCTTTTTTATTTTTATCCACACCAAGGACTCCCCTCATTGTGGATGATGCTACATGAAAACGGTTTGCTATTGCGATATCCGTAAGTACCGTTTCATCTACTGCTGTGCCGCATACTACAAGGATTCTCGATCTTCGCAACATATCTTCTGACATATCCGTATAATCCTTATATTCATCTGCATTGCTTATATCTATGATATCCGGCAGATACAACAGCGGACATATCGGCGTATAGCCTGCTTCATACAGCTTCCGGCAGTATCTTTTTGCTGACCTTTTCGCCCTGCTCCTGTCATCACTCCATGCAGAGGTCACATAAGCCCATGGTTTGTTATTCATAAAATCCTCCTATCCCAGCTGGTATGCCTGCATTCTGTACTGACCCATGGCAAATGTGCTCATGCGTCCAGCCATCTGTTCCATAATTTTATCAATATCCCCCCTACCAAGACCTTTCAGACCATAATCGGATCTCATTACAATAAATCCGCCAAGAAGATATGCATTTCCATCCACCACAATCCTTCTGTCCTCATCATAGACAAGGATGTAGTCAGACTTTCCGATCATTTCAGACATGCAGTTTTTTCCGAAATCATCAATCAGTGATAATGCATCCTGCACGCTGATATAGTGAAGCTCCTGATCCATATCCACATAGACTGCATACTCCGTAGGCAGCATCACCTGCATGATCTTCTCCAGCTCTGTCACTGCATTTTCCAGATGTTCCATAATATAATTCATGTTATTGTTATTCAATTTCTTCTCCTCCTATATTTTCCCTTCTGCCATATCGTGGCTGACTTCCGCACGGTAATAGCTGTCGATTGTTGCTGGTGCATTGTAAAGTGCCGCCAGCAGATACTGTTTGATATTCCTTATTTTTGCAGTACTCTCCTGCAGACAGTTCATCACATACCGGATGTGCTCCATATCCAGCTTCATAAACCGACCCTTTACCACATTCACCGGCTTTTCATCCCCGGCGATCACAATGGTCTTTTTCTTTGAGCAGATAACATCAAGAATAAGTTCCCTGATACCATCAAGAATACCGGTATCATACGGATAATCTGCTTTTAATGCTTCTATTCCGAGCTGTTCATCCAGATATGCCTCATATCCCATCCTCTCCTCATCCGCTGATAAGATAGGATTAGTATTATTAAATTCAGTATTATTGTTATTAGTATAATTAGGCCGTAAATTATACGAGTCTTGAACCGGACTCTTTACGAGTCCAGAACCGAAATTATTACGAGTCTTGACCTGTAAATTCTTCGGATCTGAAAAGTTCTTCACATATATGATGTCAGGATTTCCCTGACCTCTTCTTATACGTTCAATCAGCCCAAATCCTTCAAGCTCAGACAGATACTTAGTCGCTGATTTATCCGAACAATCCATTGTCATCTGTATGGATTCAAGTGTAAATATTACATACACATGTCCTTCATCATCGATCCAGCCATTTTCTCTGGATAGGGATACCCTGTCTAGAAGAAGTCCATACAGTACTTTTCCATCTCTTGATATTCCCTTAAACAGTCTGTCACCAAACATGACCTTTGGCATGCGGAAAAAAGGAAACTGTTCTGCTTGTACCTCACTAAAATAACCGAATTCCATATCAGGCTCCCTGTGAAGCTACATTTTTCTTCTGTCTGTGGTCCTCCATGATATTTTTATAGCACGGAAAACAGAATGATCTTCCATATCCATAAGGACACTCATGATCGCAGTTGACCGGGTGTGCCAATGGCTCCCTTGCTCCTACTGCTGATCCACTAGGTTTTCCTGTTACTCCTGTTGCCCCTGCTGAATTATAATTAGCTGACATTTCTCTTACCTCCGATATTTCCTGTCAAAAAAGTGCCAGTCCTGTGGCAATCGCCACAGGCTGACACAATCCGACATTATTCTTAAAGAGCTTCTCCGCCCTTTGATTTTGCTGCCTTTTCTACCGCATCCTTTGCCGGAGCCTTCGCAGCTGTTTCCTTCTGCTTGTCCTTGAGATCCTTTAATACAGAACCCCTGTCCTCAGCCTTTTCGTCAATGGCAGCCTCTTTTTCCTGCTGTCTTGCCTCGAACTTTTCTGCAAGCTCAAAGATATGTTCCTTGGAATCATAATGGTATACATTATCAGAAAGTTTTTCCTCAGGACTTACCTCTGTGGCATTTACTTCCTGTACCATTTCTTTGAGTCCTTCTGCCTGCACTTCTCCATTATCAGGAACTAACAGAATCTCATGGATTGAAGAAGGGATCACATAAAAGTCTCCACCGATTTTCTCAGCTGCCTGATCCATGAAATCCTGATATGCAAGCACCCCGGCACCGGAATTCTTATCAGGAACTGTTGCAATAAACATCATTTCCTCTGTGTCATCAGGAATTCCAAACATTTCATAGGCTTCTGGTCCCATCATTTCCTTCATGACTTCATTCATGCCCTGTATTACCACAGGTCTGATCTCCGGCGAATTTTCCAATGCGTCAGCTCTAAGCTGCTCATGCGTAACTCCCATTCTCTCAATCAGATCATTATTGACCAGAATGGATGCTCTGCCATCTTCGTTGCTCTCCATAATGAAACGGTAAACAACTGCAAGATCCTCAATCCTGTCATGCGGAACTTTGGCAAGCAGTTCCTCATTTGCATCTGCTGAAATGACCTCTACCGAAAGTTTTTCTTTCATAACCTCATAATTCATAAGGGCATTTACATCAACTGCCGGTATCTGATCAAGTCCTCCTACGATTACTCCTGTTGCACTGGCTAATACTCCCTCATAATCCCCGGTATGCTCATAACTTGCAAAAGCATTTTCAATATTGAAGTTCACACCAATGTTGCTGCCGGCCTGAACAACCGAGATTGCCTCATAATTCTGATTTGTCTTTTCTATGTCATGGAAGCTAGTCATTACCTCTCCATAACCTCTCTGGCTGAGTTTTTCCTTGATATCCTCAGCGAATTCCTGCTTGAATGTTTCGTAATCCATTGCTGTCCTCTCTTTCTTATCATGAACAAATTCTGTTATTCTGTATTCTTCCGGAATATTCTCAGGTTCTCCATTGTAATACTCCTTGAAAGGATCCTGTGAATCCTTTACATATCCATAACTCGTATAATGACCGCCATCATTGATTGCCATATCTCTCCCGTATGCTTCATAGTCAAAATATTCTCTAACTTCATCAGTAAGGTGGATGTACACCATTTCATCAGCATAATAACGTCCGAGATCTTCATCATTTTCAATCCCCGGATAGACCTCGTATTTTTCAGGGTTATCAATCAGATTGATGATGTCCTTTACACTTCCGGTTTCATCAGCCACCTCCATTGCAGCTTCTAATCTGTCCAGTTCACAATCATCCAGCTCCATCAGTTTTGAGGCCAGATAATTAAGTTCATCCAAATTTTCATACTCACCAAGTTGTGCAGCTTCAGTAAGTCCCGGCACATAGCAGTCATAATCAGTTATGAACCATTCCTCATAATGTCCGCCGTATTCATCCGGTGCTCCTGGTTCAATTCCAATTCTTTCAAATACCTTTTTGAGTTCTTCCTCTGTTGTCGGAAATTTAACCCATTCTCCAACAAGATTTCCCTCATTGTATTTTCCAAGATTAGTTATGAATACTTCAAACGGACAATCATGATCGTAGGCAAATGCCATATCATATCCTCCATTTCTTTTGGCTTTCAGGTCGTCACCTGATTTCGGGCATCAAAAAAGCGCCATACCCATCACCATTCCGGTAATGAGCTGACGCTTCATTCTTATCCCATATTCTTTTGCAAAAGAGAAACAAATGAGATGTCGTTGCTGTGTTTCATGTCTCATTTGTCTATGATAATATTATCACACCTCAAAATGAAAAAAAAGATACGCGTTGTTAGTCTGTCGTTAGTTCTTTGTTAGTCGCTTGTTAGTCCGTCGTTAGTTTGTCGTTAGTCGCTCGTTAATTTTCATCCATTTTTATACTTCCACACCACGAGATAATACCCAGCAATGCTGTTACCCCAAAACAGATCAGCATAACCATATTTCTCTGTGACTCTGTGTCATATGTTTTCCAGCATCCACCAAGCACCGCTACAATCACACATACAAAAACCGTGTATATTATCCTTGCGACAAAAAATGAATGCTGCAGTATCATTGAAACCCCAAATATAACAATAGCGCCAATGATATACACTGCATTACTCCATCCCTGCTTATATGTAAGAGCATATCCAGCCAATGCCATCAAAGCAGAACTAAGTATATCAAATCTGCTGATCAGAAACATAACCACAGAAAAAACAATTCCTATTCCTCCACAGATACCTGTTGCTAATGTTCCTGCCAATGCTGCATCTGATTTTTCCTGTGCCTTTCTTTGCTCTTCGTAGTAATAATAATCATCATACATAACGCTTCCCTCCCCATTTTTCACGGATGCAATAAATTATATATTTCCCTGTTTCTTTTCATTTCTGACCTTATAAGCTATAAGATTCAGTACATATTGTGGCATGGCCCTTCTTCCCAGTTCCCACTCCTGCATTGTTCTGTAAGGAATTCCAAGCCACTCTGCAAATTCTTTCCGATTCATTCCTGATTCCGCACGAACCATTTTGAAAGCATAAGCCATTAGTCTGCGCTCCTTTGTCTTTTCGTCTTCGTGCTTATCCACATTGATATTTACTCCGTCTGCTGTAATTATCTTGTTATCCATAATGGCTCCTTTTATGTAGTCAATGCGTGTATATGTAATTCATATTATATGCACGCATTGACTACACGTCAAGTCATTATTTGTCAACTACTGCATATTGGGGATAATCATGGTTAACCGCTGCCTGATAGTAACCGCTGATTGTACTTGGTGCATTAAACAATGTGGTAAGCAGATATTTCTTGATATTGCGAACCTTTGTCGTATTACCTTTGAAACAGTCAATCGCATATTCCACGTGTGAACTGTTCAGTTTCATGAACTTACTTCTCACAAGTTCTGCCGGATATTTATTTGATGCAATAATGATACTCTCATTTTTGCAAAGCACTGTTTCCAGAATAAGATCAAAAATACCTTCAAGCAGGTCCTGATCATAAGGATGACGCTCTCTCAATATTTCCAATTCAATGTTCTCTTTGATCAGCTCTGAATATGCATCCATTTCATATCGCATCCTATCATCCCCTGATAAGATAAGATTGGATTCAGTATTACTTATCTCAGTATTATTTATATTATTCTTATTAGTGTGAATATTTTTCACTTCTAGACATGTATTTTCTTCACTTCTAGATATGTCATTTTTACACTTCAAGATGTGTAAATTCTTCACTTCTGAAACAACCGATTTTTCCTCAGAAGTGTAATTTCTACACTTCTGAACATCCTGAATCATAAACTGTTTCAGATAGATCATTGTAGGTTTTCCCTGTCCCTGACGCTTCTTTTCTATAAGACCTATCCCAGCATCCATATCTAACTCTTTCATTATTGATATAGCTTTTTTATTGCTGCACCCCAGAGCGTCCATGATATCCTCCAGCGAATAATATATGTAAGCACGCCCTTCCTCGTCCATCCATTGATTTTTCACTGACAATGACATCCTATCCAGCATCAGTCCATACAGCACTTTCGCCTCCACTGATATTTTTTTGAAATAATCATCCGTAAATAACAGCTTTGGTATTTTATAAAATGAATACTGCTCCGCTTCCTTTCCATAGAAATAGGACAGCTTTATTCTATCGTCCATTCAATACTCCTTCCTGTTTCAGAAGTGCAATTTCTACACTTCTGAAACATTCTTTTTTTCCTATATTGTCTGTCCCTGTTCATCACTCCATTTTTCCAAAAGCTGAATAATTATATTTTCACGGTCTTTTGAAGAAAAATGTGATGGAAAATATTTATCCAGTTTCTTTTCAGAAAATGTAATTTTAGCACTGACACTCTTTTTAGGTAGTGCATCATTCATTATAGAAATTACACTCTGCTGAGTTGCGTTTGATAAATTTGGATAATTCTTCAATGCTGATATCTGCACTGCTTTGATAAAACCATTATCCTTAATATACTCATATACCCATTTCTGAATCTGTTCATCAAGATACGATAAATCCACTGCTATAACAAATTGAATTTTCTTCTGATCCACCATTTCTAATAATTCTGGTGATAAGTAAGTTAATCTCACATAATTACGTACTTGTCTGCCTTTCAAACCAACTGTATCACCCACAATGTCTGCCGTCTTCATTCCTAACTTGTGGCAATCATTGCCACAAGTTCCTTCTACATCAACTCTCGCTCCCTGTCTTCTCATTGCATCCATTTTCATCTTTAAAGAAAATGCTCTTTCACTAGGAAGTATCTCTTCCCTTTGGATATTTGCATCAACCATATTTATGATTGCTTCATCATCAGACATTTCCTTTACGATTGCCGGAACCTTTTTCAATCCTGCAATACCAGCCGCATGTAATCGCCTGTGGCCAGATATCATTTCATAATCTCCGCTATTATCAGGTCTGACAATGACCGGGTTCAAAATACCATTTTCCCTGATGCTGTCTACCAATGTATCCATCTTTTCATCGTCAAGAACCTTGAAAGGATGATTAGGAAATGCATGAATTCTCCCTATTTCTATTTCCTGTGTACCGGCAATCTCCGGTACTCCTAATAATTCATCTACTGACTGTAATTTAATTTTACCTGCTACTCTACTTGCCATGATTTATGCCTCCTTCAATACTTCCTTTGTTAATGCCATATATGCAAATGCCGCTTTTCCCTTTGGATCATAGGAATAGATACTCCCACCCTCTACACTGACTTCTGATGCCCTGACAGACATTGGAATCTCTGTTCCAAATACCTTGATAGATGCTGAATAGGTATCATATACCATCAATGAAATATCCCTGGCATAGTTGGTTCTGTTATCTACCATTGTCAAAAGAATTCCTTCTATTTTAAGTTTAGGATTGAGCTGCTTCTTTACTCTTCCTATTGTTTTGATCAGCTGCTGTAATCCTTTGACCGGGAGATATGCAGCCTGCACAGGTATCAATACAGAATCTGCACATGCCAATGCGTTAATTGTCATCATTCCAAGAGACGGCATACAGTCAATGATTATGAAATCATAAAAATCTCTCAACTTCTCTACCATAGATTTAAGTATCAGTTCCCTGCTCATTGCATTCACCAGAGATACCTCAATAGCTGACAGTTCAATATTTGCCGGAATCAGATCCACACCTTCCTTATGATGAAGGATTGTTTTTTCAATATTAAGTTTTTCATCATTCACGATATTCATCATCAGAGTTGCCAGAGAATACTCCATTTCATCCGGCTCCTCATATCCAAGGCTGATTGTCAGACTTCCCTGTGGATCTCCGTCTATCAGCAGAACTTTCTTTCCTTCCTGAGCCAGACCTATACCCAGATTCACACATGATACGGTCTTTCCGACTCCACCTTTTTGATTTGATACTGCAATAACCTTACACATAACATTTCCTCCTGTTTTTAATAATTCAGTACATACAATTTCAAAAGTTCAATTATTTCTCTCTTCATCTGTTCCGTAGAATAATTCTTTGGAAAATACTTATGAAGCTGATCATTCTTAAACACCACCCGATCCGTTTCTTTCTGCTTTATTTCACTTAGAATATCTTCAACTCTCTGGGGCGTTAATTTACCTTCAGCACTCAACTTTTTCATACGCATTGCCTGTGATAGTGACGGTGTACATAGTGTCAATTCCATAGCATCAAGTACATCCTTCTGCTCTTTTTTCTTTAGATATGCAATCTGCACAGCCGGAGTAAATCCCATTGAACCGTCATCTACCTTTTCCAACAGTTCAGGAATCAGATCAGCCATCTTGATATATCTCTGCACCTGCTTAGGACTGTCTCCAGTTTCCTCACTGATAATCTCCAGTCCCTTTTTTCCAGAATTGTGGTCAACTTGACCAGCTTTCCTTCTTCCAGATTTTCTTTTTAGCACATCATATTTCATCTTATAAGCAAATGCTTTTTCACTCGGTTGGATTCTCTCCCTTTGCAAGTTTGAATCTACCATTGCGATAA
>UMLB01056866.1_pt1 | contig 12235 bp, 8 predicted proteins | sample 1966481 | NCBI WGS metagenome assembly UMLB01 (sample SAMEA4836192, study PRJEB28245) | human gut metagenome | biome: gut microbiome; material: fecal sample | place: Denmark | collected 2008 | reverse complement strand
TAGAATAATTTACAGTTTATCAACAAAACCATAGTCTTGCCGAGACTCAGTTGAAATAGATCTCAGAAGGATATTTTACAAGAAATTAATCCTGCCTTTCCACAAATCTCCTGTGACGCAAAAGTAGGAAAATTATTATTTGATTGATTATTTTATCATTCTTTTCATATAAGATCATCTTCCCTTTTACTCCCCAGCAAATAAAAAGGGAAATATCTCACGACACTTCCCTTTTACCATGAATCTTATGTTTGAATTATTTTACTTCTACTACAATCATCACAGGGAAATGATCAGATGGAACACGAGCTACATGTTTTTGCATGGAGACCTCCTTCGGAAAATTCGCATTTTGCTCATTCTTCGCATCTTTCGCTTCCGAACGATATGTATCCGTCAAGACACCATATTTTTTCACATCAAACTCTTTCGTAAGGAATAAATGATCGATACGACTGTCTGTTTTGCGATCCGCATGGAAGGCATTAAACGTGCCGTTGGGTACATACCGGAAATCCGCTATCTGCTAAGAATCCCGCATAATACCGGAATTGTCCAGTAATAAGTAGGATTCATTATGTTGATCCACATTAAAATCACCTGTTAGAATCGCCGGTAGCTTCTCCGGAAATTCTTTCAACTTCTTAAGGATAAGTTTCGCGCTTTCCGCACGGGCCTGTACACCAATATGATCCATATGTAAGTTAAAGAACAAGAAAGTAAAGCCGGTTTGTTTATCCCGAAATTTACCCCATGTGCAAATACGGGGAAGAACGGCATCCCATCCCTTATTAGGGCGATCGGTTATCGTAGACAACCAAAAGTCCCCATGATCGAGCACCTCGAACTTTCCCGTACGATAAAATATGGCAGAATATTCACCAGCTTGCTTACCATCATCACGTCCTACCCCGATATAATCATAACCGGGCATCGCATTCTTTAGATCTTGCAACTGATGATATTTACCTTCTTGAGTCCCAAAGATATCAAAACCATGGAACTGCACCAATTGGGCAATGTAGGGATAACGTTGTCCCCAGCCATTCCCATTCGTCGAGTCTCCCGCATTCGCATTACGCAAATTATAGGTGGCTACTACCATTGACTCCGCTTGTAACGCAAATACGGAACAAAGGACAAATAAAAAAGAATAAATTAGCTTCTTCATACCTTTTATCATAAAATTAAATCCACATCAATAAATTAGAACTCTGCCTCTATCATTATCGGGAAATGATCCGAAGAGAAATGCCCATACTGGCACTCGTTCAAAGTCCCATATTTATTTACCTGAATACCTTTAGTGACGAAAATATAGTCAATCCGGTTTTTCATCGGGGCATTCAAATTGAATTGGTTTGTCGTTCCTACCGTCCCATAGGGTGGTGTTTTTGAGATTTCCCGTGAGTCCAACAGTAAACCATCGGATTTCAGTATTTGTATAGGCTCAGAATCCGGCGTACCATTGAAATCACCTACACAGATAGCAGGGGAATCCCCCGCTATCTTTTTAATATTAGCCAACATTATCAAAGCAGACTCATGACGTGCCACCTTACCGATATGGTCAAAATGAACGCTGAAGAAATAAAATTCCTTTCCCGAAACCTTATCCTTCAACTTCGCCCAAGAACAAACCCTCCGGCATTGCGCATCCCAGCCAAAAGAAGGCTTATCCTGTGTCTCCGACAGCCAGTAATTTCCTGAGTCCAATAATTTAAACCGATCTTTCTTAAATAAAACCGCGGCATGTTCCCCAGCCTCTTTTCCGTCATCCCGGCCTACGCCGACATACGTGTACGTATCATCTTTCACTAATTCCTTCACTTGGTGAATCAACCCTTCTTGAATCCCAAAGACATCAAAATCATGGAAATGAACCAAAGATACCGCCATGTCTTTGCGGTGTACCCATGAATCATCCTTATCCCCCTCATTATCATACCGCAGGTTAAAACTACCCACGTTCAGTTTACACTTCTGTTGTCCGGATATCCCTATGCAGAAAGTAAATAAAGAGATAAACACTATAATTAAGTTTCTCATGATACCCCCTTGATTACCAGCCCGGATTCTGGCTTAGATTCGTATTGAACTGAATTACTACCTCCGGTATCGGATATAAGTACTGACGAGCCGGCCAGCTACGTCCGGCGTAATTATACTCCATCAAATAACCTCCTTGAACCGGCTTCACGTTAAGCACATTACTCTTATTTGTACCCACATAGACACCAATCGCAGCATACTTCTCATCAGCGATCTTATCCGTATCATAGAAATAGGCATCATAATTACCATCGCCATTCACATCCAACGGTTGGTTAAGTGATGGGATAAAGATACCTTCCCAAGGATCGTTCACCCAAAGATCGCAACAATTCCAACGTTTCAAATCATTTAGGCGCAAACCTTCCAGACAAAGTTCAATACCACGTTCGCGACGGATCTCCAACAAGGAAGGATCAGAGATCGTCGGGTAATAAGAAGCGATATAAGGCTCTGCGGATGACGGACGGGTTGTCAATGTACCTGTCTGTGGTGTGCCTCCCGTAATTCCCGCACGAGAACGAAGCGCACCTATCGTAGCCGCCCAATCCGCATCAGTCAGTTCGCCTAATTCAGCCTTAGCCTCAGCATAGTTCAACAAAACCTCAGCATAGCGCATGATAGGAATGTCATTATCATTCGTAGCCGCATCATCGTAAGCCACGTCATCCATGGCAAACTTCGTAAACTGATATCCCGTCAATGTATGTCCCGTAAAATTAGCCGCGGTCGGCTCATAAACACCAGAAGCATTCTTACGGGTATAATCCGCTCCCCGGATCGTCTGGTTCAAGCGGGTATCACGTCCTGTTGTCTCCTCCACGAAATTCTTATAGCTTCCATCCGCTTTTTTCTCGACATAAGGCGTACCATCCGCATTCAAGTATGACAGCATAAATTTACGGCTCATGCATAAGTGTGGTCCGTAAGTAGAGGAATTATACCACCAATTCTGCTCACCCAGTCCTAACACCTTGTCAGTCTCGATAGCCATCATTACCTCCGTGGTAACGGCCTTATCGGCAATGAAAAGTTCGCGATACGCTCCACGGCCATCGCTATAAGCACCTGAAGTATAAAGTTTGTACGGTCCGTTATCCATAACTTCCTTAGCCGCCTCAGCCGCTAGTTTATATAAATCTTTGGCCGAATATTCCGTACATCCCGTACGAGCGATATCCAATTGGTCAGCGGCATGGTATTTACGCCAAGCAGCCTCAAACAAGCAAACACGAGATTTGAAAGCGGCAGCTGTCCATTTATTTACGATCGTTGAATTATGCGTGACATCCTCTTCCAATATATTCGTATACGCATAATCCAAATCCTCCAAGATATGCCCGATAATCACATCACGTGTATCACGCGGGTTATAAAGATCCGGGTCTTCAGCCTCGTTAAATACCTTATCAATCCAAGGTACCTCGCCATATTGTACCAATTTATCAAAATAGAAGCGAGCACGGAACAAGCGTGCGATACCATTATAATTGTCACGGATAGTCGTGCTTAGTGACTCATTCACGTTATTCTCCAAAAAGAAATTTATATTACGAAGAGCGGACCATGACCAACTCGTCGCGCTATTCGTAGTATAAGCGCCAACCTCCATACCACCCAAGGAATTTTTCACCCCATAATCTGCCGTAGCATCACGCCGGAAAGCGCTTCCTCGGGAAGGCAAGACATTGTAAAATGAGTACGTATACGTCTTCAAACCATTCTCGGAGCTAAACACCATATCCACAGAAGCCTCCGACTTTGGTTCCTCATTCATCTCGCACCCCGAAAATATAGCCAAAAGTGCCACCAGACCGCTTAATAATATATTCTTTTTCATTTCGTATAATCTCCTATTCTTTAAAATGTAACATTCAGGCCGATGCTGAACGACTTCATCATCGGGTAATTATATCCATCACCACTGTTGCTGGAAGTCAAGTCCTTATCCGATTCACCGATATTCGATACATTGACATCCTTGGAATACTTGTAAAGCGGAGACCATGTAAAGAGATTTTCCCCGGAAAGATAAATTCCTACATTTGTCAAATGCAACTTCTTAATCCATTCTGATGGCAAATTATAGCCAACCTGTATGTTCTTCAAGCGTAGATAGGCCGCATTCATCAAATAGCGCGTGTTGGCGTTCTTATGACCTCCATAGAAAGGCGCATAGTAACCCGTGTAACGAGGCAAGAAAGCATCCGGATTCTCTGGAGTCCAATAGTTGTCCACATGCCAAGAGGGCATCTGGTTATACGGACGATTGTACTGCCCCCAGAACGTAGAGGCTTCATTAGACGGATACCAATCTTGCTTACCCACCCCTTGGAAGAAAGCACTTACCCAGATATTGTTCCAATCGGCAGAGAGCGTAAAACTATAAATATAACGAGGCTCCTCGTTACCAATGATCTTACGGTCGCCCGGATCATCTACCGTATTCTGTCCGCGGTCAATATAGCCGTTGCCATTCAAGTCTTCGAACTTAATATCGCCCGGATACAACTTATAGGTTTTCGATGTTTGCATAAGTGGGTTATAATAGGATTGCCCCGCAGCTTTCGCAGCGGCCTCAGCCGCATCGATGCCAGCTTGATCCTGCCACAAGCCATTGGATACAAACCCCCAAATCTCACCGATACGCATTCCCTCGTAATAATTCTTGTCGAGCGACTGATTTGCGTACTCGCTCAATGACATATTCGCGTTATTAAACTTGTCGATCACTGAATAGTAATCCGCCAATGTTCCCTTGATACTATAATTAAACCGCTTACCAGCTAAATCAAATCCATCTTTCCATTCCAAAGACAACTCATAACCATAGGTAGACATATCCGCATAATTACCTTTCGGCGAGGAAGCACCGAACACATCCGGTACGGTCGGGCCATTCACGATCATGTCGGTTGTTTTACGGATATAATAATCTCCGCTCACGGTCAAACGATTGTCGAAGAATCCCAAATCCACTCCGATATCATACGTCGTGGCGGTTTCCCACGTCAAGTTGCCGGGAAGAGCCGCCGGAGATGACATATAATTCTGCCGCAAACCGTCAAGAATATAATCAGACTTGCTGATACCCAATGTCTGGATATACTGATAATTACTCAATCCGGCCGCATTGCCCAAAGAGCCCCAAGAAAACCGGACCTTAGCGTTAGAGATATGTTCGGACTTAACATTCCACCAAGGTTCTTGCGAGATTCGCCAACCCACGGAAGCCGAGGGGAAGAAAGCCCAACGCTCATCACTCGGGAAGCGGGAGGAACCATCGTAACGTCCGTTTACCTCCAATAGGTAGCGATCGTCAAAGGCATAATTCAAACGGAAGAAAGCGCCACCAAACTGATAAGCCTTCCATTGTGAGGTAATGCTCCGGTTATCAGTACCCATCACCAGATTCATGTTGTCCACGTCATCCGTCAACAGGTCATCATTATAAGCATAGATACGTTTGAAGCTAGATTTCTCGTAATTCCATCCAGCCATAGCCTTAAAATAATGTTTCTCGGCAAAGGTTTCCTCAAACTCCGCAAAAAGGTTCGTTGCTAGATAGTTCGTATGATCAGTTGTCTCCGCCAAGTTGGAGTAAGTACCCGTGATATATTCGATCTTACTTTCGCCATTCGCATCGGCCGACCGCGCATATGGCGAACGCACCTGTTTCTTAGTCTTCTCTTGCGTCTTCTGTTGATAAGTAAAATCACCATTCACACGCAAACGGTCACCCAAGAACTTCGCATTGAATGTCGTAGTATTCTTCAAGTTGGAGTTCTTTGTCGTAATACCGCTACGTCCATAAAGCAAATCGCCTACGGTATAGACGGCAGAATAAGTCATCGTACCATCAGGGTTGAACAGTGGCGATGACGGGTGTCCCTCGTCCGCGATATTTCTCCATACCACACCAGAACCTTCCGAATAGGTAATCGGATTGTAGTATTTATTATGGGAAAACTCAAAGTTATTGTTGATCTTCAACCAAGGAGTTAACTGATAACCTCCTTTGAAGCGCATATTATAGGTCTTGAACTTATCCGTTTGCTCATCGCTATCGAAAAGTCCATCGTAACTATAGAAACGTCCTGACAAATAATAATCAAACTTCCCGTCGGAACCCGAGATGGAAAGATTTTGATTCTGCGCAAAGACACTCTTCTTATACATCAGATCATAATAGTCGGTTCCTTCCGGATAATATACATAACGGCCTTTTGTACCGATAGAGCCATCAGAGATCACCGTCCCGAAATCGCCCGTCTCATGACGGCGCTTATACTCGTCCAGCCAAGCCACGGAAAATTGCTGTGTCTTGTTGATACCAGAAGGATTCGCTTGATTGTAATTAAAATAAGCGTCATAAAAATGCTTTGCCCAAATATAACCATCGGAAACTACATCCGGCACATTCTGTGGTGATTGTAATGAATAGCTAGAAGACCATGTCACCTTCGGCTTACCTTCCGTAGCGTTCTTCGTCGTGATCAAAACCACGCCAAATGGAGCACGTGCGCCATAAATAGCGGAAGCGGCAGCATCCTTCAATACGGAAATACTCTCAATATCATTCGGATTTAACATAGAAGGGTCTCCTTCCACACCATCAATCAACACCAAAGCACTACCCCCATTGATAGAACCGGCACCACGTACGTTAAAATCCGCCGTACGCCCCGGTTTACCATCAGACAAGGAAATATTCAAGTTCGGGACAACTCCTTCTAACATCTGAGTAGCGTTAGCCGTAGGACGCCCCTCGAATACATCACTAGTCACTTGCTCTACCGCACCAGTCAAATTCACTTTTTTCTGGGAACCATAACCCACCACGACTACCTCATCCAGCTTCTGCGTGTCCTCATGAATAGATATAACCAAATTATCTTTATTGCCTACCGGAACATCTTGAGCCACATAACCAATATAAGAAACCTGAAGTATCGCATTCGGAGTTACCTCAATAGAGAAATGACCATCTATATCCGTGATGGTACCATTGGTAGATCCTTTCACGACCACATTCGCCCCGATGATTGGTTCCCCTTTCGGGTCTGTAATCGTACCGGTAACTTTCTTATTACCTTGTTGCTGAACAGTTTTTACCGATGATAAAACGATCTGATGACCCGATTTCAATACATAAGCCACATTCGCTTGCTTTGCTATCGCATCCATTACAGCATTAATATCCGCATCTTCCACGTCAACAGAGATCGGAGAATTCAGACCTTTGATCCCATCATTATAGAAAAAACGATATTCAGTCGTTTCCTCTAATTCTTTAATAACCTCCCGCATCGGTCTATCCTTTACCGACAACGATATCTGGGCGGCAATCGCAACTCCGGAAAAGCCCGACAATAATTGGGCATACAAAAGTGTCCGGAAAAAAGAGTGCTTGAAATTACTCATTTTTAAAAATTTTTTAATAATACATAGATTTTAAACAGGTAACTTTACAAGCAAATCATTTACATATTCTATCTTATTTATAACCGGCTAGTTATTTCCTTGAAGATATTATATACAAGTGATTTTGCTTAAGAGGAAGAAGGGCCTTGCCTTTCTTCTTTTTTTACTACAATCATCTAGCTCATCTCATAGGCTTCTTCTTTATTAGGTTAACACTCAACTTTCTATTTCTCATTTAAATAAATAGTATCACCTACCGACACATACGTAATCGGAGCCGTAAGGCTTATTATTTCAAATACATTATCCAGACTATTATTCCGGATCACCCCCGAGAAACTGTAGCCTTTAATCTTATTGGACAAAAAACGAACTTCAACATTATACATTCGATTCAACAATACCACGATCTCCTCCAACGACTCGCCAGAGAAGGCCAGTTCATTCGTACGCCAAAGACGGGCATAAGAAGCATTTGTCGGGTGATTAACAGATAATATATGACTAGACTTATTAAAAACCGCACTCTCATCCGGAGACAGAATCACAAACTCTTTTCCAACCGCTGTTCGTACACTGCCTTCAAACAAGGTCGTAACCACCTCGTCATCTTCCTCATACGCCTTCACATTAAAAGCTGTGCCTAGCGCCTCGACTTCCATATCCCCCGCATTTACCAAGAAACGGCGCAATGTATCTTTCGAAACTTCAAAATAAGCCTCACCAGATAAAGAAACTGATCTTTCTTTCACGCCATAATCACTCTTATAATTAAGTTTAGTATGCGAATTTAACCATACTTTCGTCCCATCAGGAAGAACCACGCTAGCACGTTGCCCATTATCTGCCAACACCACATAATCCAATGGATCAGGTGGTGGGACCTGTCTCATATTATACCAATGGGAGCCAATTCCAAGGCCTATACATATTAAAGCCACCGCCGCATAAGAAAGCCACTTCCATAAGGTATGCGGTTTCTTCTTTATCTCCAGAGTTTTTTTCTCTTGTCTCATCCGCTTTTTAATCTCACAAAACATCTGTCCTTGTAGCTTAGGAGGAAGCTTTTTCCCGGAAGATTCTTCCCATCTAGACTTATAAAAAGCCATGATCTCTTCCTTATGATCGGGATCTCTAAACCACGCCAAAAGAGTTCGCTCTTCTTCCGGTGAAGTCTTACCACTCATGAAGCGATCCAATAATTCGATATGTGTATGCATTTTTCTCATCGTGTAATAAGTATATCCCGAAAAAGAACTTTACCCTTACACGGAAAAATCAAGAAAGCCTTGATTTAACACAAATTAATACCACACTTGTTTTCCGCCTTCATAAGTAAACGGGCGATGTTCTTTTCCTCGTGTATGGTTATGAATACGAAAAATAGATTCCCGTGGAATATTTTGATAAATTAATTTATTGTCTTCGGCATACTGTTTACCTAATGATATCCACTTTTTGTCCCAATAGAAGAGTTCATATAATTCTCCCGTTACGATCTTATTATCATCATTCCTCGGATAAAATTCCACCTTCGCTATCTGTTTAGGTTCGCCTAGATCTAGAACAACAAATTGATCTTTTTGAAATTGATCTGGTTGATAATAAGACACTCGGTCCTGATCTGTCACCAAATCGAGACCATGTCCTTTAGTCCCTTCATTTCCACCCCACTCTCCGGAAAACTGCTGGCCATCGCCTCCAAATACTTTTATTTCCGCTATAGCGTAAAAATAGCCCAATGGCTGTGTTTCTTGAAAATCACAGATCAAATAACGATATTTTTGGGAAACAGATATACGGAAACTATCCACATAAAAGGGAGGATTTTCAATAGAATATATCAAAGAACGATCCGAAAGATCTTTCTTGTTACAAACATAAAAGCGGGTTCCTATCGTTCCTGCGGCTTGAAGCGCCGTATTCATTCTATATGGAACTTTTGAATAGAATGTAGCAGAACTTTCCGCTTTTTCAAAATCTGGTAATAACTTACGTAATTTACCTTCACGAGTCAGAATAAACGCATCTCCAGCAGGTCGTATCTCTCCATCATTATAATAAGCGGGAAGATAGAGCATGTTAACCCCCATTTTAGGAAAACGTACCTTGGAACCTTCCGGTCGCCCCCAACACACTGGATTCCAACCAATAATATCATAGCAACATAAATAGACATATTCTTTGGGATGTTTCTCATTCCAAAGTGGTACCTCTATATCTTCGCATACGACATACTGGTCCGTGATATCTTGAATCCCCGGATTTTTGAATAAAGGAGGTATTTCTTCTTTAGACAAGATAGCGAGCGAGTGGGGTTGTATCCGATAGTTATACCTATAGACTTTAGGAGCAGTCCTACAATATTGAATAGTAATAGTCGACGGAAACATATCAATTTTAGATTGATAGACATCTCTCCAAAACATCCCGTCTATCTTAATGTCATCCTTAGTAAGGAAAGGTCTTTGTGTATTATCATATATCATGCCGAATTGCTTACTCCCTATAATCTCGACCCATGAATGAGGATATTGTGAATTTCCCCAACAGGGAACCATATTTAATGCAGCAGGTATACCATTCGCCCTCAATGCAGCAATTTTATATGTAGACTTTTCTAAACAAGTTCCCATTTGAGTGGCTACTATATTTTGGAAAGTCATAGGGCGCAATCCTTGATATTTACCGGTAAAGATTATCCATTCATTGAGAAAGCCCTGCTCTACCTCATCCGATATAGCTTTACCAATTTCTTCATACGAACACATATACATAGAATCTCGTAGTGAAGCATATTTTCGATCAAAATAACTCCCAGCATGTTCCCAATGACAATTATCTGTAGTGTAAGGGAGTACATAATCAAAGAAAATATCCCAGTCCATATTCTTACACCAAGGATATCGCTCTTTATTTTGAAAACACTGATCTATATGATGTATAAGATAATCAGAAGACAATTCTTTCAAATCAGATAAAAAGCGAGGATTTACTTTTGTATAAGAATACAATTTGTTTATACTATCATATATAGCGTATTGGATATCATATAAAAAGGAACCGTATGTCTCTCTATAATTAGCGAAAGCATCGAAATACACATGGTTTCCTTTCACCGAGTTACTATCTAATACTTGCTTCCCTATCATATTACTTATTAGAAAGCGGGCAGCTTCCTGTTTCTTCTGATTATCCTTATAATGATCTAGAACAGCTTCTAACTCCGATCTATTTTCTCCGGAGTTATCCAACGCTAATTCCAATAGAACATTTTCATTCGAAGAACAAGCATAAAAAGTTAAAATAATAAAGAAAAAAAAGTATCTTACTATCATAGCTAAAATGCTTTTTTACTACCATGTAAATGTAACCTTTGATAGATCAAAAGAATACAGATGATAATCATCATCCCAGCCCAAGGCTATTAGTTCTTTATCATCGTTTGTCACACAAATATTGAATAGTTTTATATCAGTAACTAATCGACAAATACATTTTCCACTCCAATCATATACTAAAATGTCATTACTTAACATAGTATCTAACATTCTTGTATTAGTATGCTGATTCAACTTTTTCCCTGAATATAAAGTATAAATATAACGATCAGTCGCATATATATCCGTATAACCGATTACATTCTCTTTGCCATGCTTTATGCCGTTCCTGCCAGATCTACTATCATCAATGTATATAGGATAAATATCGTGATAACGTTTTATGAGCATTGGAATCGTATCTATCTGATATAGTTCAAAGATAGCGCCAGAGGCCGCAACCGTAGCCAATCTATCTAATACTGAATTATAAACCATATAGCCTTGATAGGCAAATGTTTTACTTTTACCTCCACTATCGTTCCCATCATTTGGAAAATCGCCAAAAGACTTCACATATTTACCTGCACAATCAAACAAAGCATATCTCTTAGTATTTGTTTCCTCTTTATCAAGGAGTCCAGAAACGACATACCCATGCTTTGTTTGAATAGCAGAGAGAAACATATATTCCAAATTCACAATAGAAGAAATACTTTTAGATAAACTTTTGGTTATAATTTGTTTCTTTTGTATATCCAATATAATCACATTTGATTTATCTTTCTTTTGCATCAAACGAGGCATGATGTTTTCATCTGGGCCTTCTCCTGTTTGGAAAAAAGATAGAATACTGTCTTTTGTATAATATATTTTATCCAAAAGAGAATCACCTAAATAATTCTCTTTGATTAGACATTTCTCACTCTCAAATAGCATCATCCTCCCAAACGAACTTAACTTATAAGTATCCGCATTGAGTTGATTTGCTTTTATATTAACGACTTGTAGAAAGTACTCTTTGGGATCTATTTCGTTCTGTTGACAAGAGGCAAAGTGTATAAAAATAAAAATTATAATTAATATATATTTCTTCATATTATTCTTTTCAAACAGCTGAATCATTATACTTCTCTTTGCTTTTACATAGCCTAAATAGTCTAAATATCAGTTTATCATCATCATAATTTGGATTTTTATAATGATTTTCAGAAATATACAATCCTTTTTCATCAATATACATCAGATTTGGATTATATGTATATTCAGGAAAAACAGTCTCACCTATTATATTAAAGTTTTTATCTAGAATTATAATAGAAAATATCTTTCTTCCAAAATCCCACAATTCCATATAGTTTTCTCTATTATCTATCTCTGTTTTCAAATAGCAAACTCTATAATACACATCACGGTATTTATCATATAATAAGTTACCA
>UMLB01018342.1_pt1 | contig 12242 bp, 8 predicted proteins | sample 1966481 | NCBI WGS metagenome assembly UMLB01 (sample SAMEA4836192, study PRJEB28245) | human gut metagenome | biome: gut microbiome; material: fecal sample | place: Denmark | collected 2008 | reverse complement strand
GGTTGTAGTGACTACTGATACCCCTGCCGTTGATCTTGAGGCAGCGATGACCGGAGATATAAATGATAATAATGAAATGGTGTGGGAGAATCATGTGTCAAGTGATAATACGGCAAGCTATTATTTCTATGGTACAGGGTTGGCATATTCCCGCAATTGGAATTATCAGAATGTGTATGGTAATTTCTGTATTAAAGCATTTACCGCCAATAATGTAGAAAAAGATTCTGAGAAGCTTGTTGGCAGGAGCCTTACTTTAAAAGATAATATTGATATGAACTACTATATGGAGCTTCCTGAAAGTATCAAATCAAACAGCAACGCATATATGGAGTTTACGGTGAATAATAGCCAGCCATATAAGGTCAGCGTAAACGATGCAATCCCTGTTGAGAAAAACGGAAAGGTTATATATAAGTTTGCATGTCCGCTAAATGCTGCACAGATGTCAGATACGGTTAAAGCTAAAATGGTGGTGGATGGTAATAGTGGAAATGAGTACACTTACAGTGTAAAAGAATATGCCACCGAGCTCCTGTCAAAATCAAACGAGTATCCGGAAGAAACCATTAAGCTGGTGAAGGCACTCTTAAATTATGGAACCGCAGCGCAGAACTTCTTTAAATATAACACTGATAAGCCGGCAAATGCTGGTTTGAGCGATACAGATAAAGCTGTAGCAGCAGCTGATTTTGCTGCATATAAGGCTGTTATTAAAACAGATAGTGCAAATAGTAAGAGTAATGGACTGACATATTACGGAAGCTCTCTGATATGTAAGTCTGAGATGACAGTAAGACATTATTTTATGGTGAACGAAGGCTGTGATATAAACAATTACAAGTTCAGCTATGTTAATGCATATGGCAATGAAGTCAGTCTGACACCTAAAAAGGCTTCAGATGGGGTGTATTGTGTAGATATAAACGGAATAATGGCACGCAACCTGAATAGTAATTATGCATGCAAAGTCACCGGAAAGAATAAGACCTGTATTTTCGAGCTGGACTATGGTCCGTTCAGCTATTCACAGAAGGTCATTAATAGCGGAAATTCATCTAATGAATTAAAAAATCTGGTGAACGCGCTATATTGGTATTGGTATTATGGATATAGAAATTAAAAAGACTGCATAATTAAAACCACCGCAGAATTTAACGCTTTAACTAAGCTAAATTCCTGCGGTGGTTTCTTTTGTGCTTATCTGCTTACAATGCTAATCACGGAAGACAAGACCGCCTTTCTGACATATGGGACAAAGTAATTCACTGCTCTCTGATAAAAATATGCTGTCATTTTCTCTTAATAATGACAGTATGATGGTCTATGGCTGGACACTCAAGATTATAAATAATTGTATTTTACAGGGTAATCCGCTATATTAGATATAAGTGTAACGGATTATTTTAGTTCTGCAGAAAGAGATGCAGGGTGGTAGGTAAGAAATTATAGATTCGGGTGAAGTGAATTTTTATGCAATTTTACCACTTCACCGCATTAAAATTTAATATTTTTTTTATAAAATGTGCAAAATATGACAAAAAGTACTGGACAAAATGTACTATATGGGGTAAAATGCATATATGCAATCAAGCAGCACATTTGAAGGTTGTGCAGAAAGTATTGGGCATATTTTACGAATTGGGGGGATTTTTCATGAGAATATATCATGCTAAGGATTATGCAGATATGAGCAGAAAGGCTGCAAATATCGTATCGGCACAGGTGATTATGAAGCCTAATTGTGTATTGGGATTGGCTACAGGCTCTACACCTATCGGCTTGTATAAGCAGCTCGTTGAGTGGTTCAAGAAGGGGGATTTGGACTTTTCAGAGGTTATGACGGTGAATCTTGATGAGTACAAGGGACTAAGCCGTGAGAATGACCAGAGCTACTATTATTTTATGCATCAGAATTTGTTTGATCATGTGAATATTCCGGTTGAGAATACTCACCTGCCAAACGGCATGGAGCCGGATTCACAGAAGGAGTGCAAGCGCTATACAGAGCTGATTCAGTCTCTTGGCGGTGTTGATTTACAGCTTCTTGGTATCGGGCACAATGGTCATATCGGTTTTAATGAGCCGGGCGAGTCTTTTGACAAGCAGGTACACTGTGTGGATCTGACAGAGTCTACTATTGAGGCTAATAAGCGCTTCTTTGCATCGGCTGATGATGTTCCCAAGCAGGCTTATACAATGGGCATCAAGACCATCATGCAGGCTAAGAAGATTCTTATTATTGCAAGTGGTGAGGATAAGGCAGAGATTGTGCACAAGGCGTTCTTTGGACCGATTACACCACAGGTGCCGGCTTCTGTATTGCAGCTGCACAATGATGTTACGCTTGTAGCGGATGAGGCTGCACTGAGCAGCCTGTAAATGTTTTTTAGTTGAGAAGGTGCATGTATATGATAATAAAAAATGCAAGGGTATTTACAGAGGATGGCAGCTTTATGCAAGGCGATGTTGTTGTTAAGGATGGCCGTTTTGACAGCGTTTTGGAGAGAACAGCTGACACGGACGCGGTTAATGATAGCGCACCGCAGGAGATTAGAGATGCATCAGGTCTTATCATGATACCGGGTCTTGTGGATATTCATTTTCATGGATGCAAGGGAGCTGATATGTGTGACGGCACCACAGAGGCGCTTGATGTGATTACAGCATACGAGGCTTCTGTCGGAGTGACGAGCGTGTGTCCGGCTACTATGACCATTCAAAGGGATGAGCTTTTGAGCGTCATGAAAAATGCCGGTGATTATAATTATCATGGTGGTGCACATCTTGTAGGTATCAATATGGAGGGCCCTTTTATCAGTCCTTCTAAAAAGGGCGCACAGGCGGCAGAGAATATCATGCGATGTGATTATGATTATTTCTGTGAGCTTCAGGATGCGGCACATGGCTTGATAAAGCTTGTAGATATTGCTCCGGAGGAGCCGGGCGCGATTGATTTTATAGACAGGGTAAGAGGAAGTGTTGTGGTTTCAATAGCACACACAGCGGCTGATTATGACACCGCAGTAGAGGCTATTGAGCATGGTGCAAGCCATGCTACACATTTGTATAATGCGATGCCACCGCTTCATCACAGGAATCCCGGAGTTATCGGGGCTGTGAGAGATTCAGAAAAGTGTCATGCAGAGCTCATTTGTGACGGAGTGCATATTCACCCGTCGGTTATCAGGGCGACATTTGCCATGTTTGGTGCGAAGCGCATGATTTTAATAAGTGACAGCATGAGAGCCACAGGGCTTGAGGATGGCGAGTATACACTCGGTGGACAGGCAGTGACGGTCAGAGGTCCGCTTGCCACACTCCATGATGGGACAATTGCCGGCTCGGCAACCAATCTGATGGATTGTATGCGTTTCACAGTAAGGCAGGCAGGTATTCCGCTTGAGGAGGCAATTATGTGTGCTACAGCCAATCCGGCTAAGGAGATTGGCATTTATGATGAAGTAGGCAGCATTTCTGCAGGAAAGAGAGCAGATTTTGTGCTTCTCAATGATGATTTGGATATTGTGAGTGTGTATATCGACGGAAAGGAGATATCATGTTAGGTTTTTTTAAGAATAAGTCAAAGGGAAAGGTGATCTGTTCTCCGTGCAACGGCAGAGTGGTTCCTATTACAGAGGTTCCGGATCCTACCTTTTCTGAGAAGATATTGGGAGACGGCGTGGCCGTGATTCCTTCTGAGGGCAGGTTTTATGCTCCGGCAGATGGTGAGGTGACAGCTGTATTTGATACGCTGCATGCTTTTACCATGACGACCACTCAGGGAGTCGAGCTGCTTTTGCACATTGGTCTTGATACAGTGATACTAAAGGGTGATCCTTTTACATCACATATTTCTGTTGGTGATCAGGTGAAGAAGGGCGACCTTTTGATGGAGGCTGACCTGGAGCAGATTAAGGCAGCAGATCTTAATGTCATCACTCCGGTTTTAATTGGCAACACTGCTGATTATAGCAAGATAGAGATGCTCAAGGAGGGTGATGTATCCGCCGGTGATGAGATTTTAAGTCTTGCGTAGATTTGTATAATAAAGAACTTTATTGGAGTATCTCCAGTTTAGTATATATATAATGTAAAGGAGGGGAAATCTATGAAATTTCTTCAAAAATTGGGTAAAGCTTTAATGCTTCCCGTAGCAGTACTTCCTATCTGTGGTATCCTCATGGGTATTGGATATTTTTTATGTCCTGCAACCATGCAGGGTGGTGACATCGAGGGAGTGCGTAATTTAATAGGTCTGTTTTTAGTTAAAGCAGGGGGCGCTTTGATTGATAACATGGCCATCCTTTTTGTAATCGGCGTTGGTGTCGGTATGTCGGAAAAGAACGACGGTACCGGCGGTATTGCAGCTTTAGCTTCATGGCTGATGATGAAAACACTCCTGTCTACAGGCTTTGTTACAACAATCATGCCATCTATCGCTGACAGCGCTACAAAGACACTTGCATTCGACAAGATTGAAAACCCATTTATCGGTATCTTAGCCGGTATTATTGGTGCTTTGTGTTACAACAGATTTAAGGATACAAAGCTTCCTGACTGGCTGTCATTCTTCAGTGGCAAGCGTTGCGTAGCAATTATCGCAGGTGTTGTTTCAATCCTTGCATCTGTAGTATTACTGTTTGTATGGCCATTACTTTTCGGTGCTCTTGTATCTATCGGTAAAGCAATCGTTGGTCTTGATGTAGTCGGCGCAGGTATCTATGCATTCCTGAACCGTCTGTTAATCCCTACAGGATTACACCACGCATTAAACAATGTATTCTGGTTCGATACTATCGGACTTGGAGACCTCAAACATTTCTGGGCAGGCGAGACATCAAAGGATGTTTCATGGAGCCTCGGAATGTACATGTCAGGTTTCTTCCCATGTATGATGTTTGGTATTCCTGGTGCAGCACTTGCTATGGTTAAGTGTGCAAAGACTGCTAAGAAAAAGGCTGCCATCGGTATCCTTGCTTCTGCAGCTATCTGTGCATTTATCTGTGGTGTTACAGAGCCTTTCGAGTTTGCATTTATGTTCCTTGCTCCTGTTCTCTATGTGATTTATGCTTTACTTTATGGTATTTTCACAATGATTACAGTAGCTCTTGGATTTAGAGCAGGCTTCTCATTCTCAGCCGGTGCGATGGATTTATTATTCTCATCTTCACTTCCGGCTGCAGCAAAGACATGGCTCATCATTCCTCTTGGAATCGCAGCTTTTATCGTATTCTACATTGTATTCTATTTCGCTATCAAGAAATGGGATCTTAAGACCCCTGGTAGAGAGGACGATGATGTCGAGGCAGAGAAGAAGGCAGTGCTTACTAACAATGACTACACAGCAGTAGCTAAGACTATTCTTGAGGGCTGCGGTGGCAAAGACAATATTGCAAGCATTGACAACTGCATCACAAGACTCAGACTTGAGGTTAAGGATATCACTCAGGTTGATGACAAGAAGATTAAATCTGCAGGTGTTGCAGGCGTTATGAAGCCTGGCAAGAATTCTGTTCAGGTTATTATCGGAACCAAGGTTCAGTTTGTTGCGGATGAGTTTTCTAAGCTTTGCGAGTAGATTTGTTCTGCAATATAGCAGTGCTGATTCACATTAGGTGATTCAAATAATTTCATAATACATGATTAAAAGCCACACCGGGTGTTTGCCTGGGGTGGCTTTTTTAGTTGGTTCGGGTCGTAAGCTCCGCCCGGTTGTGATGCACACGGACTCTCGTTTTCGCTACGCTGCGCTGTTAAGATACTGTACGGATTATGCTTTTGGGTTTTCAATGCTCGACGAAACCGGCTTTTATGCGCCGTCCGTGGCGCATAACGCCTTCCCCAGCCGTCCATGGCTGCGGATTTCTGTGCTTCATGGGCATAATCCTACAGTATCTAAACAGCTTCGCTATGCGCTCTCACGAGAGTCCGTGTGCACCACGACCGGGCGGGGCTTACGGCCCTTACGCTGTGGTGGAATTCGCTTAGGAGAGAGTTGCGAGTTGCACATTGTTGCAACCGGCAACGGTTTTATCTACGCCTTGCTTCTACGAGGCTGCGATGGGATAAAATAAGAAAGGATTGAAAAACAAACAAACGTTTGCTATAATAAATGAAGCGAGGAAATAAAAGTATATTAGGTTTAGTAATTTAAGTATTCATTTAATTTATTGTAATTAGGGAAAATCCAATATCAATCGATTGATAGAAAGAGTGATTTTATATGAACATATGGCTAAAGTTAAGGAAAACAGCAGCAATTACACTATGTGAGTTACTTGCAATTGCTACAATTGCTACAATTTTTACAGGCTGTGCCTCCACTGATTTATCCGGCACTGAAGGAGCCGGGCATGCCGCAGGAGCTGAAGTGGCAGGTGAGGATTCTTCCGGTGCTTTAGGCAGCAAGGATAAAGTGGATGGGCCACAGGAGGATCTTGTAAACAACAATTCTTATGTTTCACTTGATGCGATTCCTGCATATGATGGCAAGGCATACGTGGCTGTCAACAATAATGAGCCTTTTTTCACGGACAGCGATATGACTACCACTGCTTTTGAAAATTACAGTGATTTGGATTCACTTGGCAGATGCGGTGTGGCTTATGCCAATATCTGCAAGGATATCATGCCGACTGAGGAGCGTGGCAAGATAGGCATGATAAAGCCATCAGGCTGGCATACGGTGAAGTATGATGTGATAAAGGACAGGTATTTATATAATCGCTGTCATCTTATTGGCTATCAGCTTGCCGGCGAAAATGCCAATCCGAAGAATCTTATTACCGGTACGAGATACCTGAATGTGGAGGGCATGCTTCCGTTTGAGAATCTGGTAGCGGATTATGTAAACAATACAGGAAATCATGTGCTTTACAGAGTGACTCCGATGTTCTCGGGCAGCAATCTAGTTGCAAACGGCGTTCTCATAGAGGCAAAGTCGGTTGAGGATAACGGTGGCGGCATACTTTTTAATGTCTATTGCTATAATGTGCAGCCCGGAGTCGGAATAAACTATGAGAATGGTGACAGCTGGCTGGATGGCACCACTCCGCAGCAGAGCGCTCAGACGGATACACCGCAAAATGAAGGCTCGCAGAGCAGCGCCGGAAGCGGGGCAGGAGAATCCGGTTCTTCAAGCAGTACAACAGGAAGTGCATCATCAGGCTCAGACAGCTCAGTAGCAGAAAATAGCGCTGCAGATTCCTCAAACAGCGAGACTATGGTTCATATCACAGCAACCGGCAAGAAATATCACCGTGCGGGCTGTCGCACCTTGAAAAAGAGTGACACAGAGGTAACGCTTGATGAAGCAAAATCCATGGGCTTGTCTCCGTGCGGAATTTGCAATCCACCACAGTAGATGTGCATTAGCATTTGCAAGTCACGGCACCGCCAGGGCGCACGCATATGCATTTGATTGAGCGGATAGCGAAGCCGCTTAGATACTGTAGGATTATGCACATGAAGCACAGAAATGACTTGCCATGGAGGGCAAGTCAAGGAGAACCGCGCCATGGAAGGCGCGTTTCGACGGTTTCGTCAAGCATAGAAGAATAAAAAGCATAATCCGTACAGTATCTTAGCGGCAAAGCGTAGCGAAAGCAAAGCATATGTGTGTGCCCTGGCGGTGCCGTGGCTTACAGTCCGTCCTGTAGCACATACAGCAAAATCCCCTGTAACCCTTGACGATTGCAAAACCGAAAAGTATAATAGAATAGCTAATGAATTCAATATTTTAATATAGATGGAGGAAACCAAATGGCACTGAGCAAAAAGCCGGTCAACGGCATGAAGGATATACTACCTGCAGAGATGGAAATCCGTGATTATGTGACAAGTGTGATCAAGGATACATACAGAAGCTTCGGATTTACACCGATAGAGACACCATGCATGGAGAATATAGCAAATCTCACAAGCAAGCAGGGCGGAGAAAATGAGAAGCTGATCTTCAAGGTAATGAAGAGAGGCGAGAAGCTGAATCTGGAGATAGCAAAGGAAGAATCGGATGTAGTAGACTTTGGAATGCGCTATGACCTTACAGTGCCACTTTCAAGATATTATTCAAACAATGCCAACAACCTGCCATCGCCGTTTAAGGCACTTCAGATGGGCAGTGTGTGGAGAGCAGACAGACCTCAGAGAGGCCGCTACAGACAGTTTACACAGTGTGATATAGATATACTCGGAGAGCCAAGCAATCTGGCAGAGATAGAGCTGATTACAGCAACCACTACCACAATCGGCAGACTCGGCTTCGAGAACTTTGAGATAAGAATCAACGAGAGAAGAATCCTAAAGGCAATGGCTGCTTACAGTGGTTTCGCTGAGGAGGACTACGACAGCGTATTTATCACACTCGATAAGATGGACAAGATAGGAGTGGAAGGCGTTGCAAGTGAGCTTGCACAGGATGGCTATCCACAGGAAAATATTGACAAATATCTTGATTTGTTTAAGCTTTTGGAGCAGACAAGGGATGTCACTGAGGGTGTAAATATACTTTCAGAAAAGCTTGGTGAATATTTAGACGAAGAAGTGGTTACAAATATGACAGAGATAGCTACGGCCGTTAATGCCACAAAGGGAGCAAAGTTTGAGCTCGTATTTGACCCTACACTTGTTCGTGGAATGAGCTACTACACAGGAACTATTTTTGAGATATCAATGCCTGAGCTTGGCGCAGCCTGTGGCGGTGGCGGACGATATGACAAGATGATTGGAAAGTTCACCGGAAATGATGTACCGGCCTGTGGTTTTTCAATCGGGTTTGAGAGAATTATCCTGCTTCTCATGGAGAGTGGCTTCAAGATTCCTGAGAGTCCAAAGAAGGTGGCTTATCTGGTTGAGAAGAAATATCCGGCAGACAAACTTGTTGATGTCATGAACCAGGCAAAAGACGCAAGAGCAAACGGACAGCAGGTGCTTGTTGTGCGTATGAACAAGAACAAGAAATTCCAGAAGGAGCAGCTTATGAAAGAGGGCTACGAGGAGTTTGTTGAGTTCTTTAACAGATAGGAATCTGATAAGCAGCAGATTAGCTGTGCAGCAGCGGTACCAAACAGATATTAGAATAAATATATAGTAGAAATATAAGGAGCATAAAATGGCAGAATCAATGCAGGGCTTACATAGAAGCCATAGATGTACAGAGGTATCAAATGCCAATATCGGTGAGAAGGTCACCGTGATGGGCTGGGTACAGAAGAGAAGAAATTTAGGAAGTCTCATTTTCGTAGATTTAAGAGACAGAAGCGGAATACTTCAGATTGTATTCGGCGAGGAAAATGTAGGTGCAGAGGGCTTTGAAAAGGCAGGCACCTTAAGAAGTGAGTTCGTCATCGCAGTTGAGGGAACTGTCCAGAAGAGAACAGCTGCTGTCAATGAGAACTTAAAGACAGGTGATATCGAGGTTATCGCTACATCAATCAGAGTGCTTTCAGAGGCACAGACACCTCCATTCCAGATTGAGGAGAATTCAAAGACCAGCGAAGACATCAGACTTAAATATCGTTATCTGGATCTTCGACGCCCTGATATCCAGAGAAATCTCATGCTCAGAAGCAATGTGCTTCGAGTGATGCGTGACTTTATGGCAAACGAGGGATTTTTGGAGATAGAGACACCAATCCTTTGCAAGTCTACACCGGAGGGAGCAAGAGATTATCTCGTGCCAAGCCGTATACACCACGGACATTTTTATGCGCTTCCACAGTCACCACAGCTCTTTAAGCAGCTTCTGATGGCTTCAGGCTATGACAGATATTTCCAGATTGCACGATGCTTCCGTGACGAGGATCTGCGTGCAGACAGACAGCCTGAGTTTACACAGGCAGATATGGAGCTTTCATTCGTAGATATCGATGATGTAATCGAGGTAAATGAGAGACTGTTAAAGCACCTTTTTAAAGAGGTCATAAATGTGGATGTTGAGATTCCGTTTAAGCGTATGCCTTGGCAGGAGGCTATGGACAGATTTGGTTCTGACAAGCCTGATACACGCTTTGGTATGGAGCTTTGCGATGTTTCGGAAGTGGTAAAGGACTGTGGCTTTGGAGTATTCACAGGAGCTCTTGAAAACGGTGGCTCTGTCCGCGGTATCAATGTAGAGGGACAGGCAAAGATGCCTCGTAAGAAGATTGACAAGCTTGTAGAGCACGCAAAGGGCTGTGGAGCAAAGGGACTTGCTTATCTGTGCATCAATGAGGATGGCACATACAAGTCATCATTTGCCAAGTTTATGACAGAAGCTGAGCTTGATGCACTTGTTGCAAAGATGAACGGAAAGCCGGGAGATTTACTCCTTTTCGCAGCAGACAAGAATAAAATCGTATGGAATGTACTTGGAGCGCTTCGTCTCATGCTCGGAGCTGAGCTTGGCCTGATTGATGAGAACAAGTACAATTTCCTCTGGGTAACAGAGTTCCCACTCCTTGAGTGGTCTGATGAGGAAAACAGATTTATGGCAATGCATCATCCATTCACTATGCCTATGGAGGAGGATTGGGACAAGATAGACTCAGATCCGGGCGCAGTTCGTGCAAAGGCATATGATATCGTACTCAATGGTACAGAGCTCGGTGGAGGCTCAGTGCGTATCCATCAGGATGACATTCAGGAGAAGATGTTTGAGGTGCTTGGCTTCACAAAGGAGCGTGCACATGAGCAGTTTGGATTCCTGCTTGATGCATTCTCATATGGTGTACCGCCACACGCAGGACTTGCCTTCGGTGTTGACCGTATCTGCATGCATATGCTGCATACAGACAATATCAAGGAGGTTATTGCATTCCCTAAGGTAAAGGACGCTTCGGACCTCATGTCAGAGGCACCCGGAACTGTAGATCCAAAGCAGCTTGAGGAGCTTGGAATAGCTGTAGAGGAAGATGAGGAATAACACTATAATATGAATTTGAAAAAAAATATTTTCAATGCGATTACCATAATACTGCTCGCCGCACTTATTGCGGGGGCAGTATTGCTTAATAACAGGATAAAAAAGCTCGAGACACAGATGTCATACACCTCAGACAACACATCGGTGATACTTTCTGATGTGCAGACCATGCAGGATGATATCAAGTCCACTCTTGAGGAGGAGGCCAGCCTCATAACAGACTGGGATATTTCCTTAAAAAGTGCAGATTTTACCGATATGACATACACAGTCTCTGTCTCGGTGGTGCCAAAGGAGTACACAGAGGATACAAAAACCAGTGTATTTTTCGGTACAAACGAGATACCGCTCGAGCTCAACGGCATCAAGTATACGGGTGAGGCCACCCTTCCACTGTCTGAGGACTATGCAGGCAATGTGACATTTCTGTTTGTTGACGGAAATAAGAGAAGCACAGAGGTGCTCGATGAGTTTGAAGGTGTGACATCAGTGTTCAAAAATGTAGCATCTGGCATACTTGCCAATAAACCAACCTTTGACAATGGCAGCATAAAGCTTGGCACAGATGTAGATGTAGCGGTCATGGGAAATGATTACTTTGACTTTAACAGTGTGCAGCTCGTAGTTGCAAGCTCAGATACAGAGCTAAAGACATACGATATCCGACAGCTGTTGGCAGAAAACGGCACAGACAGTGCAGACTCTGCAGACACAGACTCCATCACATCCGCCTTAAGTCGGAAGGATGATGCCAAAAAAGATGGCTCAAAGAATGACACGGAAAATGATACCTCTGATGCCTCAAAAGAGGACGACGGTAAGCTCCATAGCCTCGAAGGCACAGTCAAAATCGAAGACTTAATCCCTGTCACAGCCGCAAGCAATATCAAAATATATGTCAAAGCAGTATCGGCACAGGGCTACACCTTCACATATGACCTGTTCGATGGTATCGTAAATCAGGACATCACAGACTTTGAAACTACAGCCGACATATCCGGCGGCGACTACACAGTAACCGACCCGACCGGCAGCAAATACGAGCCATAAAAATGTGATATAAAATAAAGCTCATTTCGCATAAGTGAAATGAGCTTTAAATTTAAAAAGTAAAAAGTGCCGGACAAAATTTCACGCCAGTGAAATAAGTCCGGCACTGCCAGAATGCAAGGTAGCAAAGCGCCTCGCTCGTAAACCTGAATTAGCCGGAGAGCATACAGTGTGTTCCGAAGAAAAATGTGAACTGCCGCGGAGTTCCATAAATTAAAGAAGAAAGAAAACATAAATAAAATCGTAACCTGTCCGGATAAACAACCGCGGCTGACTTCACATTTTTCTG
>UMLB01014250.1_pt1 | contig 12305 bp, 10 predicted proteins | sample 1966481 | NCBI WGS metagenome assembly UMLB01 (sample SAMEA4836192, study PRJEB28245) | human gut metagenome | biome: gut microbiome; material: fecal sample | place: Denmark | collected 2008 | reverse complement strand
GGGTTCAGACGGTTGAAGTAAAGGACCACCACAGCCATAATGGCTCCCAGCTGGATCACCACCCGGAATACCTTCATAAATTCTGCCGACGCATTCAGATGGACGATGTTCTCCACCAGGATCAGATGGCCGGTGCTGCTGATGGGAAGCCATTCTGTAAAGCCCTCCACCAGACCGAATACGACGATCTTCAGAAATTCGATAAAATTGCTCATATTTACTCTCCTATATTCTCAATCTGCCAGTCAATGGGAGCAAGGCCGTGGGCCGTCAGGAATTTATTGGTCCGGCTGAAGGGACGGCTCCCGAAAAATCCGCGGTACGCCGACAGGGGACTGGGATGGGGAGCTTCTAAGATCAGATGGGCCGGATTGTTTAACATGGCCTTTTTCATCTGGGCCGGTTTTCCCCATAAAATAAACACCATGGGCCTGTCCTGTTCATTCAGTACTCGGATGGCCGCGTCGGTAAACGCCTCCCAGCCGATGTCCTTGTGGGAATGGGCCGCATGGGCCCGGACCGTCAGCACCGTATTCAGAAGAAGCACGCCCTGGTCGGCCCATTTCTTCAGATATCCGTTATTGGGGATATAGCAGCCGCAGTCCTCATGGAGCTCCTTATAAATATTCACCAGGGACGGCGGCGTATCCACCTCCGGCCTCACGGAAAAGCAGAGGCCGTGGGCCTGGCCCGGTTCATGGTAGGGATCCTGTCCCAGGATCACCACCTTCACATCCTTCAATGGCGTAAATGCGAAGGCGTTGAAAATATCGTCCGGAGCCGGGTATACCTCCCTGGTCTCATACTCATGCTTCACTGTCTCGTACAGCTTCCTGTAATAGGGCTTTTTAAATTCCTCGCTCATGGGCCCCAGCCAGTCGTTACTGATCGCTGCCATGCTCTTCCTCCCCAAAGCCTTCCATGAATCCCACAGAATCCGCCTTTACGGCGGCGGCTTTTTCCTTCAGTTCTTCAGTGATCTGATAAAAAGTTTTGTGGACACGGTACAGGCGTGCCTTCCGGTTGATGGCTGCCGTCCGCTCAAAGGGCCACCGGATCAGGGACGGATGGCCAAAGCCCTCTCCCAGCTCCAGGAGCACCGTAGTCCTGTTTAAAGTCCCGGCCAGCCAGCCGGTATAACCATTCCATTGCTCCTCCGTTAAAGATACGTCCAAAGGGGCCACCATATGCTCCTTTTCAAAACCTCTGTCCTCCATCTCCCCCAGAGTCAGTGTGGATATGATAAAAGCATCCTTCCCCTCTAAAAGCTCTCTCAGGGCTTTTGAGGCCCTCCGGATCTGATCCTCCCGGTCTTCATCCCCGCGCTTCCACTCTGCGCCGATCCCCACCAGGATCTTTTCTGCCTTCCGGACCTCTTTCTGTATCTCCTTTCGGATCTCACTGTTTTCCATAGCCGTCTCCTATCTCATAAGTGACCTAAGTATACCATAAAATCCAGTCCCTGTGAACCACCCTTTGTCGAAAGCCCATGCCCCCCTCCATAGCCCCTTGCATTTTCTGCCGGATTCCGCTATACTTTTTACCATAAAATGCCGGAATACAGAAAGGATCCTATGCATATGGAAAAAACATCCGCGTCCGTTTATATAAAAAAAGGCCAGGGCCGGGCTTTAAAAGCCGGAGGGCTCTGGATCTATGACAACGAGATCGACCGTACCGAAGGGGAATTTGAGAACGGGGACATGGTCAATGTCTTCGATTTTGACGGTTATCCCCTGGGATGCGGCTTTATCAATCCCCGCTCCACCATCACCATCCGCATGATGTCCAGAAAGCCCCACACAGTGGTGGACGAGGACTTTATTGAAATGCGGGTACGGAACGCCTGGGAATACAGAAAATCCACTGTGGACACAGGAAGCTGCCGGCTGGTCTTCGGGGAAGCTGACTTCCTTCCCGGGATCGTCATTGACAAGTTCTCCGACGTGCTGGTGGTGGAATCCCTGGCCCTGGGCATCGACCGGTGGAAGCCAGTGATCCTGGAAAAGCTGAAAAAGGTCCTGGCCGAGGACGGAATCTCCATCCGCGGCGTCTATGAACGGAGCGACGCCAGGGTCCGCCTCCAGGAGGGCATGGAACGGTTCAAGGGCTTCATCGGAGACTCCTTTGATACAAAGGTGGAGATCGTGGAAAACGGCGTCCGGTATATGGTAGATGTCCAGGACGGCCAGAAGACCGGCTTCTTCCTGGACCAGAAATATAACCGGCTGGCGATCCAGCGGCTTTGTAAAGGAAAACGTGTTCTGGACTGCTTTACCCACACCGGCTCCTTTGCCTTAAACGCCGGGATCGCCGGTGCCTCGGAGGTCCTTGGGGTGGATGCCTCCGAGCTTGGCGTGGCCCAGGCTGCCGAAAACGCGGCCTTAAACGGTCTGTCGGACCGGGTCCGCTTTGTGGCCGCCGACGTGTTCGACCTGCTTCCGGAGCTGGAGCGCCAGGGAGAAAAATTCGATGTGGTGATCCTGGATCCCCCTGCCTTTACCAAATCCAGGAATTCCGTTAAAAACGCCGTTAAAGGATACAGAGAGATCAACCTCAGAGGCATGAAGTTAGTAAAGGACGGCGGCTATCTGGCCACCTGCTCCTGCTCCCACTTTATGACCCCGGAGCTCTTTGCAAAGACCATCCGGGAGGCCGCAGGGAACGTCCACAAGCGTCTGCGCCAGGTGGAATACAGGACCCAGGCCGCTGATCATCCCATCCTCTGGGGCGACAGTGAATCCTCATACTTAAAGTTTTTCATTTTCCAGGTGTGCGACGAAAAATAAGCGGCCGGCAGATAAGCCGGAATATGTACGGGCGCTGGAAACGGGACGCCATATGGCGCAGCCCGCTTCCAGCGCCCGTATTTTTACAGATAGGCCTTCATTTCATCCCTGAGGGCTTCCTCTGTCCGGATCAGACGGTCCGCCAGGTCCATGCTTTCCCTGGAGGCTCCCGCATACTGGTTCCGGAAGCCGCAGATGGACTGGATCCCCATGTTGCAGCCGTCCATGAGGATCTTTGCCGCCTGCCGGTTATCGTCCTTCATGAGCATTTTCATCCCGGTGGACATACGGGAAAACGCCGCCGCCATCATCTCTGGCTTCTTCCCGCCCTCTCCCAGGCTTTTTAACTGCTTATATGCCTCTTCCTCCATGGCCTGGTGCTTTTTCTCATACCCATCTATGGTATTTTTCAGTTTCTGGTCCGACACGTAGCCCTTGATCTGGGCCATGCTGTCCAGAGCCATCTTGCAGCCGGAATCACATTCTTTTAAAAGGCACACCGTATGATCTCTCATGTTCCATCTCCTCCTTCATTCATAAACAGCTCCATACTCAGTATGCGCCGTCTCAGGAAAGAATATGCCGCTCGTGTTTTTTCTTTCGTTTTTTCAAAAGAAGAGCATTGATATAAGCGGCAACAGGCACTGTAAAGATCACTCCCAAAGTGGCCGATATGCCCTGGATGATCTCAATGCCGATGGAATACATATTGATGGTCTGGTTTAAGCTGTAACCGTAAGCATAAATAAATATCAGCGTGTTGATAGAGGTTCCTGTAAATGCCAGGATCAGCGTATTGGACATGGTCCCCATCATATCGCGCCCCACATGGATCCCGGACCGGAACAGTTCCTTAAAGCCCAGCTCCGGTGCCCGGGCGGCCACCTCATGGACAGCGGAGCTGACCGACATGGCCACATCCATGATGGCTCCCAGGGCCGAGATCAGGATCCCTGCGTACAAAAGCTCCCCCACCTTGATGTCGGTCATCTGGGCCACATATTCCAGCTGCTCGATGTCCGACACGTTATATCCGCTGATTCCTGCCAGCCGTCCAAAAGCCGCCGCCAGCGATCCCGAAAGCATGACCCCCAGGATCGTAGCCAGAATGGCCGCTGCGGTCTTTGTGGACCTGCCGCCGATGAGATACATGGTCACAACTGTGGTCAGGGCCGCCACCAGCATGGAGGCTCCGATGGGCGAAGCTCCCCGGTAGATCATGGGGATGAACATGAAAATGATGCACAGGAAGGTAAAGATCAGGCCGATGGCTGAATTTAATCCCTGTCTGCCCCCGATGGCCCAGACGGAGATCAGGAATAAGGCTACGATCCCGTAAAGTACCAGGCTCCGGTCCTGGCTGTATACAGTGACATACAGCTCCTCTCCGCTTTCGTTGACGGCCGCAATGACCCTCATGCCAGGCCTGCAATGGGCTCCGTACAGGTAACTGGAGGAGCTGACGGCCTCCACCGTTTCCCCCTTTCTGCTTCCGGAGTCCAGGACCAGCAGGACCTTCTGCTGCCCCACATACTGGCCGCTTTCCTGCTCATTATCCTCTAAGACCTCCAGGACTCTGGCCTTTTCAAAGGACCGTCCCTGGGTTCCGTAAAGCTCCGTCCGCTCGGTCTTTCCAAGAAGGAAAAGAATAAATCCGAACACAGCCACGAAAGCCAGGGCCGCAAGCTGCCGTTTCCTCACACTTCCCATACATTCCTCTCCCCGGTTATTTTGTCTTCACGATGCGGACCTGCTCGTCGATCTTTTCGTTGGTATCGGTCCGGTAGGTGTTGATGGTAAAGGACTCGCTGTCAATGTCCACCACTGAATAGGTGGGCACGTCCTCCTGCCATCTGCTTGCAATGTACGTCTGCTTTCTGGGAGTAAGATCATAATATTTACTGCCTGAGGAGGAGCCGGCCGTCATATAGAGAATCCCTTCCGGGTCCACAGACTCCCTCTTCTTTGATACGATGGCATCAGTGTCCATCACTGCCGCCAGGTACTGGAGATACGTGATCTCATCTGGATCCACCGTATTCTTTTTAATGTTTAAAGGCGCTGTAAACAGAATCTCCTTGCTGTCTCCATTGTCGATATCCTTTTCCAGCTGTGCCTCAAAGGAATCGTCGTCGTACTCAAAGCTCTTTTTTCCGCCCTCCAGAAGATACGTTCTGGAATATGCATGGTCATGGCCTGTGAGTACCACGTCCACATCGTTCTCCTCAAAAATGGGGACCAGCTCGTAGCGGAGGTTTGTGATCTCCGGTTCATTGGAATGCTCGGCAGAACCATAAATGTCCTGGTGAAGGGTCACGATCCTCCATTTACAGTCTGCATTGGCCTTTATGGTCTCCTCCATGAACTGTCTGTGCTCTGCCACATTGGTATCCTGGGTATTTAACATCATGAACAGGGCGTCTCCATAACGGAAACTGTAATCTCCGCCCACAATGCCGTTGGAGCCCAGGGTACTCAGGTTGGGAACATTGAAATGCCAGGTGTAGTTGGCATTGTCCGCGTCATGGTTGCCCACGGTCGTGGCCACCGGAAGGGACTTTAATACCTCCGGGCTTAAATATCCGGCGTACTCGATCTCGCTGACGGTCCCGTCCTTCACCTTTTTGGCATTGGTCTGGATCTGATCTCCGGCGGAAAGTACAAAGGCAGGATCGCTGCCGGCCTTTTCCACTGCCAGCTCCAGGGTATGGTTCCAGTTGAAACTGTCGCTCATGACCGATTCATACTGGGCCGTCTTAAAAGTATCCTTTAAAATGTCCTCTGGTTTTTTGGCCTTTTCCTCATTGGAGGAGCCGATCTGCGGGTCTCCCACAAAAATGAAGCTGAAGGAATCCGGATCCCTTGTCTCCAGCCTGCTGACCGCTTTTCCACCTGCCTGGTAGTAATAGACAGAGCCCGGCTCCAGCCCCGTGAGCGTCACCTTGTTGGACTGATAGCCCTCCTGGGCGTCTGTGCTCTTTACCTCCGCATCCGTTCCGTCGGACAGGTCTGCCTGCTTTCCATACCGGAAGCCGGCATCCTCCCCCTTTCTGGAATACCAGGCAAAATTCATCTGAGTCTCGTCTGCGCCGGGGGTGATGGAAACCTGGGTCCAGTCGCCGCTTAACTCCTTCCACCGTTCCTTCCACGCATCGTAAGCGCCTCCCTGGGCTGCCTCTGTGTCCTGCGCCAGGGTTTTTCCATCCGGAGCCGCACCGCCAAAGGCCGGGAAGGTCTGACAGGCCAGGACTGCCGCCAGGGCTGCCGCCATAATACTCTTTTTTCTGATCATCGATTCATCCTCCTCATAGCATGATAATACAAAAACTCTTTTTTCCGGCCCCAATATAGCATCGGAAAAAAGAGTTTTCAATAGGACTTACGAATCTTTAAGCGGAGTATTTCCAAAGTTTTACATAGATTTTAGGGAGGTTTTCCCCGGTTTACGTCTGGATCTCCAGAAGCCTCAGCATATCTTCCCTGGTCATGGGAGCCGCCTGCTCCGTTCCCTGTCCGATGATCCGGTCTGCCAGCTCCCGTTTTGTCTCCTGAAGCTCCAGGACCTTTTCCTCAATGGAATCCTTGGTGATCAGCTTGTAAACCGTCACATTTTTCTGCTGACCGATCCGGTGGGCACGGTCTGTGGCCTGGTTCTGGGCCGCCAGGTTCCACCAGGGATCGTAATGGACCACCATATCCGCTCCTGTCAGATTTAATCCCACTCCCCCGGCCTTTAAGGAGATCAGGAATACTGGGACCGCTCCCCCATTGAAGGCATTTACCAGCTGGAGCCGCTTCTCCTTGGGCGTAGATCCAGTGATCATAAAGTGCTCCACATGTTCTCCATCCAGTCTGGCGCTTAAAATATCCAGCATGGAGGTAAACTGCGAGAACACCAGAAGACGGTGTCCTCCATCCACAGCGCTCTGGACCAGCTCCATGCATGCGTCCGTTTTGGCTGTCTCGTCTCCATAATCCTCAAAGCACAGGGCAGGGTCGCAGCAGATCTGGCGGAGCCTGGTCAGCTCTGTCAGGACCTGGAACCGACTGTTATTAAATTCCTCCTCACTCTGATGGTCCAGGAGGGATCTCAGATGGATGGCCTGGCCGTCGTACAGCTTCCTCTGCTTTCCTGTCATCTGTACATACCGGACCTCCTCCGTCTTTTCCGGCAGGTCCCGGAGCACATCCTGCTTCAGCCGCCGCAGGATAAAGGGCCCCACCATTCTCTGGAGCCGCTCCATGGCCTCCTGGTCATTGTTTTTCACCACCGGGATCTCAAATTCCCGCCGGAAGGTATCGTAGCCATACAAAAAGCCCGGCATCAGATAATCAAAAATGCTCCAAAGCTCGCTGAGCCGGTTCTCAATGGGCGTTCCCGTAAGGGCAAACCGGAAACGGCTTTTGATCACCTTCACCGCCTTCGCCGCCGCAGTGGTATGATTCTTGATGTACTGGGCCTCATCCAGGACCTGATACAGAAACTCCCGTCCCTCGTAAAGGGCCGCATCCCGTTTCAAAAGATCATAGGAGGTGATGAGCACGTCCGAGTGAACGGATTCCTCCAGCCTTTTCTGACGCTCTGCCTGGGTGCCTGCCGCCAGCGTCACCTTTAATTCCGGGGCAAATTTTTTAAATTCCTCTCCCCAGTTGAATACCAGGGATGCCGGGGTGACGATCAGGGACGTGCCTGTCTTTCCCTCCAGCTTTGCAGCCAGAAGGACCGCGATCATCTGGAGCGTTTTTCCCAGTCCCATATCGTCGGCCAGGATCCCGCCAAAGTTCCAGCTTTCCAATGTCCTCAGCCACCGGTACCCGTTTTTCTGATACTGGCGCATGGTGGCGGAAAGACTTTCCGGCTCTTCAAAATCCGCGTCCTTTATGGTCTTAAAGCTCTTTACGATCTGCTTGAAATGACTGTCCCTTTTACTGTAAACGTCCTCGTGCTCCTCCAAAAGCCGGTCCAGATACAGCGCCCGGTAAACCGGCAGATGCATATTTCCCCGGATCATTTCCTTCGGCGTAAGCCTTAGTGCCGCCGCCATTTCCTCCAGCATTCCGACAGAGGATTCCTCCATGCGGACAAAGGTCCCGTTTTTCAGGCGGTGATATTTCTTTTTCTGCCGGTAGCTGTGCAGAAGCTCCACCAGCTCCTCTGGCGGAATGTCTCCCGTGTCGATCTTCAGATCCAGCATTCCGCTGGAAACCGATACGCCCACAGCGGTCTGCACCCGCCGGACCACATGACAGCCGCGGAACCGGTCCGTACACAGCACTTCACCCAGGGAAGCAAGTGCAGCGACTCCGTTCTCCACCACCTGGTACATGACCTCCTCGTCTCCACCGCAGGAAAACTCCTCCTTCTGCGGAACCTCCACAGGAAACCGTCGCTTCACCTCCAGGGCGATCCCCGCCTCCTCTGCCAGAGCGCGGAAGGGTTCCATAAGATCCTGTCCGTTTTCTATGCACCGGACCGCCTCCACGGGAGAATATTCCTGATTCCCGTACCGGACCACCGGTCGGCAGACAAAATCTCCCCCCTCCGCATCCAGATAAAACTGGTATTCTCCCCGGGGCGGCAGAAAGGAGCGGATCAGCTCCCCGTCCTTCTCTGCCACCTGGGCGATCTCCCTGAACCTGGGCAGGATCATATGGTAAAATTCAGCCAGCCTGTTCCTTCCCACAAAAAACCGGAAGCTTCCGTCCATAGAAACGTCAGCCAGACGCTCCAGACCGTCTGAAAGCTCCCCGCTCTGCCGGTACAGCCCGTCCGCCTCAATAAAATATGCTGTGTCCATACCGTAAAAGAGCTCCGGCATGGTCCCGCTGACCTGGACCCCGTCGAATTTTTCCGCCGGACCAGGTTTTCCGCCAGCGTACCTGGGTTCTATTTCCACCTGGATCCTGGGACTTCCCGTTCTGGCATACAGCACCTGCTTCTTCTTTCCATGATCCCTGTCCTCCGCTTCCACGCCAGACGGACCCATAAGCTCATAGAACTGGTCCAGCCGCCAGCCAAACAGCTCCAGGAGCATTCCCACAGAGGGTCTGTTTCCGGAAAACCGCCAGGAATCCTCCATCCGGTCCGCAAAGCGCACCTCCTCCTGAACGATCCTGTTCACAAACTCCAGCCATGGGAGAGAACCTTCGGTAAAATTTTCCCTTTTATGGCTGAGGACTGTTGACGAGCCATAAACGGCCTCCTCGCCATTTTTCACATGCTCACAGAATTCTTCCAGATTTTTGACCACAAACATCCGTCCGGCCCCTGTTTTAAAGGACACATACAGCTTTTTATCCTTCTGGATCAGCCTGGGCTCCAGGCGCATGGGATCCGCCGGCCCTTTTGTCTGCTTCATGAGCTTTCCCCACAGGGTACTCTCAATAATGTACTGTCCGGCCGCATCTGTCATATCTCCAATGTTATGGTCCTTCAAATACTCTTCCAGCAGCAGAGCGAGTCCTGCGGTATATTTGCACCGGCAGTCCCCTGAATATTGGCGGTAGCTGCGCGCACACTCCGGACAGCCGCATTCGGCCCGCAGGGCCTCATCGCTGGAGAATACCAGGCGGATCGGAAAGTAAGATTTCCTCCCCCTCTCCGTTTCCCCAATGGCGGATGCCTGGCCGAGGACCTGGCCTCCGCTCCTCTCAAAGCCCTTGCCCACCTGCTCCAGCCGGAGCCGTCCACCGGAAATGGCCTTTCTTCCTCCTGTCTCTGCCTCTGTTGAAAGCTTCAGGGACTTACGGATCTGATCTCCATGAAAGTATCGGTAGCCCTGGAGCATTCTGATCGCTTTCTTTTCGTCCTCGGCGCTGCCCCGGTCTGTCTCCGCTCCATCCAGATGGGAGTATGCCGTGGCTTCCTCCTGCTCCGCCCTGCTTTTCTTTTCCTCTTCTGCCTTTTCCTGCTCCGCCGCATACAGCACCGCCGCCATATGGGCGCACTTTCCCCGTCCTCTTCCCACAGCGCAGCTGCATTCTGTCCGCACCGGGATCCCGTGGTCCATGGATATTTTCACCTCATACCGCTCCCGGCCCAGGACCGCCGCGCTGTATTCATTTTCGTTCACAGACAGCTCCCGGATCCGGCCATTCTCCAGAAGCTCCCGGCCCTTTTTCCTGGTATTCTGTGGGAATAATTCCTCCCATTTTTCCATATCTCTCATCCTCGTCTATTTTATCGCTGCAGCTGCTGCGCCCATCTGCTCCAGTCCCTTTTCATCCAGCTCCAGCACAGTCTCATACAGCACGTCCGCCCCCAGATCCACATGATGCGGCGCTGTGTATTCTTCTCCCTGGTGGCTGATCCCCTTCACGCTGGGGACAAAGATCATGCCGATGGGAACGCCCGCCTGGGCCATGGGGTTCGCGTCATGGAACGCCCCGCTGGGCATGATCACATGGCGGATATTCTTTTTCTCACAGACCTGGTCAATGAGCCGGATCAGCCGCGGATCACAGGGAGTCGAATATTTCGCTGCGGAATTGCTGAACTCAAAGGTACAATCCGGGATCTCCTCCGCCATTCTTTTTATGTCCGCGAACAGCTGATCCGTCATGGTCTTATCCATATGGCGCATTTCAAAGGTGGCCTCCGCCTGGCCCGGGATCACATTCTCCTGGCCTGGAAGAACAGAGATCTTCCCCACGGTAAAGACAAGTGTATCATTCAGTTCCCTGGCCCGCTTCTCTGCCTCAACGATCAGTTTTGCCATGCCCACCAGCGCGTCCTTCCGGCTGTCCATCATGGTCGTTCCCGCATGGTTGCTCATCCCCTTTGCCGTCACATCATACCGGACAACGCTGACGATCCCGCTGACGACTCCGATATCCGTACCCGAAGCATCCAGCCTGCCGCCCTGTTCAATATGATACTCCAGATAGCATTTATAATCTTCCAGATCCCGTCGGACGCTTCGGACAATCTCTGGACTTAATCCAAATTTCTCCAGCTTTTCCTTATAGCCCGGCACGTCCGGATCGATCTTTCCGGTCACACAGCGGCTTCCAAAGGTCCCCCCGAGAACACTGGATTCTTCCATATTGAACCCCCAGATTTCCAGGGAATGACGGAGCCTGCGCCCCTCCTCCCTTAACCGCGCGGCTGCCTCTATTGCCCCGGCCACACCCAGCATCCCGTCGTATAGTCCTCCCCTGATGACTGTATCAAGATGGGAACCAATTACAATGGAACCTGCCTGGGGATCGCTTCCCGGCAGAACGCCGTGGAGATTCCCCACCGGATCCATTTCCACGTCCATTCCAAGCTCCTCCATCTTCCCTTTAAAAAACTCCAGGGCCTGGAAATATTCCCTGGAGAATCCCACCCGGGTAATGGAGCCATCTCCATTCCTCCCAATACTGCCCGCCTGGTGAAGCAATTCGTTCAATCTGCTCATGTTCCCTTTTCCTCCATGGTTGCCATAATCTGTTTCCAATATATCCTCGCCCAGTCTGTTTGTCAATGACAATCCGTCTGCCTGACACTGGCTATCCCTCCTTCAGGCCCTAAAATCATCCATTCTTCTATGTTTCCATGGCGTATTTCCGCTTCCGTATGCTATACTGGAGCTGTGAATCAGTAAAGAAAGGCAGATTACATTTATGAACATTCAGATTTTTGGGACGAAAAAAGATTTTGAAACGAAAAAGGCAGAACGCTATTTTAAAGAACGCGGGATCCGGTACCAGTTCATCGACATGAAGGAAAAGGGGTTGAGCAAGGGCGAATTTCTATCTGTTCTCCAGGCCGTCGGCGGATATGAAAAGCTGATCGACCCCAAATGCAAAGACAGAGACCTCCTGGCTCTGATCACCTATCTTGCCGAAGAGGACCGGACAGACAAAATATTTGAAAATCAGCGGATCATAAAAACACCCATTGTACGCAATCAGAGACAGGCGACGGTTGGATGCCAGCCGGAAGTATGGAAGACCTGGAAATAATGGAGGTACACCATGAAGAACAACCAGACCGGTGAGCTGCCGGAAGTCCGGTGGGACCGTCTCCTTCGCATTAAGACTGCTGGAAGAGATGATTCCAGCGCCGATCAGTACCGGTATCCCTATGAGCCCACGCCCTATTCCGTTCTGGAACGCCTGGCTGGATCCGGCTGGATCCGGAAGGGGAATATTCTGCTGGACTATGGCTGCGGCAAGGGACGGGTCGGGCTTTTTCTGTCCTGCCAGACCCGCTGCCGCTCCATTGGCGTCGAATATGATCCGCGCATTTATGAAAACTCTGGAGAACCAAAGTTCCTGTGTATCCTCTGGAAGATCCTCCTTTGTCCTGGCCAATGCCGAACATTATGCCGTTCCCTCCTCCGTCGACCGGGTCTACTTTTTCAACCCATTTTCTCTGGAGCTTCTCCAAAAGGTCATGGCCCGGATCCTAAACTCATATTATGAGCATCCGCGGTCTATACTGCTGTTTTTTTATTATCCTTCAGACAGCTATCTCTCATATCTGACCTCTGTTCCAGAGATGGCGTTTTTCGACGAAATTCCATGCGG
>UMLB01014148.1_pt1 | contig 12349 bp, 9 predicted proteins | sample 1966481 | NCBI WGS metagenome assembly UMLB01 (sample SAMEA4836192, study PRJEB28245) | human gut metagenome | biome: gut microbiome; material: fecal sample | place: Denmark | collected 2008 | reverse complement strand
AACCAGCGAAATGTGCTGCTACAGGCGCTGGAAGTATGTGGAGAGGATGCTGTCGTAGAGGGATTCTCCAATTCTGCACCGTATTTCATGACCAATTCAGGATGTAGTTCGGGAGCACAGTTATCGAATAAGAATAATCTCAAAGACGATGCTTATGATGCCTTTGCACAGTACATTGCAGACGTGACAGAATATTACAAAGACACATACAATGTGGACTTTTCAAGCTATTCAGCAATGAATGAGCCTTACACAGATTATTGGGGTGCCTACAGCTGGAAGCAGGAAGGCTGCCATTTTGATATGGGAGAATCCCAGTCACAGATGCTGCTTTCTCTTAGAAATGCCTTGGATGCCAAAGGTCTGGATCAAGTGCAGGTATCAGGAACAGACGAAACCAGCATAGATGTGCAGATTCTTTCCTATGGTCAGTTAAGCCAGGAGGCAAAGGACGTTGTAGACAGAATTGATACACATACCTATGGCGGTTCCAGACGTGAAGCATTACGTACTCTGGCAGAAACAGAAGGCAAGAATCTATGGATGTCAGAAGTAGACGGCGGAGATACAGCAGGAGAAAATGCAGGAGAAATGGGAGCTGGATTATGGCTTGCTCAGAGAGTCATTACAGATATGAATGAGCTGCGTCCATCAGCATGGGTTATGTGGCAGGCAATTGATAATCATATCTGTGCAGAGGGCTATCAGGGTAGAACAGATTCAGGAATGCCGGATATTTCGGGTGGTTATTGGGGACTGGCTGTGGCAGATCACGATGAGCAGCAGTTGATACTTACCATGAAATACTATGCACTGGGTCAGTTTACCCGATATATTCGTCCGGGCTACACTATTATTTCAGGAGACGAACATTCGTTAGCTGCATATGACGCAGAAGGACACCGACTGATTGTCGTTATGACCAATGTAACCGGTAAGGACAGGAAAGTTGATGTGGATCTGTCTGCTTTTTCACAGACAGGAAGCAATGTATCTGTTATTCGTACCAGCGGCGATATGTCTTCCGGGGAAAAATGGCAGGAGCTTTCACCAATTGAGACATACGGTGCAGGTTTCTACGCAGAGCTGATTCCCAATTCAGTAACAACCTATATTGTGCAGGATGTGTATTGATTTTAAAATAGGTGATATTTTGTGCTGTCGATGATGCAATACTTCCAACAAATTTCGTTTTTTGTATAATGACAAATTATGTAAATATGTTATAATAAAGTCTGTCCATGGGAAGCAATATGCTGTAGATTGTGGGGGCAATTTACAACATGGCAGCAGAATATAATGTCTGCAAAAAAATGAAAGGAAGTTTAATAAAATGGTAGCACAAGTAACAGCAGTCATCATCTTTCTGGTGATGTTTGCACTGATTATCACGGACAAGATTGAACGTCAATACGTAACCCTTGGCTGTGGTCTTGCAACGCTGGTGCTGGTATTTGGTGTATTCATGCAGGATATGAATGCTGCAATGGAGACATTAAATATCCAATCCATCTTCACACCGGATTTCTGGTATGAGGCTGGTAACGCATCAGAGAGTTCCAGCGGTATTAACTGGGCAACAATCATCTTTATCGCAGGTATGATGGTCATGGTAGAAGGCATGGCAAAGGCGGGATTCTTCCGCTGGTTATGTATGACAATTGCAAAACTGGTACATTACAGAACCATTCCCGTTTTTATCACATTTATGATCATGTCGGCAGTTCTGGCAATGTTCATTGATAGTATTACGGTTATTTTGTTCCTGGCAGCAGTAACAATTGAACTGGCACAGTTGTTGAAATTCGACCCAATACCAATGATTCTGGCAGAAGTATTCTGCGCGAACCTTGGAGGTTCAGCAACTATGTGTGGAGATCCACCTAACATCATCATTGGTACATCTCTTGGTTATTCCTTTGGTGATTTCATTACCAATACTGGTGTGATCGGACTGATTTCTCTGGTTGTAGTTATTATCTATTTCTATTTCGTATTCAGAAAAGATCTGGCAACCAGCGATACAGAAGCAATCAAGAAGCTTGAGGCATCCGGTGGCGAGAATCTTATCGAGGATAAGAAGAGCTTTGTAGCAAGCTGTGTCATTTTTGGTCTGGCAGTTGTACTTCTGGTATCTCATGCACAGACAGGTCTGACAGTTGCTACAATTGGTCTGTTCATTGCAGTAATCACATTGATCACTGCAGGCAAGTCTGCAGGCGAACTGCTTAAGAAAGTAGATTATAAGACATTATTGTTCTTTATCGGTTTATTCGTTGTAGTAGGTGGTCTGGAGCAGACAGGAATTCTGGAGATCATTGCGGCATTCATCGGTAAGGTCAGCGGTGGCAATTCCAAGCTTATGGTTGCCATTATTATCTGGGTATCAGGTATTGCCAGCGCATTCATCGACAATATTCCTTTTGCAGCAACTATGATCCCGGTTATCAAGAGTCTGGCAGAGACAGAAGGTATTGCACTTCCTATTCTTGCTTGGGCACTGGCTATGGGTACAGATATTGGTGGCAGCGCAACACCTATTGGTGCATCTGCTAACGTAGTTGGTACTTCAGTAGCTGCCAAATCAGGTTATCCTGTAGGCTGGGGCAGATATTGTAAGGCAATGGCACCTGCAACGATTATTGTATTACTGATTTCCATGTTCAGCATCTGGTTTAGATATTTATAAAGAGGGGGTAATATACATGAGTAAGCAGGTCATTATTTCAATCGGAAGGGAATTTGGCAGTGGCGGACATGAGATTGCACAGCATCTTGCAGACAGATTCAGTCTGCCGTTATATGACTATAATCTGCTTCGTGAGATTGCGCAGGAGAAGAATGTCAGTGCATCCAATCTTGAGCAGTATGACGAAGTTCCTAAGAAGGGCTTCAGCAAGACTGTACGCGGATTTAACAATTCTCCGCAGCTGAATATTGCCTACATGCAGTTCGACTTTCTGAAGAAGAAGGCGGCAGAGGGTGAATCCTTTGTAGTAGTCGGAAGATGTTCAGAAGAAGTTCTGAAAGAATATGAAGGTCTGATTACAATATTCATATTGGGTGATATGGATAAGAAGATTGAACGTATCAAGCGGATTCACGAAATGACAGACAAGGAAGCAGCAGAATTGATTGAGAAACAGAGCAAGAAGAGAAAAGCTTACCACAATTACTTCTGTGAAACTAAGTGGGGCGATTCCAGAAACTATGAGCTGTCTATCAACAGCAGTAAGTTAGGCGAAGATGCTACCACGGATATGCTGGAAGATTATATTAAGAGAAGAATCCAATAATTTATCAACAAAAATGGAACCGGTGAAAACCGGTTCCATTTTTGTCTTATGATTTATTTCATGCCTTTCTGGCAATCTAATTCTTTGTTCTTATATCTTTCGATAATATTGTGGATTCTGTCATTAGGATTTAACAGATCACTGATAGAAGAATCATGATTCAATGTATCAATGATGTAAGCGATATACTTACTCATATCACAGTTGATATAGTAAGGCTTCTCTAATAATTCAGGTCTCTGGTAAATGAGGTTGGTAGTCAGAACTCTGTAGATCAGACCTTCCTCATAAGCCTTATCGAAGATATCAAGTCCGCTTGTGAACAGACCGAATGTAGTAGCTACGAAGATTCTCTTTGCTTTTCTTGCTTTCAGAGCTGCTGCAACCTCCAGTACACTTTCACCGGAAGAGATCATGTCATCAATGATAAGAACATCCTTGTCTTCTACGCTGCTTCCAAGGAACTCATGAGCAACGATAGGATTACGTCCGTCAACGACCTTGGTATAGTCACGTCTCTTATAGAACATACCCATATCCAGTCCCATTACGTTAGCCATGTAGATTGCACGACCCATGCCACCTTCATCCGGGCTGATGATCATCATATGGTCAGAATCAATAGTCAGGTCAGGAACATGATTTAACAGACCTTTAATGAACTGATAGGTAGGAGATACTGTTTCAAAACCATTCAAAGGGATAGCATTCTGTACACGAGGATCATGTGCATCGAAAGTAATGATGTTATCAACGCCCATCTTTACCATTTCCTGAAGTGCCAGAGCACAGTCAAGAGATTCACGGGAATTTCTCTTATGCTGGCGGCTTTCATATAAGAAAGGCATGATAACTGTGATTCTTCTTGCCTTACCACCAACAGCAGCGATCAGTCTCTTCAGATCCTGATAGTGGTCATCAGGAGACATATGGTTCTCATGACCGCACAGAGAATAAGTTAAGCTGTAATTAGCGACATCTACAAGGAAATATAAGTCATCACCACGGACAGATTCCAAGATAACGCCCTTAGCTTCACCGGTACCGAAACGGGGAACTTTGGTCTGGATAATATAGGAATCACGCTGATAGCCTGAGAATGCAAGGCTGTTCTTGTGTTCACTTTCACGCTCTGTTCTCCATTTTACGAGATAGGCATCTACCTTATCTCCGAGAGTTTTACAACCTTCCAAAGGAACAATTCCTAAGGAACCAACGGGTATCGAATTCAGATTTCTTTTTTCTTCGCGTACTGGCATTGCGAAAATCCTCACTTTCTGTTTAACAATAACTTTTTGGTGATCCGGATATCACGTCCGGTCAGTTTGCACATCCCATAATTACTTGTTATGCGGGAAAAGATTCTGTCAGAGTAACGATCCCTTAATTCCTCCAGAGACAGATTCGTAGTAATAATTGTGGATTTCCTGCGAAGATGTCTGTTGTTAAGACAGGAGAAAAGCTGGGACGATACGAAAGCATTCGTCAGTTCTGTTCCCAGATCATCAATGATCAGCAAGTCACATTCATAAATGTCCTCATAAATCCCCGATGCCGCCTCTTCACTGTTACGATCAAAGGTACTGCGTGACAGTGTCTCAAATAATTGAGCGGAACTGAAATATATTACCAGTTTACCCTGTTCGATCAGCTCTTTGGCAATGCAAGAGGACAAAAATGACTTACCAGTACCTACTGTACCATAAAAAAATAGATTGTGGTAGTCTGAATTAAAGTTTTTTACGAAATTTTGGCACTCCTTTACTGCGTTGGTGAATCGTGTAAGGTCTTCGCCTTGATAGAATTCATAGGATAAATGGTCGAAATTATCAGTCTCTAACAGTTCTTTGATGTGAGACTGTTCATAGATAAGTGAAATCTCTGCCTGACGAAAGCAGGTGCATTTATGGTTGTTCACATAGCCGGTGTCCTTACATAGAGGACATTCATAGACTGGCTCCAGATAATCGGCGGGATAACCATGAGCTGTAAGGAGGCTGGTCTTTTGCCTGGACAGCCAGGCAAGCTTCTCTTTTAATTCACTTAGGGCATTGGAATCCCCCGAAAGCATCTTGCGTGCCTGGGCAATCGAAGTAGAAGATACCTGATGATCCAGCTCCTCGTATTCTGGTATCTGCTGATATACAGCATCTTTGCGCTGCTCCAGCAGATATCTTGATTTTCTCTGTTTCTCTTCATACATGCGCATAATGGCATTGTACTGACTGTTTGAAAGTGGCATGTCTGCCTCCTGTATTAGTTGCTTAAAATATTCTGCTCAAGCTGGTCAAAATCATAGCTGTTCTGTGCAAAACGGTTAAAACGGTTGTTAGCAGGTGCGGTCTGCTTTACAGGACGCTGATAGGAGGCATCCAGGGCTGCAATATCGGCTTTATGGCGAACTCCTGCCTGATACCATTTGGTTAAAATACCATCTGCATAGGCAAAGCGGTGAGAGTCTGTTGTCATGACCGTTTTATCGCAGGCTTCCTGAATCACATCCAGTAAAAAGCCATACTCTTTGGTCCATTTATTGATATACTCCAGTTCCTTGGGAGCGGGAGAAGTATTTTTTCCCAGGGACTTCATGATGGTATATACAGTTTTGTCATATTTCCTGGATGCCATCTGAGCCTGCTTGGGGTCGGTGATACCCTGCTCTGCCCAGGAAAGAGCGACCTTTTCCATATATCGGAAGTCTTTCTTGCCGCGTTCTACACAGTGCTGTACCAGATAATCAATCAGATCTGCGCTGAAACCAAGACGATCGTAGAAGAAGAGAATCGTCTCCATATCGCTTCTGGTAAGCTGTCTGCCAAGATACTGTTCGGTTACGAACAGAAGCTGTTGTGTTTCTTCATTCTTTTTGAAATTCTTCAGATCATCCATGGAGTAGGATGGTCTTTCCGGCTGGGAAGCTACTTCTTTTACCGGATATTCCGCTATCGTGGCTGTTGCACCAAAGGGAGCCTGCATAGATGCAGGAGCAGCATTCATCCGGGCAGACATGGGATTCTGCGGGGACATTGCAGAAGCTGCAGCCATTGGTTTGGGCGCAGTCATACCGCTTTGCATAGATGCCGGTCTGATAAAGGACAGAACCGGTGTAATACGGGGTGCGGTTCTTACCGGTGCCTCGTATGGGTTGTCCAGAGAGAGAACCTGTATACCGGATAGATTGTGGGCGGCATCATATTCTAATGCCAGAAGCTGTCTTGATTCCCAGTACATGAGAGCACGAAGAACATCCTTTTCCGTGTAGTTGAATTTATCCGCAATATCTGTAACGCTGGTTGGGAGATTAGCGCTCATCATGCGAATAAGGAAAAGATATATTTTGAGCTGGGCATCGTTTGCTTCTGCCATATAGTCGTCAATGAAGCAGTTGGATACCACAGTCTGTTCTTTGTGTATGTTCTGATAGATGTTAAGACGATTCATAATAATTCCCCTGTCTGGTATGTATATTGATAGCAGCTCTGTAATAGTCATTGCGTAGAGCAATTGGGAGTGACTGTCTGGGAGCAGAGTGCTACCTGTAAGGTAAATGTATTGTATCACACCTAATCAAAAAAGCAAGTCCTCCACAACCCGCAAAGCCTTGAAAATACTGGGGTTTGAGCAATTGTGGATAGTGTGGATAATGTGGATAAGGAATCGGGATAATGTCAGAAATGCCTTAAATAATAAGACTTGTGGGATGTGGATGAAATACGTTCTGAAATGTGGATGGAACATAAAAATATCCACATCCTCGAACCTCCTTTTGGAGGCTCAAAAATGTGGATAATGTGGATAATTAAATTCCTAACAGATTTTCGCCGATTTTTACAACATCTCCGGCGCCCATAGTTATCAACAAATCTCCGTTGATACAATTTTCTAATAAAAAATTTTCAATTTCATCAAAGCTGTGGAAGTAATAGCATTCTTTTCCTAATTTCTCTATCTCAGCCTGCAGGTCTTTTGAGGTGATACCGATGGTATTTTTCTCCCTGGCAGCATAAATATCAGCCAGAATTACCTTGTCAGCCAGAGTCAGTGCCTTGGCGAAATCCTTCAGGAAAGCATTGGTGCGGGAATAGGTATGAGGCTGGAATACGCACCAGAGTGTTTTGTGTGGATAATTGGCAGCGGCCTTGAGTGTAGCCGTGATTTCCGTAGGATGATGTGCATAGTCATCCAGAATCGTTACACCGCCAATGGTTCCCTTATATTCAAAACGTCTGTCTGTACCATGGAAATCAGCAAGTGATTTCAGTACTACATTGCTGTCAATGCCAAGAATATCCATCAATGCCAGTACAGAAAGGGAATTGAGGATATTGTGTTCGCCTACCACACCCAGAGAAACCTTCACAGATGGAGTGCCCTTCTTTAATAAGGTATAAGAACCTCTTCCAAATTCATCAAAAGTAACATCCGTATAGCTGTAGTCACAGGATGGATCTTTACCGAAGGTAATGACATTGCAGGGAAGATCCCCTGTAATCCCCTGGAGATTGTCAATACCGCCATTAATGATCAGATAACCGTCTTCTGGCAGAATCTGTGCAAACTTATGGAAGGAATGACGGATGTCATTGATGTCTTTAAAGAAATCCAGATGGTCTTCTTCTATATTTAATATGATACTGATGTGTGGAAAGAAGCTCAGGAAGGAATTGGTATACTCACATGCTTCTGTAACAAAATAATCTGACTTCCCTACACGGATATTACCGCCGATGGATTTTAAGATACCACCGATGGAGAGCGTCGGATCATCATTATCAGCCAGAAGCACTTCGGATATCATGGAAGTTGTGGTTGTCTTGCCGTGTGTTCCGCTGATCGCAATAGGGAGCTTGTAATTTTTCATGATCTGACCTAACAGATCGGCTCTGGTCATCATGGGAATACCACGATTGCAGGCTTCCTCATATTCAGGATTATCAGCTGAGATGGCAGCAGTATATACCACAAGATCAATGTCATCTGTTATGTTACCTGCACGCTGACCATAGGAAATGACAGCACCCAGGGATGCAAGATGTTCTGTAAGAGCAGACTGTTTGGAGTCGGAACCACTGACAGTAAAGCCTTCATCCAGAAGAATCTGGGCAAGACCGCTCATGCTGATTCCACCGATGCCCATAAAATGCACGTGAATAGGTTCTTTAAAATTAATCTGATACATATATATAAAACCATACCTTTCTATCGAATTAAATTAGTCTTTGGTATCATCCTATATTACACCTAAATAAGAAACATTTCCACTCAAAAATATTTGGTTCATAAATTTAATTAAAAACATAAAAAACAAGCTAAGTTTTCTGTAAACTTGTCCGATATATATTATGTAATCGAGTAAAATTGGAGCAAAATGGAAATCTCTGATATTATATGTATTTTGATTTAAAAATAGACCGAATAATTAAAAGAAAATCTTTTAAATAATATGTAAAAATGTTCACTTTATGTAAATAGTATGATATAATTATTTTGTGTAATATGGTCCTATATTATTACCGAGAATTATGCATTAATAGGGGTGACAACATGATTAAAAAAGAAATGATAGCCATGCTTTTGGCAGGTGGACAGGGCTCAAGACTGGGTGTTCTGACATCCAAGATGGCTAAACCGGCAGTCGCCTTCGGGGGAAAATACAGAATCATAGATTTCCCGTTGAGCAACTGTATCAATTCCGGCATCGATACAGTAGGTGTATTGACACAGTATCAGCCGCTTAAACTGAATACACATATTGGAATTGGTATACCTTGGGACCTGGACAGAAATATTGGTGGTGTAACAGTCCTTCCACCATATGAGAGAAGCGACAACAGTGAATGGTACACTGGAACTGCAAATGCCATATTCCAGAATCTGGAATACATGGAGAACTACAATCCTGATTATGTGCTGATCCTTTCCGGAGATCATATTTATAAGATGGATTATGAAGTAATGCTTGATTTTCATAAGGAGAGTGGAGCAGAAGTAACCATAGCTGCAATGCCTGTACCTATGGAGGAAGCAAGCAGATTTGGTATCGTTATTACAGACGATAAGAAGAAAATCATTGATTTTGAGGAGAAACCTGAGAAGCCAAGAAGCAACCTGGCATCTATGGGAATCTACATATTTAATTGGAAAACACTGAAGGAAGCACTGATCACAATGGCTGATCAGCCGGCTCTGGATTTTGGTAAACATATTATCCCATATTGTCACGAGAAAGGTATGCCGTTATATGCATACGAGTATAACGGATACTGGAAAGATGTAGGAACACTGAGCTCGTACTGGGAAGCCAACATGGAACTGATCGATATTGTTCCTGAATTTAACCTGTATGAGGAATATTGGAGAATCTATACCAAGAGTGAGATTCTGCCACCACAGTATATTGCATCTGACAGTATTGTTGAGAGATGTATCATAGGTGAAGGATCAGAAATCTATGGTCAGGTATACAATTCTGTTATTGGATGTGGTGTTACGATAGGTAAAGGTACAGTGGTACGCAATTCCATCATTATGAATCAGTGTCACATCGGTAATAATTGCACAGTTGAGAAAGCAATCATTGATGAATACGTCAATGTTGGAGATGGAGTAGAGTTAGGTACACTGGAAGAAAAGCCCAATGAATTAAAGCCTAATATCTATAATCAGGGTCTGGTAACGATCGGTGAGAAATCCGTGATCCCGGATCATGTAAAAATCGGAAAGAACTCTGTAGTTTCCAGCGAAACGACAATTGAAGACTACCCGGAAGGCATTTTAGACAGCGGCAAGACATTAATAAAGGCGGGTGAATAGTATGAGAGCGTTAGGAGTAATTTTAGCAGGCGGAAACAATAAAAAGATGAAAGAACTCTCTCAGAAGAGAGCAATTGCAGCAATGCCCATAGCAGGCAGCTACCGCAGTATAGATTTTGCACTGAGTAATATGTCAAACTCTCATATTCAGAAAGTGGCAGTCATTACACAGTACAATGCAAGAAGCTTAAATGAACATTTAAGTTCCTCCAAGTGGTGGGATTTTGGACGTAAACAGGGTGGTCTGTATGTATTTACACCAACTGTTACGCCAGAAAGCAGCGACTGGTACAGAGGAACAGCTGATTGTTTGTATCAGAATATTTTATTCTTAAAGAGAAGTCACGAACCCTATGTTGTAATCGCAAGCGGTGACTGCGTTTACAAAATGGATTACAATAAAGTATTAGAGTACCACATTGCCAAAAAGGCAGATATTACGGTAGTCGTTAAGGACATGCCGGAGGATACGGATATGGGGAAATACGGTACAGTGAAGATGAACGAAGATTACCGTATTGAAGAATTCGAGGAGAAGCCTTTGGCAGCCAAATCCAGAACAGTATCCTGTGGTATCTATGTCATCAGGAGAAGGCAGTTGATCGAGCTGCTGGAGAAATGTGCGGATGAAGGAAGATATGATTTTGTACAGGATATCCTGATCCGTTACAAGGATTTAAAGAGAATATACGGTTATAAAATAGATGATTACTGGAGAAATATCGCATCCGTGGATGATTATTTCCAGACCAATATGGATTTCCTCAAACCGGAGATCCGCGACTATTTCTTTAAACAGTATCCGGACGTATATTCAAGGGTAGACGACCTGCCGCCTGCCAAGTACAATCCCGGTTCACAGGTTAAGAACAGCCTTGTGTCAAGCGGTTGTATCATTAACGGGACCGTAGAGGATTCCATTTTATTCAAGCAGGTATTTGTTGGCAACAACTGTTATATTAAAAACTCCATCATTTTAAATGATGTGTATCTAGGCGATAATACCCACATTGAGAACTGTATAGTAGAAAGCCGTGATACCATAAGAGCAAACTCTTATCACGTAGGGGAAAATGGAATCAAGATAGTGGTAGAGAAAAATGAACGGTATGTTTTATAGGTAATGTTTGTATGAAATAACTAAATTATGAAGACTTGCAAAGGGGGAACTTGAGAATGACGATTACAGATGTTCGCGTTCGCAAAATTACTAAGGAAGGAAAGATGAAGGCAGTAGTATCTATTACACTTGACGATGAATTCGTAGTACATGATATTAAGGTCATTGAAGGAGAGAAAGGACTGTTCATAGCCATGCCAAGCAAGAAATCTGCTGATGGCGAGTACAGAGACATTGCTCATCCAATCAATTCTTCCACAAGAGAGCTGATTCAGAAGACGATTCTGGAGAGCTATGAAAAGGCATTGTCAGAGCCGGACGAGACAGTTTAAGTTTCTGGACAAATATGAATATAAAATGTGGGGAACGGGATATCAAACGGTATCCCGTTTATTTTATAGATAGTAGAAAGGAATGGTAATAATGGGACAGGGAATTACAATGCAATGGGACAAACAGCAGATTCAGGTAAGCGCATATGGAGATGGAATCATCCGTATCTGTGAACTGAATAACGGAAAACAGCCTTATTCTGCAGCCGTAGAGCTGACAGTAGAACAGCAGCAGAAGGTAGCAGTAGCACAATACCAGGTATCAGAGCAGGGAGCCAGTACCGTATTTGAGACAGCATTACTGCGGGCAGAAGTGGAACCGGATGGAACAATTACCTTTTACAATAAGAAAAATAACGAGAAACTGACATGCGTGTCAGAAACACAGGAGATAAAGAAAACCACTCTTACAGAGGAAGAAAAGGCATTCATCGGGATGGAAGGTCATGAGAGTGGAGATGAGGTGCAGGCAAAGGTCAACCTGTCCTTGTCACTGGATGAGGCAGACTGCATCTATGGACTGGGGGACAAGACCGGTGTACTGAATAAGAGAGAGTATGAGTATGAGATGTGGAATTCTGACATACCGGCCCCTCATGAGGATAATTTCAAGTCTCTGTATAAGTCAGTGCCTTTTATGATCGTGTTAAAAGAGAATGCGGTATATGGCGTATTCTTTGATAATCATGGCAAGAGTGCCTTTAATCTGGGTAAAGAATATGAAGACCGTATAGAATACCGGGCAGAAGACGGTATGATGGATTATTATGTCATTACAGGTGAAAATA
>UMLB01011791.1_pt1 | contig 12370 bp, 6 predicted proteins | sample 1966481 | NCBI WGS metagenome assembly UMLB01 (sample SAMEA4836192, study PRJEB28245) | human gut metagenome | biome: gut microbiome; material: fecal sample | place: Denmark | collected 2008 | reverse complement strand
CTGTCTCCTGTGGACTTCTCATGACATCCCTGACAGCCTGCGACCAAAGCTTCCTGAATTCCTCCCGGTACTGTTCGTCTGTCTGCTGTCTGTTCTCCCTGAAATCAGCAAAAGGCTGCCAGTATATCTGCTTTCTGATCTCTTCTTGCGTTATCGTGATACACTGCGCGGGAGCTGTCCTGTATATGTCCTGTATCGGATTTTCCTCTGTCTCACTGATCATGGACAGGTAATCCATTGACAGGAAATCCAGCATCCAACGGTCATTGAGCTCTACATCTGGTGCTATAAGTCTAAGCGGCTCCAGCAGAGAGGAGAAGTAGACAACATCCCCCCTCTTTGTGTAATAGACCAGTCGGTTACCCACTGCATCTGCTGCAATCTCAATTGTATTCGTATCCTGGTTATACCATACAAAGGCGTAGGCTCCCAATATGTCATTGAGGCACTCCATGCCATATCGCCGAAGCATCCGAAACAGGAGTTCTCCATCAGGTATGGTATCTGCCTCCTCCTGTATTCCTAAACGTTCACACAGCTCTCTTCGATTATCCAGCACAGCATCCACCGTAAAGTAAATACCGGCCTCCGCGCAGGGTAATTGCTCCTCTTTTGCCTGTGGCACAAAATACTGGATTCCACAGCCCATATAAATATGCTGTGCACATATCTCTTCGTACCTGTCTATTCTGCATTTTGCAAATGCAGCCTTTAAAAGCCTTATCTCTTCTTTCGCAATCTCTCCTCCGGTCAGGTTGACAGCTCCCCATATAGCAGACATTTCAAGTCCTCCCTCAATCAAAAATGTACTCTCGGAGTCTTCTAAATGAAGCATTCTGAGATAGATTTTCGATATACAATGACATTTTCGCAGTGCGTACATGGTATGTACGACGAGAAAATGGAAGCAGTATATCGGAAATGTAGCCGGAATGCTTCGTTTAAAGAAGATTCCGAGAGTACATAAAATATCTTACGCTGCAATACAGGCTATATAGATTTGGAATACTGCATTTTTCCTATGCTATATGATGTATCAGGAAGCGATGCATATGCTGCTCGTTACTGCCTTTATTGTTTCTTTTTCTTTGCCTTAGATACTACTGCTGCCAGCATGGCACTCACACCTGCTAACAGAAATGGATATTCTGTCCTTGGAGCATCACCTGTCTTCGGAACGGTATCTGACAGCGGAACCTGCTCATCATCAAGAACCACGATATCAGGCTCAAAGGATGATGCCAGTGGAACATCCTCATCTGGAATTACTGTAATACCATCAGACAATGGTGTGACTACGTCAGGAATTACAACTGTATCGCTGCCTGTAGTGTCATCATTCTGAGTCGGTGTGTCAGATGAACCACCTTCAGACGGTGTATCCGGTATATCCGGGGTGTCTGGAGTGTCCGGCGTATCTGGTGTATCCGGGGTGTCCGGGGTGTCTGGTGTATCCGGAGTGTCCGGCGTATCTGGGGTGTCTGGTGTATCCGGGGTGTCCGGTGCATCTGGCGTACTTGCCTTGCACAGGTGTCCATCAATATGATAGCCGTCATTCTCGTGCTTAAATGTATATCCTACGAAATATACACTGCCCTCCTGCGTCATCCAGTCCGGCAGCTGATCTTCATCTGATCTCAGAACAAACATGGTCTCCGGAATGATCTTCTTCGTCTTCGTATCATACTTCCAGTATATCTTGTTCATGGTTCCGTTATCTGTGGAAGAGATACCAAGGCCGATTCTCTTATCAGCTTCTCCGTACAGCACAAGCTTGCCGTCCTTTGTCCTGTAGTCATACAGTTCTTTTACATATGCCTTGAAAATATCATAAGGAACTACGATATCTGTTGTTTCGGATATTGGAGCGAAATTAATCTGATCACGGGTAACAACATCAGCGTCTCCCTTATCGAACTGCTTATCATTACTGTAGCTGAATTCTGCATTTTCATTCTTGGTGCCGACAAGCTGTCCATATACACCTGTTACGACCTTACTCTGACTTGCCTTGACCAGTTCATCTGCCCATGCCACATAGCTGGCTGCTGCCTTCTTCTCGTCTCTGACCTTATACAGATCCTGTCTGGCACTGTTCATTGCTGCAATCTTCCTGGTCAGCTCCATACGAAGGGAAGACAGGTTCGGAACAGTATTCTTAACGGACATGATCACATCATCCAGTTCATTCTTAGCAGTATCATATTTCTGCTGTGCCTGCTCAATATTCTTCTCTGCTTCCTCGATCTTTGTCTGTGTATCCTGATTCTGGGCATTGGAGTCTGCCGTATTAGCGGCTTCATCTGCACCGGCATTCTGTACTGCTTTCTGTGCTTCCTGTACACTCTGCTGCATATCATCTGCTGCCTTCTGTGCTGACTCATATGTATCTTTGACTTCTTCTACAGTCTGCTGTGCCTGCTCGATTTTCTCCTTCTGCTCTTCCAGATCTGTCTCTACGATTTCTGCCAGCTCCTGTCTGATTTCTTCTGTTTCCTGGGTCAGTCCTGCCTCTGCATTGAACTGTTCCTGCTCTTCCTGTGTATATTCAAGTATTTCTCCATTATAGGATATCAATTCATATCCGTATGCCTTGGCACAGGCATTGTATCTCTTGATCTCATCCTTTAATTTAGCTTCTGCATTGGAGAAAGCCTTCTCTGCCAGATAAGCTGCATTGTATACATCCTTGGCAGCCTCCTTGACAGCCTCAGCATATTCTGCTATTTTCTCATCATCTGAATTCTCATCAAGTGCCTTCTCCAGCTCTGCCTTGGCATTCTCTGCAATCTGTGTCTGTGTATCGACATAATCCTTCATTGTTACAGTAGTAATACTGCCGTCTTCTTCAGTCTTCTCACTGACAATGACCTCATATTGTTCCTCTCCATCCGGATCAGTCACTGTAACCAGACTATCCTTCACTTCCTGCTCTGTCTCGTCTGCCCCGGACTGAATCTCGCTGGCAGCCTCTTCAAGTGCTTCTCTGTTCTCCTCAACTTCGCTCTCAATAGCTTCAAGCTTCTGCTCGGTATCCTCTGCTATTTCAGATGCTTCCTGTGCAGCTTCTTCTGCCTGCGATGCTGCCTCTTCTACAGTCTCCTCAACCTCGGAAGCAACCTGCTGCAGATCTTCATCCTGTGCTGCATTGTCCGCATTCTGACTGTCTGCTCCGGCTTCATTATCTGTATTCTGGTTGTCTTCTCCGGCTGCATTATCCTGCTGCTGTGCCTGTACTTCTACTTGTTCCTGCACATCCTGCTGTTCCTGTACCTGTACAGACTCTTCTGCTCTGACTGTCAATCCTGAATTACTCACCAGCATAACAGTCATTGCTGTTACAATACATCTTTTGACAATAGCTCCTCCAAGTTTACGCTTCATACATAGTACCCCCTTGCTCTCTCAATCCCAATAAACTTTTGTTTAGCTCAATAGTATTTTTATTCTATAACGAAATAAAGTGAATGACAACTCATTATGTTCATTGTCATTCATTTTCATAAATTCTTTCCAAAATGAATTAGGCAATATGCCCCAAAGCAGTATCTTGCCAGCCAGATATTGAGCTTATCCTTTATTGGAAAGCACTTCGTGTCCGTTTCATTATATACCTGAATATAGAACCGCTTTAATTCTGCAGCCATATCAGACATTCCCCTGTGCAGCGCCTGCTTTCTTTTGCGTGCCATATTTCTCAGAAAATAGGAATCAAACAAAGGATACAGCTCCTTAAGGCTCGTCTTTCGGATCTGATTTCTCAGATATAACAGGGCATCTCTATAGGCAAGATACAGATCAGGATCTCCATCATTCATAATACTGCCTTTTCTTTGACGATATCCATACAACTTCTGCTCTACCCACACAGCCCTTGTGGCATCAGACAAAACATCCATATTAAAATAATTATCTTCCATTTTCCTGCCCACCGGAAAGCTGTGCTCTCCAATCAGATTCTTCCTGTACAGCTTATTATTTACGATGACAGCCGTGACATTCCACGCATCTGTCAGGTGCTTAAGCAGCTGTACTCTATCTTCTGTCTTTTCTCTCCACACAGCTTCATATGCCGGGAAGGTGAATCCATCCTCATAGAAGAGCACCTCCTGACAGATTGCAACATCCGCCTGTGTCCGCTCAAGTGCCTTGACCATCCTGCGGTAAGCATCCTCATAAATGATATCATCCGAATCCAGAAATGCCACATACTCGCCTGAGATGATCTCAAGTCCTCTGTTTCTGGCTGCCGACAGTCCCTGATTCTTCTGGTGAACTACGCGGATTCTGGTGTCCCTCTTCTCCCATTCATCACACAAGGCGCCACTTTGATCTGTGGAACCATCATCAATCAGTATGATTTCCAGATTCTTATAGGTCTGTCCTGTCAGGCTGCCTACACACGCATCCAGGTATGCTGCAACATTGTATACAGGAACTATGACACTGATCAGTGCATTCTCCATACAAAGCCCCCTTTATATCCCCCTTATTCTCTGATACAGAAAGTACACAGGCCTGCATCGATATGCCAGTTGTATGATCACTCTGTCCTTCATGGAACACCTGCTGTATTCGATGCATGGATAAAGTCTCTTACTATAGGCCTGATACAGCTCTCCACTCAGCTGTGAGAATCCTGCTTTTTTCGCCATATATTGAAGTCTGGCCAATTCCTTGAACACATATATATCCATGGACGCTTTGAGATCTGCCAGATCACTTCCGGAAATAACTTCTCTCTGGTGCCACAGAGCCTGCGTCCAGAAGCTGTACACATCCCCGTTACCTGAGTTCATAGTACTTCCCGGTCTCTGCCTGTAGCCATACAAGGCTTCTTTAAGCCATACTGCTTTGGATATCCGGCTCATAAGCTCAGGCTGGATATACATATCCTCCATTTTGATATTTTCACGGAATCGCACCTGGCAGAACAGCTCTCTTCTGTATAATTTGTTCCATACAAAATTAACCGGACCGGTCCAGCTATCCATGAAATGAGCAAATACCTGCCTTTTATCCTCTACACTTTCTATATGATAAGCCGTAATCTGTGAAAAGTCACAAAAGTCCCCACTGAATGCAAGCTCATGACAGATTGCAACATCTGCGCCTGTCTCCTCTATTGCCTCTGTAAGCCACTGGTACATCTGTGGATGAATCACATCATCTGAATCCACAAAGCCGATATAATCACCTGTTGCAAGCTCCAGTGCCGCATTTCTTGAAGCAGAGATTCCCTGATTCTTCTGATGAATTACCACGATTCTGTCATCTGTTCTGGCATACTGGTCACATATTGTACCACTCTGGTCTGTAGAGCCATCATCTACAAGTATGATTTGCAGCTTCTTATAGGTCTGTTTTATAATGCTTTCTATACTTTCTTTCAGGTATCCTGCAACATTATATACCGGTACAATAATGCTGATTTTTCTCTCCATATGCATTTCCCTTATTTCACCAATACTGATACTGCCTGCAGCTGGCTTGCATCCGTACCTGATACAGATATTGCCAGCTGCCCGGTTGTCAGATATGTACCATAGTCACCCCAGGATATATTTCTTCCGGGACTGTTCAGGGATATTTTAATCTGTGCAGTTCCCTGCGGTACTTCTACTATGATGTCCTTTTTCTGAAGCTCCTTACCGGACAGATACTGTCCTGACGCATTATAGAAAAGGATTCTCTGCAGCCATATATCACTTGCCTCTCCCGTAGCGGTCAGACTCAGCATACACTGTGAAACCGAAGTCTGCTGCCATGGTATCGTTGCAGTAAGCGTTCCCCAGTAAGCGTTCTCCAGAACTCCTGAGCTCAGATTGGGCATCTTATTCTCATATTGCGACTGCTGGTTAAGCACCACTGCATTCACTGACTGGTATGCAACTCCTCTGGCTCCATCCATCAGCGCCTGAAGCATTGCCGTATCAGATTCTGCGAAATTGCGTCGGTTGATCACTCCATAATCTGAATTATTGTCCCACCAGATACATTTCATGCCATGCTCTGCTGCTCTGGCAACATAGTTGGAAGCCTGTCTGGCTCTGATACCTGCTGCCGGATAGGAAGAAGTCGTTCCGAATTCTCCGATGACAACAGGTGCACCGATTCTGTCGGAAAAAGCCTCCAGCTGAGCAAAATCACTCTCAATGTCCTGATTGTATTTCTTCGTATAGAAGTGCACCTGCACGATCAGTCTGTTGCTTATTGTGTCCTGCGGCAGTACAAATGCCTGCAGGATATCTGCACTCGTTCCGTCAAGTAAAGTAGGAACCATCAGAATTCTGGAAGCATTGTTTCCACCTGTCTGTCTGACTGTTGTGACAAATATCTGGTTCATACGGTTCATCTGATCTGCTGCCAGAGCACTGTAATTCCAGCTTTTCTCCACATTATCGATTTCATTGAAGCCTTCAAATATCAGATGCTCATCATAATCCTTGAAATATGTAGCGATCTGCTGCCACAGACTCTGGGAGTTCGCCAGTACCTGCTGCATTTCGGTCTCTGATACACCGGCATACAGAATAGGCTGGTCATGATGGGAATTCAATATGACATACATCTGATTGGCAAGCGCATAATCAACGACCTCCTGGACTCTGGCAAGCCACTCCTGCCCGATATAGAGTCTGCCCTTTTCATCTACTCCTGTATTGTAATACCAGGTGACCGGTATTCGTATCGTGTTGAAGCCGCACTGTGCCACATAGTCTATCAGATCCTTCGTCACATAAGGATTGCCCCAGTTCAGCTCCTGCTTCAGATTCCGGTCTGCCCCCCGGTTATTCTTATCGCATTTGGAATCCAGAGAATTACCAAGGCTCCATCCTACGTTCATCTTCTGCATGAATGCTTCTGCCGTGAGTGCATCCATCCTGCCTTTTACCTGGTAAGACTGATATGGCTGTAACCCGAAGGAAGGATAATTCTGTATCAGACTCTTATATTCTTCTATCGAATAGCTGCCCTGTCGCTTGTCATTGGTATATACTGTCAGTGCGATCTTGGCTGTACCTGCATTCTTCTTCCATTTCTGTCCACTGTGAAGATCCGAACCTGCTATTACCTTATTCTGACTGTCCAGCTCCAGAATGTTCATTTTCAGATATCCTCCCGGAAGCCATACCTGATAGGTTCCGGCATCTGGTATACAGTATGCCTGATAGGCAATCTTAGTCCGGTCAATGATGCATTCTCCTGTCTGATAGACATAGCCTCCGGCCTTCCAGTTATCTGCTCTGCCAAAATCAGCATCCTTTATAGCTATGGTCGGAACCTGATAAGCTTCCCTCTGTTCTGTCGAGAATTCTATCTGCAGTCCGTTCTGAAAAAGTGACTGGATATCTGTCCCCCAGACAGAGCTGCTTAATGTCAGATGGACGTATTCTGTATTGGTCTGCCTGGTGAATTTGCTACCATTCTGATATTTATCGGAATATTTAATCCATTTGCCATCCTTGTCGTACTCTGAAATGGCAATCTGTATTCTGGAATCGTTCGCAACAATATAGTAGGATGGCTGGGCTACTCTGTACCATACGATAGAGCTTAGACTTCCGCCTGATTCTTCAAATTCACCGCCCCAGCTCTTATACCAGCCTTTCTTGTAATTCTGTATGTCATTGAGCTCTTTGCCGGTTATGTCGTAGGCCTTTGACTGTGCCCTTGCCTGCATCACCCATATATTTGCCGTCAAAACTGCAATGACCAGCAGCAGGACTGCCCATATCATGTATTCTGTGAACTTGCTTCTGCCTGCTTTTCTATTCCCCATCTTCTTTTCCCTCTGTTCTATTGCATAATGACTAACTGTTCCAGTTTTTTATAATATTCTTCTGTATTGTATGGTGTGACCGGTATTTCATCAGGCTTCCATGCTGCGATCATCTGCACGGCCTCCCTGACATTTTCTGCATATTGCAGATACTTGCAGTCCTTGAAGGTTGCATAGGTTGCCTTTACCTTATGGTGATTATTGCCAAGTACGATACAGGGTGTTCCCATGATCAGGGAAAAGATCATTCCGTGCAGTCTGTCCGTAACAACCAGCTGCGCCCCCGCAAATACGCTCCATTTCTTCATAAGCATAGCTTCTCTGTCCTGTCTGTCAATATCTCTTCCAAGACAGGTATCTGTTATGCGTACATCTGAAGCTTTCTCTGTACACGCCTGCCGCAAGGCCTTTTTTTCAACGGTTGTCAGAGCACTCTCCAGATCGGAGCGCAGACACAGTACAATGCCTTTTCTCTGCGTCTGAACCGGTATTCTGCCGCTTAAATATGCCACAATATCATTCACACTCTCGATATCAGCGGTGAACATGGACTGCATAGTCTGTGCAGATACTGCATCCCTGGCGCATATAGTCAGCCTTTTGCATTTATTATAGACCTTTACCATCTTCCTCTTCGTCCGTTCTCCCTGTTCATCCTGTGAAAAATAGATGGTCTGTGGGAATATGATGATCCTGTTGTCCACAAAAGCTTTCAAAAGCTTCTGTCTGAAGGCCTCCGCAAATTCATACAGACTTCCCATATTGCCGCCTCCCTGACATACGATCACATCCTTCTTGCCTATCTCCTTTGTGAGCTGTATCACAGCCTCTACTGTGTCCCAGCCATCTATTGTATAAAGCTGGTATTCCGGCCTCTTTGCGGTCAAGGCTTCCAGGTATTTCTTCTGTGCATAGGCAATGGCGTGATCTCCAAGATTATCAAAGCAAGGCAGTTCAAAGAAAATGATTCTTCTCTCTTTTCCTTTCGCAAGCTGAAAGTCAAACCGGTCAACAGATAAAATACCTGCCTCTCCCAGTGCATTCTTCAATTTATATCGGCAATCCTGTACTTTCTTTACAGCTTCCTTCGTTCTCTGATATGACTGCACAACTATGGGAGCTGCTGTATATATTTTATACAGCCTTCTGTCTTTAGCAGAAAGAAAGGAATTATTCTGAATGTTCTCCCATTCTTTATTCAGCAAAGTTAATACCTCTGTACGGTGCAGTGATGTATGAAGCCGCAGACCCAGCCTGATATATTCATACAGATAAGGCACAAGCTGCGCCAGACACAGGTCTGCGAGCCGCTCCTCCTTATGCTCCTTCATGAAATGATAGCGTTCTGTCTGTGACACTATGATCTGATAGCAGTTCTCCAGCCATTTCGTATCTTCCACATGACTCGAGATACTACCCTCTCTGATCTGATAATAATACAGATACCGGGGAATGCTGCAGATACGTTTTGCACAGTAGAATAAAAGATAGGTCGTTGCAATGTCTTCATAATTCCTTCCGTCCGGATATCTGATACTCTGAAAAAGAGATGCCTTGTACAGTTTATCCCAGGCATAGTTTCTGATACCCTGATCCCGTATCAGAAGCTCCAGTGCTTCCACACCTGTATACTGTATGCTCTCATCCACAATCGGCTCTTCAATCAGCAGACGATCTCCACGCTCCGTATAATGGCAGCATATTGCAATCTCACTCTCATATTGTACACAGGCCTGATATAATTTCTCGAACATATCCACACTGATATAATCATCACTGTCTACAAATCCGATATATTCCCCCTGTGCAATATCCAGTGCCGCATTTCTCGCACTGGAGAGTCCTCCATTCTCTTTGTGAATGACCTGCACTCTCTCATCCTTTTGTGCATAGGAATCACATATCGCACCGGAGCTGTCCGCAGCCCCGTCATCTACCAGTATGATCTCCAGCTTCGTATAGGTCTGTGCAAGAATAGATTCCATACATCTGTCCAGATATTTCTCTACATTATACACAGGCACAATTACCGTTATATAGCCTTGTCTCTCTCTCATCCTTATCTCCATATCCTCATTTGGGGACTCATTATCTCCCTGTATGTCCACATATCTGCCGTACCTTATTCATTATGACCTGAAACCCTTCTGTCCTGCAATATGCCAGCACGAATATGCTGCTGCATACAGCTCCTGTTACTACGACCTTAAGAATCAGCGTCATCCAGTCTGTCACTACCCAGCCGGAAAAGGCATAGGACAGCACAGCAATCACACAGGCAAGCAGACCGATATTCTTCAGGATAGATATATAATATCCTGTTGCCCTGCTGTTAAAATATTCGTGAAAAAGCAGCTTAGGCTCATACCAGAAATACGTACTCAGTCTTGCAATGGCAGACGCAAAAATAATACCTGCAATTCCCATGAATCTGCCAAGAATGACAGATAAGACAATATTTACAATGGCTCCCGCCAGCATCATATATTTGGTCTTCATATACAGTCCTGTCGCATCACGGTAGATCCAGAGAGGCTGCAATGCACAGGAGAAATACGTGTTCACTGTCACTGCAATTACCGTCAGCATGGAGAAGGTATACTCCTTTCCCAGCCATACTGTGATCACATCATTGGCAAGTAACCCAAAGCCTGCTGTAATGATTCCGCAGAAGATAAAGCTTGCAGACTGCATTGCCTGAAAAATCTGCAGTCTTTTCTCCGGGCTGTCCCTGGCTATGACATTTCCAATACTTGCCACCAGAGACGAAAAGATAATCTGCTCGATCAGAAGCAGCTTATTACTTAACATGAGATAATTACTGTAAAGACCAACTGCTGCCGTTCCTATGAGCATGGAAATCAGCAGATTATCTGTCGCCGAAAAAAGCGTTCCACTCAATTTATAGATGAACACTGATTTCATATTGTTAAATATGCCCTGCTCTACTTCCTTTTCCACCCTGGTCTGCGTATTGGCATTTCTGATATAAGGATATTCCTTCTGTGTCTGCCAGGATGCAATCGCATTGGTCAGAAACTGTGCCAGCACACCAATTATGATATAAAGCATATAATTAGCTGTCAGATAAAGCGCCAGAATCTGCAGTATCGTCTTTGTCAGGGTTGCCCACATACGGATATTGACGATTTTATAATCCTTCTGGTCTGCAGTCATGAGGGTAGTCTTGTATACAAAAAGATACGAAATTACGATATTAGCCAGCGAGAACAGATAATACCATGTAAGATTGGGAATCTCCTCCTGCGTATTCACAATGTATTTCAGGAAAGGCACACATAGAAGTCCCAGTACAGTAACCGTAACCGCTATGATATGGTAGACCTTCTTATAAAAATGAATCAGCGCTGCAATCCTGTCCTCATCATGCTCTGCCAGCGGCTTATAGAAGCTATAAGCCATAGCCGTTCCAAAGCCAAGATCAGCCATGGACAGAAGAGACAGCACATCTGTAAATATTCCGTTCAGTCCCAGATACTCTGTCCCCAAAGTATTGATAAATACTGTTCTGGATATAAAGCTTAATATGAGTGTCACAGTCTGATAGAGGAAGCCTGATATCATATTTTTAGCAGACTGCTTCACACGTCCTTCGTTTATCTTCATTATTCTGCCTTTCTGTTCTGCCCTATTTTACGAAATTGAGATTCAGATTGTGATAGATCTCCATCATCATGCGGTATTTCTCCCTGTCCTTGAGTGTCCTTGCTCTCTCCATGGAATCCCTGTGAAGCAGGCCATGTACGCCTCGGCAGAGCCATGCAAGCGGAAGCAGTCCTTCCTTTCCTTCCAGCCACGGATAATATTCCTTCATATACTGTGCTGTCGGGAAATAATAAGTCAGATTGAAGCTCTTCTTCTGCTGTGGTGCATTCTGCTTGCACAGCTGACTCCAGATTCCGTTCTCACTCTTACCGTATATTCCGCAATCTATCATATACCGGAACAGGTTTACATAAAATTTTGAACATTTTCTATTCTCCATCCATATTAGAGCCAGCTCAGACATCTGTCTCTCAAAATTCAGGATTCCGCATTTCTTCAGCTCCTGTTCCACCTGTGTACGGTCTATGCTGTGTCCGTACTTTTGGTTAAATACATAGATATCCACAAGATTTCTGATACCACAGCCATTTTCATAAAAATGCTTGGCCATATGTGAAATCATATACACATAAAAATTCTCCCTGCTAAATTCATAGGTATATTTCTTTCCCTCCGCAGGCACTGCCCTGAACTGATCCTTATAATACATATACTGACTCTTATCTACTGTCTTCTCATAAAGATCCCAGTGCATCTCCAGTGTAAGAAACGGTGCTTTCTGATATATGACATGATGCTTGATTGCCTGAACCTTCACAAATCCGGCTTCTTCCACAATCCTGTCCGTATCAGTGAAGTCATCCTCGTAGATCATAAAATCAATATCACTCATTTCCCGCAGCTCAGGTCTTGGATAAATGTGCTTCATGACAGCACCCTTTAATACCTGATTTCTGATTCCTGCCTCTTCCAGCTTCTCCTGTAGTCTATCTGCTATCTGTACCTGCAGCAGTGTCTTTA
>UMLB01065360.1_pt1 | contig 12492 bp, 8 predicted proteins | sample 1966481 | NCBI WGS metagenome assembly UMLB01 (sample SAMEA4836192, study PRJEB28245) | human gut metagenome | biome: gut microbiome; material: fecal sample | place: Denmark | collected 2008 | reverse complement strand
TTTATCCCCTCGAATTTCTCCTATAAGTGAAGGAACAATTTCTGACTTTATGACAGGGTTACATTCCCTGTCATTTTTATGGTCATTTATAGAAAAGAACAGGGGTTTACGAACCTTGCACACTATACCGATGATGGGGATAGCGGCACACTTTTTTGGATGAAATATCTGCAGATATTATGTATATATTTGACATATGCCAATGCAATCATATATAATTGTTTGTATTTGGGATAATAATCAGTAATCAAGGGGTATAAAAGATACATGAAAACAATAGAATTTGATACAAATTTTTACAAAAAGCTGTGGACACTCATGGTTCCGATAATGGTGCAGAATCTGATGCTGGCGCTGGTGGCGGTGGCAGATGCATTCATGCTTGGAGGACTGGACCAGAACTATATGTCAGCGGTTTCGCTCGCAACACAGATACAGTTCATCCAGAACATGTTTCTATCAGCAGCGACAGCAGGGCTTGCAATACTCGGAGCGCAGTATTGGGGCAAGCAGGACATAAAGGCGCTCGATGACATATTCGCTCTTGCAATCAGGATATGTGGCATAGTATCGGTGCTGTTTTTCGTGGCATGTGCATTTTTTCCACGATATCTGATGCTTATTTTCACAAACGAGCCGGTGCTTATAGATTATGGTGTAAGCTATCTTAAAATAGCTTCTTTTTCGTATCTGTTGACAGGTTTTTCGCAGTGTTATATAGTCATGATGAAGATATCAGAGCACGCGGGTACTGCGGCGGCAGTCAGCTCAATTACAGTGCTTATAAACATAATGCTCAATACCATATTTATCTATGGTGCATTTGGAATCGAGAGCATGAATGTGAGGGGAGCGGCACTTGCCACACTCATATCAAGAGTAGTGGAGCTTATGCTTTCAATCACATTTTCGTACAGACCGGGATATATCAGGCTTAAAATCCGGGAGCTTTTGGTGAGAAACAAGGAGCTGTCAGCAGATTTTATGAAGTGCTCCGGACCGATTCTCGGAGCAAGCCTTGTATGGGGTATAGGTTTTACATCGTACTCTACATTTATGGGACACATGGGAACAGACGCAGCAGCGGCCAACTCCGTCGCAGCGGTTGTGCGTGATATCATTTGCTGTCTCAGTGCAGGTATATCAAGTGCAGCAGGCATTATGATAGGAAATGAGCTTGGCGCAGGAAATTTAAAGCGTGGAAAAGCATATGGTGTCAGAATGGCAAAGCTATCATTTTTGTGTGGAGCTGTTATGACAGTGCTTATGGCGGTTTCAGCACCGGTGATTTTACATTTTGTAAAGCTCACACCGCAGGCTGCAGAGTATCTGAAGCAGTTATTCGGTGTACTTGCCTTCTACATGATTGGACGATCGGTAAATGAAATCATCATAAACGGTGTCTTTGGTTCGGGAGGAGATACGATGTTTGATATGTACTCTCTTGCTGTGACGATGTGGGGCATAGCAATACCGCTTGCAGTTGCAGGCACATATTTTTTGAACTGGCCGGTGGTTGTGGTATATGCGTGCACCTGCGTGGATGAGGTTGGAAAGATACCGTGGACACTCATCCATTTTAAAAAATACAAGTGGGTAAAGGATTTGACAAGATAATGGAAAATGTATGAAAACAAGCGTGTGCGCAGGGAGTAGATCGGATTTAGCGCTAAACTGATTTGAACAAAAAGAGGATATTGAATTGCGGCATCGGCTGTCAAGGGATAGCGTAATTTATATGAGAGGGAGTATTTCATGCAGGAAATATACAGAGTAAAGACAAGTCCGGTGGCATTATCGGACAATATGATAATAGGTGAAAAATACAGGATTACAGTTCTGACAGAAGCCCTTGTCCGTCTGGAATACAGTGAAGATGGCGTATTCGAGGATAGGGCAACACAGACAGTATTGTTCAGGGATTTTCCAAAGACCGGCTATCATGTGGTGCGTAACGCTGATGGAATTGAGGTTCATACATCAATGCTGCACCTGATATATAATGAGAAGGAGTTCTCATCACACGGACTGAGTATACAGATTAAGGGAAACCTGAGCGCATATCACAGCATCTGGCATTATGGCGAGAAGGTGCATGATTTGCAGGGTACAGCGCGTACACTTGATGACGTAAACGGAGAGGTTGAGCTTGGACACGGTGTCGTTTCACGCTTTGGATATTCAATTCTTGATGACAGTAAATCACAGATTTTACTTGACGATGGATGGATTGAGCCAAGAAAAAAAGGTGTGTCTGATTTGTATTTCTTTGGATATGGACATGATTATAAACAGGCGCTCAATGATTTTTACAGGCTTTGCGGCAAGACTCCGATGCTTCCACGATATGCACTGGGAAACTGGTGGAGCAGATATTATAAATACTCAGAAGAAAGCTATATGGAGCTGATGGACAAATTCGATGAAAAGAATATCCCATTCACAGTAGCTGTAATAGATATGGACTGGCATCAGGTTGATGTGGACCCTAAATACGGAAGCGGATGGACAGGATATACTTGGAACAAAAAGCTTTTCCCGGATCCGAAGCGCTTTCTTGGAAAGCTCCATGACAGAGGAATGCATACTACCCTGAACGTACACCCTGCGGATGGTGTGCAGGGCTGTGAAGAAATGTATGTTGATATGGCAAAGGAAATGGGCGTGGACTATGAAAATGAGGACCCGGTTGTATGTGATCCGGCAAGCCCAAAGTTTATGGATGCATATTTTAAGTATCTTCACCATCCGAGAGAGGCTGAAGGTGTGGATTTCTGGTGGATTGACTGGCAGCAGGGCAGCAACTGCAAGGTTGAAGGATTGGATCCGCTATGGATTTTTAATCATTTTCATTATCTCGATAATAAAAGAGACGGCAAGCGTCCAATGACATTTTCGCGCTATGCAGGTCCGGGAAGCCATAGATATCCGATTGGATTTTCGGGAGATACACATATTACATGGGAGTCGCTTGATTTTCAACCGTATTTTACAACGACAGCGACAAACATCGGATATGGATGGTGGAGCCATGATATTGGCGGACATATGCTTGGCTACAAGGATGATGAGCTGACAGCCAGATGGACACAATATGGTATATTCTCTCCGATAATGCGTCTGCACAGCTCATGCAGCGAATTTAACGGCAAGGAGCCGTGGCGATTTAAAAAAGAGACTGAGGAAGCGATGGAGGCAGCGCTCAGACAGAGGCATTGTATGATTCCGTATCTGTATACTATGAACTATCGTAGCTATGCCGAGAATATGCCGCTGATTGAGCCTATGTATTATGAGTATCCTGAAAATGCAGAGGCTTATGAGGTAAAGAATCAGTATTTCTTTGGCAGCCAGCTTATGGTAGCACCTGTTACAACTCCACGTATTAAGGGACTTAATGTGGCAAGAACCAAAGTATGGTTCCCGGAGGGCATCTGGTATGATATCTATACAGGCATGCGCTATGATGGTGGAAGAATGCTGGAGGTTTACAGGGATTTGAGCAGCATACCGGTGTTTGCGAAGGCGGGAGGCATACTTGTGTGTGCAGATGCTGATGAGCTTGATGCAAGATCTGTTATCAAAAATCCTGATGTATTATGTGTCAGGGTATTCCCGGAGGCTGATGGTGAGTTTGAGCTATACGAGGATGACAATGAATCCTGCGGATATGTGGATGGCAGATGTGTGACCACAGCTATGAAATATTCTGCGGATAAAGATATGTTTGTCATTTCTCCGGCAGATGGAGATACATCATTAATACCTGACAACAGAACCTATAAGCTTGTCTTTGAAAGAAGAACCGAGGCAGCAGCCGATAAGGTAAAGGTATCTGTGGATGGTAAAGAGGTATTGGCAAAGAATAAATATGATGAAGAAAACAGAAAGCTCATCGTTACTGTAAATGCATCGACAGCGAGCAAAATAAGCGTTGCAATATCGAAAGACACAGTAGCGCTTGATAATCAAATCGAAAAAAGATGCTTTGATTTCCTGAATCAGGCAGAGATAGGCTTTGTGCTAAAGGATGAAATCTACGGTCTTATTACATCGGGAAAGAAAACAACAGTGATTTTATCAGAGCTCAAGGCAAAGGAGCTTGATACAGAGCTGTATGGTGTATTGACAGAGATACTTACAGCCTGAGGCAGTCACCGGTCATACTAGGTGTGACCGGTGACTTTCTTTGTTGTAAAAATAAAAAATGGATGATACTATTATAGTAAACAGAAGTATTTTTATAAGAAACATCAGGAGAAACTATATAATTCAAGGGAGGATTATGCAATGGGAAATTCATATAAGAACTGTAAAATACAGGACAACACAGCAGAGCTGATCTACGAGAACGGCAGTCTGTTTGTTACCATATTTGAAAACAACATAGTGCATGTTGCACAAAAACCCGGCATCGAAAGTGTTGCAATAGAGGAGGGCTTTATTCCGAAGGCTGCCACACCGGACGTAACATGCAAGGATACGTCTGATGCCAAGAGTACCGCAGCAGAAGCCGGTGTAAGCGATGCAGCGGTTAAAGCAGTCATAAGTGCAAGGGATATTACTGTAAATGTAAAGGATAACGAGAAGCTTGATATTTATTACAAAGGGAAGCTTGTGCTTTCAGATTATGAAAAAGCACGCAAAAAGAGTGAGAAGAATCCGTACGAGGATCTTGCCATCGCAGAGCTTGAGGGACATACTGTCGGAAAAGATGAAGAAAAAACTGACTCTGTTACCATCATCAAAAAGCTTGGAAAGGATGATGCTATTTACGGTCTGGGAGATAAGCCGGGATGCCTCAACAAGCGTGGATATTCATATGTAAACTGGAACACGGATGATCCTGCGCCACATGTGGACAGCTTCAAATCGCTGTACAAATCCATACCATTTTTTATCGTGTTGGGCGATGAATATTGCTATGGAATTTTTGCGGATAATACCTACAAGACAACCTTTGATTTCGGTTATGAAAACACAGATTACTATTTCGTCGAGCATGAGAAGGGCGAGCTGGACTACTATTTTATGCCGGGAAATGATATGGCAGAGGTGGTAGGACTTTATACATCACTGACAGGCACCACACCGCTTTATCAGAGATGGATATACGGCAGCCATCAGAGCCGCTGGGGCTATTACACACAGGATGAGGTGCTTGATATAGCTGACAAATTCCGCGAGCTTGATATCCCATGCGATGTGATACATATGGATATCGATTACATGAACGGCTACAGGGTATTCACCTTTGATGACAAGAAATTCCCGGATGTAAAGGACCTTTCAGAGAAGCTTGCTGACAGGGGTGTAAAGCTCATATCCATCATTGACCCGGGTGTGAAGAAGGATGAGGACTACTTCATGTACAAAGAGGGTATGGAGATGGATGCATTTGCACATGATACAGATGGCAGCGTATATGAAAATGCTGTCTGGCCGGGAACATCGGTATTTCCGGACTTCACAAAGCAAAGCGTCAGAAGCTGGTGGGGAGACAAGACAAAGATACTTCTCGAGCACGGTATCAGTGGCATATGGAATGATATGAATGAGCCTGCAAGCTTCAACGGACCACTGCCGGATGATGTGCAGTTTGAGTATGGAGCACATGAAAAGGTTCACAATATTTACGGACATTTTATGGCAAAAGCCACATATGAGGGACTAGCGAAAAATGATGGTGGAAAACGTCCGTTTGTACTTACCAGGGCTGCATATGCCGGAAGCCAGAAATACTGCGGTGGCTGGACCGGAGATAATCACAGCATCTGGGCGCATATAGCACTTTCGCTCGAGCAGGTGTGCAATCTGTCAGTCAGCGGACTTGCCATGTGTGGCAGCGATATAGGCGGTTTCGGAAGTGATACTACACCGGAGCTTCTTGTCAGATTTTATGAGGCAGCAGTATTTGTGCCGTTTTTCAGAAATCATTCAGCGATGGGAACACGCAGACAGGAGCCTTGGCAGTTTGACGAGACTACGATAGATGCAGTCAGAAAGACAGTAAAGCTCAGATACAGATTTATCCCATATATATATGATCTGGCACATGAGTGTGAAAAGACAGGTGCACCTATCGTGCGCCCGCTCGTATACGAATATCCTGCAGATAAGCATGTGAGAAATATTTCCGATGAATATATGCTCGGAAGCTTTGTACTGGTTGCACCTGTGATCGCACCGGGCAAGGAGGCAAGAGAGGTTTATCTGCCTGACGGCGACTGGTATGATTACTACACAGGCGAAAAATACAGTGGCGGCAGATATATTTTAGCAGATGCACCACTTGATAAAGTACCTGTCTTCATAAAAGCAGGAGCCATTATCCCTGTTGCAGACGGAGAAATCCGCTCTACAGAGGACATTACAGAGGATAAGATCAGTATACTGACATATCCGGGCAAGGGCAGCTTCGTGCATTATCAGGATGACAATGAGACGTTTGCATACAGAGATGGTGCGTATAATGCTGTTGAGTATACCCTGGATGGGGATAAGCTCGAGAAGAAGGTGCTGCATAAGGGATTGTAAAAATACATAATCTTAAATTTAAAATTCAATATCAACCTCAACAGGGCAGTGGTCTGAACCGAGCACATCGGTATGGATCGCTGCCTTTTGCAGCTTATCATTGATGCGCTTTGATGTGATAAAGTAGTCGATACGCCAGCCTGCGTTCTTCTCGCGAGCCTTAAAACGGTATGACCACCAGGAATATATACCCTCGGCATCCGGATAAAAATATCTGAAGGTATCGGTAAAACCTGAACCTAAAAGCTCCGTCATTTTAGCACGCTCCTCATCTGAAAAACCTGCATTCTTGCGGTTTGTTTTTGGATTTTTCAGGTCGATCTCATTGTGTGCGACATTCAGATCACCGCACAGTACGACAGGCTTTTGGGCATCGAGTGTCTTAAGGTATTCACGGAAATCATCCTCCCACTGCATACGGTACGGCAGCCTTTTCAGCTCATTCTGTGAGTTTGGTGTATAGCAGGTTACGAGATAGAAATTGTCATATTCGAGTGTGATGACACGTCCTTCCTTATCATGCTCCTCAATGCCTATGCCGTAAGACACTGATAATGGCTCATTTTTGGCGAAAATGGCTGTGCCGGAATAGCCTTTTTTCTCGGCATAATTCCAGTACTGGTGATAGCCTGGCAGGTCAAGGTCAATCTGTCCCGCCTGTAGCTTGGACTCCTGTATACAAAAGTAATCCGCATCTATACTGTTAAAAAAATCAAGGAAACCTTTCTGGACGCATGCGCGCAGTCCGTTTACATTCCACGATATAAATTTCATGTCTTAGTCCTCCATATAAGTGTGTGTATTAAAATCATATTTAAAAAGTATTCTTCTTACAAAAACGAAATCATGTAAGCAGGCAGACAGAGTATGTCTTTGTCTTTTGAGAAATCCTTTGTATATACGAGATATTTTTGAAGAATACGGTTTGAAAATTTTATTGAAAATTCATCCAGTGACTTATGGGTTTTATAGCCACTGGATTTTACTTCAATAGGGCAAACCTTATTTTTTTTGGCAATAAGAAAATCTATTTCGTAATTATGGCGTGAACTTTCATTAAAAAAAGTATAGTAAAATAATTCGTTGCCATTACACGTTAAAAGCTGTGCAACTACATTTTCGTAAAGATAGCCTAGATTAGTTCCTAGCTTGTCATTTAACAATTTTTCATAAATTATGTTTTCTGTGAAATCTTTGTCTTTAAACATCAATGTAGTAAACAGCCCGGTATCGCATAAAAATAGTTTAAACCGGGTTAAGTCTTTGTTGGTTGACATACCGGCACTTGGGTCATTTGCATGGTATGATACCAAAACAGTTTTTGAGTCTTTTAACTCTGCAATCAGTTCCAGTGTATTATCGGCGCGATTGTTTGTCAGTACGCTTGATACCTGATATCGTGAAGCATTTTTGTTTAGCTGCGCAGGAATTGCATCAAAAAGCATAGATATTTTTCCAGTAGCATCTATTTTTTTGAAATCATCTTCATAAAGATTCAGAATATCACGCTTCACGTCATCAACCTTACGGAAGTTATTGGTTTTGATATATTCATCAACTGCCTGCGGCATTCCCCCGACAAGCATATAAAGACGGAAATCACGCATCAATTTACGATTAATCTCTTCTCCGAAGGGTTTTTGAGAATCGAATAGCTTATGGATTAGGGGGATAGTTGTTTCATCATTCAAAGCCCATAAAAATTCTTCATAATCCATAGGATACATGTTTAGCTTTCTTTCTTCGCTTGGAATAAGTATATCCTGTACGTTTTTTTTGATAGAAATCAGAGAACCGGTTTCTATATAATCATATCGGTGATCTTTTACAAGTGATTTGATAGCCTGTCTTGCGCGGGGGCATAATTGTACTTCGTCGAAAATAATCAAAGACTCTCTCTCATAGAGATCGACTTTGTATTGGAGCTGCAACTGCAAAAACAGATAATTCAGATCTGAAATATCCTCAAACAGTTCACGTATATTTTTTGAGACGATTGAGAAATCAATGATTATATAACTTTTGTATTCATTTCGTCCAAATGACTCTACGATGGTTGACTTGCCTATACGACGGGCTCCTTCGATTAAGAGTGCTGTTTTACCATCGGAATCCTTTTTCCATTGCAATAATTTATCATATATTTTTCGCTTAAACATGACATTCTCCTAATAAAATTACAAAATCGCATTTTTTATTTTGATGTTTTACTACAAAATCGCATTTTTTATTTTAACGATTTACCACAAAATCGCATTTTCTTTTTTGCTATTTTACCACAAAATCGTATTTTTTAAAAGAGGTTTGAATCTGCAGATTACACTTTTTATATAAAATCGTTACTGTTCACACCGAACAGTGTGACCAGCAACATAAAATACGTATAATAGAGGAAGAAAATACGCAAGATAATACGCAAGATGGAGTCGGTTCATAAGCTGCACCAAGCTGGTGCAGAAATCAGAAATATGTGAAAATATGACATAAATATAATAAATCCGCTACACTATATCATATGATTACGCACATGATATAATGTAGCGGATTTTATTGTTGATTATTTTAAAGCTCAAGTAAAATTTCTTATAGCACATCGCTTCCATCAGGAATCTTTGAGATGATAGTTCTGTTAATCCTGATTAAGAATAATGTCGAAACAGTAAAGGATATCACCTCTGCTATAGGGAAAGCCCACCATACAGCGTGAAGTCCACCAAGCTTTGAAAGGATGTATGCTGCCGGAATTAAAACCACAAGCTGACGCATGATTGATACGATCATGGAAAAGACCGCCTTTCCCAAAGCCTGGAATACTGTGCCGACGATAATACAAAACCATGCGATGAGGAAATGCACTCCGATTATTCTGAGCGCCGGAACACCGATTTTAAGCATATCGTCAGAGGCGCTGAACATTCCAAGAAGCACATGTGGTATGAACTCAAAGCAGGCAAAGCCAACGAAGAGCAGACAGAATGCTGTTATCAGGCTGACCTTTATTGTTTTAACCATACGCTTTCTGTTCTGAGCACCGTAGTTGAATGCGATGATAGGTGTGATTCCGTTGTTCAGTCCGAATACAGGCATAAAGAAGAAGCTCTGCAGCTTGAAATAAACACCGAAAACAGCAGCGGCAGTCGATGAAAAGCCGATAAGTATTCTGTTCATGGCATATGTCATTATAGAGCCTATAGACTGCATGATGATTGACGGAATACCGATAGCATAAATGGTTCCCATGATTTTGAAATCCGGGCTGTAGCCCTTGAAGCTCAGGCTGATTTCATGATTGAATTTGTGGTTGCAGGCAAAGGCAACAACGGCGGCTACGCACTGTCCCACAACGGTTGCCACGGCTGCACCGGTAGCACCGAGCTTAGGGAAGCCAAGCAGTCCAAAGATCATGATAGGATCCAGAATGATATTTGTGATGGCACCGCAAAGCTGTGAGGTCATGCTGAAAATAGTTCTTCCTGTCGATGTAAGCACCCTCTCAAAAAAGATTTCCGCAAAAATACCAAATGAAAAAATCATAACAGTACTCAGGTAGCTCACACCCATATCCATGATTTCGATATCAGCATTTCCAATCTGACTCATGTAAAAAGGCTTTACGATTGTAAGTCCGAGAATCAGAAATATTATGTAGCTGAATGCATATAGTACGGCACCGTTGATGCCGATTTTGTTGGCCTCGTCGTATTTATGGGCGCCGAGTGACTTTGACAGCAGCGCGTTTACACCTACACCTGTACCGGTTGCGACAGCGATGATGAGTGTCTGCAAAGGGAAGGCAAGTGAAACTGCTGTGAGTGCGTTTTCGGACAGCTTTGCAACGAAAATACTGTCCACGATGTTGTATAGAGCCTGTACGAGCATGGAAATCATCATAGGCAAAGACATGTTAAATACAAGTCTGCCGATAGGCATGGTTCCCATCTTGTTCTCTGTTACAGGGGCTGAATTTGTTTCCTGACTCATAATTCCTCCTATTGTAAATGATTGTTAATTTAAAAATCCTACATTATATATGTACGAAGCTTTAGTTATTAAAATTAAAATCACTGGTAGATTAGCCGGTGTTTAAAATGTGCAACAAAGCGCCAATTACATATAATACCATGACTGCAGGATACTTTCAAGGTATTATATAACTGTTAAATCATATCATAATAGTTAATGAAAAAATGCCTCAAAAAGTATAGCATTGCAGGGTATAAATTACGATAACCGCTTGACAAAATGACAGAGAGATATATAATTAGTTCAAAAATGAATAATTCAAAAATGTATAACGAAGTAGCAAAATAGGAAAAGAAAAGAAGGAATATCACATATGAAATTTAACTTTGAGTTTGCAGAGAAAATTTCGCGAACCTACAGCGATGAGTGCAGACCACTGTGCCATGAGCTGAAGCTTCCGCAGACAGCCTTTGATATACTCATGTTTCTGGCGAACAATCCGGAATATAAGACGGCAAGGGATATAGTTGAAATAAGAAAAATCAAGGCAAATCTTGTGTCTGTAAATGTTGATAAGCTTGTGAATGAGGGCTATCTGGAGAGAAAACCTGTGGAAAATGATAGGAGGAAGACGGAGCTTGTCTGTACAAAAAAGGCCGGGACTGTCATTGAAAGAGGAAGGCGTATACAGCAGCAGTTTACAGCAAATCTGTTTGCAGGGGTAGATGAGGAGCAGAAAAAGCAGCTGACGATTGTTATGGAACAGCTTGAGAATAATATGGATGAAATAATCAGGAGGAAATCACACAAATGAGCACATTAATAACTATAATAGTAACATTTTTTGCCGGTATGGGCGCAGGCCTTGGAACCGGCTTTGCGGGACTAAGCGCAGCAGCAGTAATAAGCCCTATGCTCATTACATTTTTGGGAATGGACCCTTATATGGCAGTGGGAATAGCCCTGTCGTCTGATGTACTTGCCAGCGCAGTGTCAGCCTATACATATGGAAAGAACAAGAACCTTGATGTAAAAAACGGGCTCATAATGATGGTCATGGTTTTATGCTTCACGGTTGTCGGAAGCTATGTATCAAGCCTTGTGCCGTCAGCAACAATGGGCAGCTTTTCGGTATTTATGACATTTTTACTCGGAATCAAGTTTATAGTCCGTCCTGTCATGACAACAAAGGAGGCCATGCAGGGAGTTTCAGCTAAAAAGAGAGCTGTCCAGTCAATCATCTGCGGCGTGCTTATCGGATTTATCTGTGGCTTCATAGGTGCGGGAGGCGGTATGATGATGCTCCTCATCCTCACATCGGTGCTTGGCTATGAGCTTAAGACTGCAGTCGGAACGAGCGTATTTATCATGGCATTTACAGCCTTTACAGGAGCTGCCTCGCACTTTGCCATCGGTGGAAAACCGGACTGGTTTGTGCTGCTTTTATGTATTGCATTTACACTCCTTTGGGCGAGAATTGCAGCGGTCTTTGCAAACAAGGCATCCGCAAAAACCTTAAACCGTGCCACAGGTATTGTGCTTGTAATACTTGGCATCGTGGTATTTGCATTTTCACTTCTGAGCTGATTTTTCTTGAATATATAACTGCAAGCCCCGGCTGCCCGACCGGCACACACAGCTTCCCCGCGTGCGAATAGCGAAGCTTCTTAGATACTGTAGAAATTATGCCATGAAACACAGAAACGCTCCTGCATGGACGCAGGGGCGAGGAGAACCGCGCCACGGACGGCGCGTTTCGACGGTTTCGTCAGGCATAGAAGCTCTTCAAGCATAATTTCGTACAGTATCTTAGCAGCGCAGCGTAGCACGCGGGGGAAGCTGTGTGTGCCGGTCGGGCAGCCGGGGCTTACATCATTACATAAAACAAGAAAAAATCATCATATGTATTTTAAGGGGATTGCGAAAAAATCATACCATTTTGTGCAAAACCACATATTTAATAGAAAGATTCACATAAAGATTATTGAGAAT
>UMLB01001365.1_pt1 | contig 12543 bp, 11 predicted proteins | sample 1966481 | NCBI WGS metagenome assembly UMLB01 (sample SAMEA4836192, study PRJEB28245) | human gut metagenome | biome: gut microbiome; material: fecal sample | place: Denmark | collected 2008 | reverse complement strand
CACCGGGCCGCGCGGCAAGGAGATATATTGCCAGACCGGAGGGGCGCCGTGGGCGGGAATCGCGCACTCCATATTTTGTTCACAAATGAATAGGTCCCTCAGTCGCATCACTGAGGTTAAAACTGAAGCATTGGCTTCTGATATTGGCGATGACCAGCTGTTTTATGTGTATTGAGACATCGGTCATCTCTGGAGCGCTACTTTACTCCAAAGGCATCAGTTATTTGTTTCCCATCGGTAAAAGGCAGGTTTTGTTCGCCAAGCGTTCTTATATATAGAGAAGTTCGGGTTCGAACCCGTGCACCGGCAACAAAAAAGCGACCAACCGGAGTCGATCGCTTTCTATTCAATGGTGGGCCGTCAGGGGTTCAGCCTGCTCCGCAGGCGGCCGCTGCGGCGCTTCGCGCCTTGCGCGCTGCGCTGGCAAACGCTCGCGCGTTTACTCAGCTCCGCGCCCCGACGGGTTCGAACCCGTGTCGCGGCAACAAAAAAGCGACCAACCGGAGTCGATCGCTTTCTTTTCTATGGTGGGCCGTCAGGGGTTCGAACCCTGGACCTTGGGATTAAAAGTCCCCTGCTCTGCCAGCTGAGCTAACGGCCCGCGGGTGGCATTGTACCACGGTCTGGGACTATTCCCAACTCCATTGGCCGTTCTGGAAAATCACAACTTCACGTCCATCAGGCGTAATGCCCGTAATATCGATATCGTCCGTGCCAATCATAAAGTCGACATGCGTGCTCGAGACGTTAACGCCATGCTCCAGGAGCTCCTCTTTGGACATATCATATCCACCCTCGATGCACTCGGGGAAGCCGACTCCCAGCGCAAGGTGGCAGCTGGCGTTCTCGTCATAGAGCGTGTCATAGAACAGAACGCCACTTTCGCGAATTGGCGTGTTCTTGGAAATGAGCGCGACCTCACCCAGATGAGCGGCACCTTCATCGGTGTCAATAATGCTCGCAAGCGTCGCCTTGCCCACGCGGGCATCGTAGTCCACTACGCGACCGGCCTCGAACTTAATCCAAAAATCGTCAACCTTGTTACCGTGGTGAATGAGCGGCATGGCCGAGTACACGATACCGTCGGCACGCATACGATCAGGCGAGGTGAAGACCTCCTCGGTGGGGATGTTGGGGAAGAAGGGGTGTCCATCGGGCGTCTTACCCTTGCCGCCGGCCCACTCGTGACCCTTCGTCATGCCAATCGTCAGATCGGTTCCATTTGCCGCGGTGTAATGCAGGCGGTCAAAACGATTGTCGTTCAGGAAGCGCAAGTTCTTTTCGAACGCCGCGTCATGAAGCTCCCAGTCGCTCTCCGGGTCCTGGCCATCGGCACGAGCGGTGTGCAGAATCGCATTCCATAGTTTATAGATTGCAACCTCATCGGCGTCTCCCGGGAACACCTCGTGCGCCCAAGCCACGACCGGAGCGCCGGCGATGCACCACGGATTGATGTTGTAATCCAGTCCACGGCGGAAGACCTTGCACTGCGTGTTCCTTGCCTTGGAAGCCGCGGCGGGCTTGGCGGGATCGATACCCTTGAGAGCCGCAGGGTCCGCACCCTCGATAAAGATAAAGCAGGCACCGTCCTGGGCCAGGGAATCCAGCTGCAGGCGCTTCCACTCGGGCGTCTGCTCAAAATAGCTTTTATCGACATGCTCGTACGTAAGCCTTGTCACGGCATCATCGGCCCAAATGACCGTCACGTGGCCGGCGCCGGCAGCATAGGCCTCCGCGACCACCACGCGCGCAAACGGCGCACACTCGACCGGAGACTGAACGACGACCTCCTGGCCGGGCTTGACGTTTACGCCCTTGCGGACGACCAGGCGCGCGTAGTTTTTAATCTTGGGCTCCAGGGCCTTCATGCCCTCCAGAGCCTCTTCGACCGTCAGGGCAGCTCGAATCATGTGCCACTCCATCTATCTATAGAACAGTAAAAAGGCGCGCCGCAAAAACGACGCGCCTTATATCTTAGCGATAAGTATGTATGCAAACGCTACTTCTTCTTGGAGTCCTTCTTGTCCTCCTCGGCAGCCGCGCGCTCAATAAGAGCGTTGAGCTTGTTCTCGGACATGCCCTCGGCCTGCGCGCGGTACATGTTGCGCAAGGGACGAATACGAGCGAAGTCATAGATAAAGTCGCCCAAAATGATGACGTAGGACAAAACAATGCCGACCATCTGGACAGGGCTGGACACCATGCCAGCGGGAGCGAAGTACAGCGAGGCCCAAATTGCCACGACGAGCACCATGCCAATGGCGAGCACAATCCACCAGATGCGACGGCGCTTGGTGTAGTCCTCGTCCTGCTTGAGGAGGATATTCGACACCGTATAGATGCGGTCCTCCTTGGCGCGCTGCTTAGCCTTGCGGGCGCGCTTCTCCTCTTTAGAGAGGCCCTCGAGGTTCTCGCCCTTCTCGAGCTCTTTGCGGCGTGCCTTAGACGAAGCCGGCACGACGCGAACGGAGCTCGCTGCTTGGCGGGCGGGCTTAGCAGATGCGGCAGACTTGCGCGCAACCCCGGTAACTTCGTGGGATTGCGTGCGCTTGTTCGTGGCGCTACGGGTACTCACTTATGCGTTCTCCTTCATGCTTGTGAACTGGGAGCCCGTGATGATCTGGAAGGCCTCGCGATAGCGCTCGGACGTGCCATCGATGACCTCGGCGGGCAGGTGCGGGGTCTCCCCCGTCATATCCCAGTTGGCCTTGAGCCAATTGCGGACGAATTGCTTGTCGTAGCTAGGCTGGATCTTGCCCTCCTCGTAGCTGGCAGCAGGCCAGAAACGGCTGGAGTCGGGCGTGAGACACTCGTCGATCAGCGTGACCTTGCCATCAATAACACCAAACTCGAACTTGGTGTCGGCAATGATGATGCCACGGGTCGCGGCGTACTCGGCAGCGGCCTTGTAGATCTTGAGGGAAAGGTCACGAATCTGCGTGGCGATGTCCTCGCCCACGATCTCGCAGCAACGCTCGAACGAGATGTTCTCGTCGTGGTCACCGATCTCGGCCTTCGTGGACGGCGTGAACAGCGGCTCAGGAAGCTTGGAAGCCTCGGTCAGGCCCTCAGGCAGCTGGATGCCGCAGACGGTGCCGTTCTCGTCGTAGGTCTTCTTGCCCGAACCGGTCAGATAGCCGCGGACGATGCACTCGATAGGAATCGTCTGGGCCTTCTTAACCAGCATGGCGCGGCCAGCGAGGTAGTCACGATACTCAGCAAACTCCTCGGGGAAATCCGCCGGGTCGATGGAAACGAGATGGTTGGGGACGATGTCGGCAAACTTATCGAACCAGAATGCCGAGATGCGATTGAGTACCTCTCCCTTAAACGGAATCTCGTCGAGAAGAATGAAGTCGAACGCAGAAATGCGGTCGGTGGCGACCATCAGCAGGTTTTCACCGGCATCGTAAATATCACGAACCTTGCCACGGGAATCCGGACGACGCTCCATCGTTGTCACGTGAGTCACTCCTTACCTAAATACGACAGAAATGCGGGTTCTTTCCCGCATGTTTTCGCAAACTCGGAGCGGCAGGGACGCGGCCCCTCCTTCACCGAATAGCGAAAAGCTAGTGCTCCATTGTAGTAGATGCCGCGTCCGCCGTGTGCTCGCGGGGCAGATGAATTGTAAAAGTCGTACCCTTTCCAAGCTCCGACTCCACGGATATGTAGCCATGGTGACGCTCGACGATCTGCTTGGTCACGGCGAGGCCAACGCCCAGGCCGCCAGCTTCGCGGGCGCGGCTGGCATCGGCGCGCCAAAACCGCCCGAAGATGCGCGACAGATCGTCCTTGGCAATACCGATGCCGGTATCAGAAACGGCAATGCTGACGTGCTTGCGGTCACTGAGCACCGACACCACGACCCAACCGCCCTCGGGGGTGTAGCGCATGGCGTTGCTCATGAGGTTGATAACACATTGCGTGATCATGTCGGGATCGGCCTCAACGACATCGTCGTGACCCTGGGTCTCGTCCGCAAAACGCAGGCGCAGATCGCGGTCGACAAACAGGCGCTCCTGGGCATTGACGATGGAACGCACAAAAGGAACCATGTCCACCGGCTCAAGGTTGAGCGGAGCCGTGCTGTTTTCCATGCGCGACAGGTCGAGCATCTGCTGCACCAGACGAGCCAGGCGACGCGTCTCGGAAGCAACGGTCTCCAAATGCTCATCGTCGGTGGGATACACGCCATCCTGCATGGCCTCGACCGTTGCGAGCATGGCCATAAGCGGCGTGCGAAGCTCGTGTGCAACGTCTGAGGTCAGGCGCTTCTCGTGTTTCATATCCTTCTCGAGCGAAGTGGCCATCTCATCGAAGGTCTCACCCAGCTGATCGATCTCGTCATCACCGCGCAGTCCCGTGCGAGCCGACAGGTCGCCGTCACGGATTTGCTTTGCGGTACTGGTGATGCGATGAATCGGCTTGGTGAGCATGCGCGACACGAGCGATCCGATAACGACCGAAATGCAGATTGCAACAACCGCGGCGAGGGCCATAGCGTTAAAGGTCTTCTCCCTAAACGCAGAGTCCGCCTTAGTGAGCAGAGCGTCGGAGCCGATGGCCCACAGCTTTACCTGTCCGACATGCTCGCCGGAAGACGTTACAATCTCGACGTTAGCAACGCTATCGGAGTCGGTTGGAGCAGACGAGACCGGGCTATGCGATGCCCTCTTGCCGCTCGTGTCGTCGGTCGTAGCCTGGTTTTCGCGTACATCGGCGGTGGCGCTTGCCGAGGGCCATGAGTCGTCGTAGACGATGACGCCCTTTTTATTGACGACCTGCATACCAAGATCATCGGACACCAGGCTCGATGTCGCAACCGTACGCAGTTCCCCCGCGGTCCAGGAACCGTTTTCCTCATATGACGTTGCCAACTTTTCGGCAGCGGAATTGGCGATTTCGACAATATTGGAGCGCGTGTAATCCGTAAAAACCGTGCCCCATACAACGGAGACTACGCCCACCAACACCAATACCGTCATGAGCGATGTCAGGGCAAAAGCAAGTGCCATGCGCGAGGGATAGCTCATCGTTGGCCGTGAATCGGAACGAGGCGTGTTCCAACTAGCCTTGGAACCCGCCTCGCTCTCCTGCTTGTGCTTTTGTCCGATTTCAAAGCGCGCAGGTGTCATATGTGATTTCCCTATTTCTCGTCCGACTTATCGGTCTTGGCCGGAGCCTCGAAGCGATAGCCGACGCCATGGACGGTGTAGAGCCACTTGGGCTTCTTGGGATCATCGCCCAGCTTGGCGCGAAGATTCTTCACGTGGCTATCGATGGTGCGCTCATAGCCCTCAAAGTCATACCCGAGCACTTTCTCGACCAGCTCCATGCGGTTATACACACGGCCAGGATGGCGGGCAAGCGTGGTGAGCAGCTTGAACTCGGAAGCCGTCAGATCGACTTCCTTGCCCTCGACCAAGATCTTGTGGCCCGAGATATCGATGACCAGATCGCCGAAGTCGAGTACCTCGACGGCGGGCTCGTCGGCCTGATGGGCACGGCGGAACAGAGCACGAACGCGGGCGACGAGTTCGCGCGGCGAGAACGGCTTAATCAGATAGTCGTCGGCGCCGAGCTCAAGACCGATAATACGGTCCTCGATCTCACCCTTAGCCGTCAGCATGATGATGGGGACATCCGAGGTATCGCGAATGGTGCGGCAAACGCGCTCGCCGGGGATCTTGGGGAGCATAAGGTCGAGCACGACCAGGTCGAACTGATGCTTCTCGAACTCCTCGATCGCGGACTGGCCATCGCCGACGCCCACAACCCAGTAGCCTTCGCGCTCGAGATAGGCAGCGACGGCGTCACGGATTGCCTTCTCATCCTCGACCAGCAGAATCTTTTTTGCATCTGAAGCCATAACACGGCCCCCCTGTCTCAATTAGCTAAGAACAAGCCCATTTTAACGCACCTGAGCCCGCCAGATGCCGCTATGACGCGGCAGCTCGGCGGGCGGTACTCATAGTCACAACGCGCTTATTCCCCTGTCGACGCCTTTTTAACCCCTCGGAGACTAAAGAGAGAACAAGCGAGCGGTAACCGTCTCGGGAATTCCCTGGCTGTTACGCACCGTTGCGTACGTTAAGAACGAGCTCGATTTACCCGCCGTAGCAGGATAATCGCCATACTCCAAGGCTCGGTCGGGCGACAGAAGCGAGCCGTAGGTCTTGGCCGAAGTGTCAATCAAAAAATGCGACGCCTGAACTTTAACCAGGTATTTGTTTTTCCTTCCCGCAGCGCACGCGAGCGGCTCACGCGAAAGGAAGAGGTACGGCCCGCCCTCGTTACCGATATAGGTGCCCATATTGCCCAGGCTGCCCACACCGCTATACGTCGCCTCAATGGAGAACACGAAGGTGTCGCCCATATACACGGCCTCGAAAGGCGAAACCGACGAAGGAAGCACCAGCTGAGCTCGCTTCGTGTTGTTGCCGTCAGTCAGGTCGATCGCCGTCATACCGTAATAGACGCCCTCATCATTGTGCACGCGGGGCGAGATGGTCAGGATGCCGTCGCTCACACGCGGGGCGGATGCGAAACGGCCCGTCGACTTCCAAATAGTCTCAGGCTTGGACTCGCTGGGCGACTGACGATAGCAGTACGAATCGTTACTCGTCTTGGTGCCGCCGGACGAAGGCATCTTATACCAGATGACCGACGACCCATACGCTGTGAAGAGCGGCGGATCGTAGTTTTCGCCACCGCGGTCGAGCTCGACGGCGTTGCCGGTAAGGGAGGAGCCTGCAAGGTTTTGCGCATAGAGTTTCCAGGACGCATTGGCAAAGTTCATCTCGACCCACGCGAACACGCCATCACCCGCGCGAACGTCATAAAACGCATAACCGGTTCCCTCAATGGGATCCTCAATAAGTGTGGTAAGCGAGCCATCGCCCAGGTTGAGCACACCAAGCGTATTGGCATGCAGGGCAGAAGCAGGCGCCATCATCGCGGCAGCGTAGTCACCATCGCAGTAGTACAGCAGCGTGCCCAGCGGCAGCGTCCACGAGGCCGCGGGCTCAAGATCGATATCAACAGCTTCGTACTCATCAGTGATCGAGACAATCTTCGAATCGTCCTTGATAACCTGCGGCTCGCCAGCGGCGTCATCACTCGTGCCCGTTTTTTTCGAGCAACCGGCCAGTACGGCAGCAGCACCAGTAGCGGCGCCACCCAGCACAAAACCTCGACGCGTTATTCCATTCTTAAAGCGATCAGCGATGCTCATTAGGCGATCTCTGCGCGAGCGGCCTCGATAGCGCGCGTAAGCTGATCGGCGCAAGAGGTCTTTTTCATACCGCAGGTATTACCGGCGAGAACCTCGATTACGCGATCGGCGGGAGCGCCCTCGACCAGCCTGGAGATGGCCTTGAGGTTGCCATCGCAGCCGCCGGTAAACTCGACGCCCAGCACCTTGCTGCCATCGTCAGAGAGATTGAGGTGAATATTGCGAGAGCATACACCCTGAGGCTTGTAGTCAAAACTAATCATTGAGATCCCTTCTCAGAAAGAAATTTCAGACGTCTATTATCCCCGCCTGGACCGACTTATTATCGCAAGCACCGATTCAACATCCTACGATGCTTGGACTGGTGGGGGCAAGATTAGCAGTCCGCACCCTGTACGTGGACCATGCGCTTCTCACGATACATATTGTGGTCGGCGACGCGATATACATCGGCCAGCGTATTTCCAGCCGTCTCGACGGTCGCCACGCCAATCGATGCGCTGACCGTCAGGGCCTCATCGCTTACCGCGGCAAGACCGAGACGAAGGTCCTGTTCCAGCCCGAGCGCAGACTCGTTGTCAGTATGGGGGCAAACCAGCAAAAACTCGTCGCCGCCAACGCGCATCGGCAGATAATCCGCACCAGCCACCCGCCGCAGCACGGACGCCGTCCGTCGCAGCAGTTCATCCCCCATCTCGTGACCATAGATGTCGTTGGTCCGCTTGAGATAATTACAGTCCACCATAATCACGCTCACCGGCAAGTCCTCGTTTACCAGGCTATCTCCACGCGATTCAAGATAGTTGCGGTTGCGAAGCCCCGTCAGTTTATCTTGGTATGACAGCTCCTCGGCATGCTTGACCATCGATATGTTGTGCGTCGCCACGACAACCGACTCCAGCCGGCCTTGCTCATCGCGATGCTGGGGGACAACCTGTAGCGAGTACCAAGCGCCTCGACAATCTCGCACCTCGGCAGCCAAGTACGGTACGCCCTCCATACGTTCACGAAGCGTACTTATATCTACGAGTCCCACAACCGCTTCGCGGCTTTCGGGACTCACGATATCCCGGCAGACTGTGTCCATAAAGTCATATGCCTCGTTGTGCTCGGCAAATATCTTCGCTATCGCCGGCGACATATTGATTCCCTCGATCTCGAGGGTGTCGAGATGCAAAAGGAAGGTCGAATCGTAGATGGCGCTTATGGCATTGATAATGCCGAGCTGTTTATCCTTTTCGACCAAATTGCGGTGGTCAACGATATTTCGAGCCAACAGCACCACGACCCAAAACGCAAGGCACACCAAGACGCCGGCGGCGACAAATGAAATCCTGTCAGACATGACCTCAGATTTGGGATAGAGCGCAAACAGGCGGTAGTCCTTATATGCCGCACGCACGGCATACCATTTGTCTCCTCGATATTCGATACGTGTCAGGCCATCTTCTTTCCATTCAACTCCTGTACTGGTGAGGAGTCGAGCGAGCGACACATCGGCATCGGCGCTGTTGGATGAGACAATCTCCGCATCCTCCATAACAAGCACCGTGGGGCCCTGGTGGAAGGTGTTGTTCGAAAGCACGTCGGCTATGGCATATGAATAGTCGTCCGCCGAATCGGAAACAAGTGAGCGGTATGCCAGGGCAACGCCGTCGCCATACGGGACAGCACAGACGGCAAAAACGACACCACGGCGCTCAACGACAGTTGAGTAGGTCACTTTGGAACCTTGATACATCGATGCGACCGGCGAACAGGCCAGCTCCTCTCGCCACAACATGAGCGGATCGCGACCATCGATGTCGTAGTGGGCAGCCATATGGCCATCGGAGTCCATGACCATCAACCCCGAAAGGTTCTCGGCATGGACAAATTGCTCGATAAGATCGTTGTTAACCTCAACGCGATCAGGGGACAGGAACGTCGCAAACGATTCGACCGCGGCGAGCAAATCGTGCGTCTCCTCGGTTTTTCTCCCCTGTTCGTAGCGGTCATATTTTTCGCAAGCGTTTTCCAAAAACACCATGGTTTCTTGGCCAAACCCAAGCGTTTTTTCGAGGCAGCGATGGGTTCCAACCGTATACAACAGGCCTAACAAGACAGCGCTGACAATAACGCCGACAGCTATGACGGTCAGAGTCTTTCGACGCAAGCGGTGCTCATCATTTGTCATGATTCCGCTCCTTGCCCGCCCGTCGTCGCTCCTGCCTTGTAATTGTCCACAATGCGCTCTATCGTGCCGTCTCGATCCATATCGAACAGCGCGGTATTGAGGTTTTTGACGCACTCTCCCTCATAGGCAACATCAAATGCAACGCCCAGGTCAACCGTCATAACGTTGTCGGCAAACACACGATAAACGCCGGGATACTGGGCGACAAGTCGATCAAGCGATTGAACGTCCGCCATCCAACAGTCGACATACCCTTTGGCGAGGGCGGCTTTGCAGAGCTCGGCAGAACCATACGATTTGATTTGCACGTCCGGCGAGATTTCCAGATCCCCTGCGAGCAATCGGCGTTCGCTCACCGAACCCGCAATCACCGCGATGGTTTTGCTTCCATCGAGATGCGCCAAGGAATTGATGCCACTCGTTTTCTTGGCGGCAACCGAAACCGTCACGGTTAGATACGGCTCGGTCCAGTAATACTTATCCTCGCGATAACAGGGAGAATAATCACACCACAGGCAATCGATATCACCGTTTTTGAGCAGCCGGTCGCGATCGTTCCAGTCAATATCGACAAACTGTGGCTTGAGCCCCGCGCGCCTGCAGGCCTCGCGGGCGATGTCGATATCGATACCGGCGTAATCGCCCGTGGTATCGACATACACATAGGGGTCGTTATCCGTAACGCCGATTTTGAGTACCGGGAGATCTTTGTCGCCTTCATTCGAGGAGGAAGAACTGCTTCGAACGGTATACGTCAGGGCACCCGCACAGACGGCAACAAGGAGTATGAGCGTAAACGAGACGATGGCGGCTCGCTTGATGCGTCCGGGCACACGCCTCCCTTCATCGAAACAGCAATCGGATTCCATTTTATACCCGGGGCTGATGCGGCAATAAAAAAGCGCCTCGCCCAAGACGGGCAAGGCGCCAATGGCCGAAATGCAACCGCAAGCGGTCGAATTAGGTTAACCCTACTCGAAGCTCAGCTGCTCCAGGCGGTCGAAGACCGTGTCGATGCGGGTGAGGAAGTCCCACGGATCAAAGATCTCGTCGAGTTTTTCCTGGCTGACGGTGCAGCGCGGATCGGCCTCGAGACGCTCCTTAAAGGTGGGGCCGGAGACACAATCCTGCACCTCGTGCCAGGTGGCCATGGCGTTTTCCTGCACGATAGCGTAGGCGTCCTCGCGGGTGATGCCCGTATCGACGAGGGCCAGCAGGACCTTGGAGGAGAAGATGAGGCCGCGGGTCTTGTTGAGATTGGCCATCATGCGGGCCGGATACAGTTGCAGGCCGTCGATAACGCGAATGAGGCACTGGAACATATGGTCAAGCGCGATGAAGCTATCGGCCTGGGCGACACGCTCGGCGGAAGAGTGCGAAATGTCGCGCTCGTGCCACAGGGCAACGTTGTCAAAGGCAACCTGAGCGTTGGACTTCACGACGCGCGACAGGCCGCAGACCTTCTCCATGGTGATGGGGTTGCGCTTGTGCGGCATGGCGGAGCTGCCCTTTTGACCCTTGCGGAACGGCTCCTCGGCCTCGAGTGTATCGGTCTTCTGCAGATTGCGAACCTCGGTCGCGATGCGCTCGCAGGTGGCCGCTGTAGTGGCAAGCACGCCGGCAAGGTAGGCGTGGTGATCGCGGCTGATGACCTGCGTGGACAGCGGATCGTGGACCAGACCCAGGTGCTCGCAGACGTACTCCTCGACGAACGGCTCGATGGAGCTGTAGGTGCCGACGGCACCGGAGATGGCACCGAAGGCAACGTTCTTGCGAGCGTCCTCAAGACGATCGAGATCGCGCTTGAGCTCCCATGCCCAGGAGCCAAACTTCATACCGAAGGTCATCGGCTCGGCATGGATGCCATGGGTGCGGCCGGCGCAGAGCGTATTGCGCTCCTCGAAGGCACGACGCTTGCAGATCACGCCGAGCTTCTTAACATCCTCGATAATCAGGTCACACGCCTGAGTAAGCTGATAGCACAGAGCCGTATCACCCAGGTCGGAGCTGGTCATTCCGTAGTGAACCCAGCGGCTAGGCTTGGGCTCGCCCTCGGGAACATCGGCGTCGATATATTCCTTCATGTTGGTCAGGAAGGCGATGACATCGTGGCGCGTGACCTCCTCGATCTCGTCAATCTTCGCCTTCTCAAAGTTGGCGTGGTCGCGAATCCACTGGGCCTCTTCTTTGGAAATACCGATCTTGCCGAGCTCCGCCTGAGCCTCGCAGGCCAGGACCTCAATCTCCTGCCAAATGGCGTACTTGTTCTCGAGGGAGAAGATATGTCCCATCTCCGGGCGGGTATAGCGATCGATCATAGCGGCTCCTTTTTGGTTATTGGCACGTTGGTCGTAACCCAACCATTGTACCGTGCGCAGGTGCGAGTATGGGCAGCAGGCATTAACCTAACATTTTGTAGCATAGAGCGGGCATGGGGACGTCCGCGTATTTGTTTCGCAAATACGTACCGGCTGCGGGCGATCCCCTCGGATTCACGGAGACGGTGGGGAAGACTTTGTTGAATTGGCCGTCCCCGCGTCTCCCGTGCTCGGTGGAGCGGGCAACGGGACGTCTGCGTATTTGCTTCGCAAATACGCACCGGCTGCGGTCGCCTATCGGCGACCTTGCCTGCTCGCTATAAACGCTTCGCGTTTATTTAACGCTCGCACCCTGGCGGGTTCGAGTCCCGGCACCTTATTGAAAAAAGCACGGCACCGGAACGGTGTCGTGCTTTTACTTTTTTTGGAGCGGGCAACGGGACTCGAACCCGCGAGTGTCAGCTTGGGAAGCTGATGCCTTACCACTTGGCGATGCCCGCTTGTGTGTTGGCTAGTATAACGCGGTTGTCTTGTTCGATACAAGGGTGTCGATGCTTGTTTTAGCTGTGGAGAATCGTTTGAAAACCGCGCCAATTGTGGAGATGAGGACCTTTGTCTTTCTTTTCTTACCATCTTCTACCTGCGCTTTTATCTGATTGTTGTATTTGAGCTCGATTTGTCACAAATCGGGCAAGCTTTTGGTCAGCTTCTGGTACTTACCCGCATGAACCATGGCGGTAGCCTCATCCCAAGCGCCGCGACCTCCCCGTGCGGCGCACGAGGGATAAGGAGCAGCCATGTCCAACGCACCC
>UMLB01033076.1_pt1 | contig 12552 bp, 8 predicted proteins | sample 1966481 | NCBI WGS metagenome assembly UMLB01 (sample SAMEA4836192, study PRJEB28245) | human gut metagenome | biome: gut microbiome; material: fecal sample | place: Denmark | collected 2008 | reverse complement strand
CATAAATGCAGTAGTTTTGCTGAGTACCCCAAATCAAAAGCGTTTCTAGTACGGCAAGCAATTTTGCCTTTACATGTACCATTGTATCAGCAGAGGTACATGTAAACCTGCCATCATGTTTAGATGGAATAAACCGCGCTGCACGCCGCTCAATCTCTGCGGCAAAGTCTTTCGGATTTTTACGATAGTGCACAACAAACTTCTTCAGAGTGTTCTGCATATTGCTGTGCTGTGCGAAAAGTCTTTGCAGCATTTCCTCGTCGTAGTTTAACAACTCGTTACCGTCCAACGTGAAAATTGTGCGTTCGCTGCCGGCCAGCTTGCGACCCAATACCACAGGAAGAGAGAACGGGTAGTTCTTACTTACTGTGTTGACCACAGCCTGCGGGATACTGTTCTCCAGCGCGACCAAACGGTTGACAACCGGTGCTGGGAGCGTCATACTTTTCTTACCGGCAGTGACCTTCAGCTTTGCATAATCTGAAAGGTCATCACTCGGCCGAGCTGCACAAAGCTCACGGTGCGGCTGCCAGCTGTAAGGTACAGTAGCCGTCCAGTGCTTGCCTTTCCATTTCTTCGGACCGCCGCAGGTACGCAGGAGTTCCTGCAGAACCGGAGACTGGGAGACGGTCTGAATCCCGGTAAGTACGACGGCAATGCTGCCGCCAAACAGCGGGTACAGAATAGAGAGCAGCGGTGCGGTAATGCACAGGACGAACAGCATCAGCAGCGTGGCGTTTTTCTGGCACAGCTCCGGCAGCTGGAACAGCGCCTGGAACGCATCCGAGCCGCTTGCGTTCCGGTAACCCGGCAACCGCGCCGTGTCGGGGTCAAGCGAAACATCGATGGACTCGATGTATACGTGCTTGCTGGGCTTGCTGAACTTGTTGAATTCCTGTTCAGAAATCCGGCTCCACTGATTGCCACAGAGAACTGCATAACCAATGGGATTCCTGCAATGGGTCACCATGCAAAGATCCACATCATCTGTGCTGCCACTAATATCGCAACCCAGCTTGGCCGCTACGTCACCAATAATAGCGGCGGAAGAGCGATGGATCGTGTTTTTGTTCTTAATGATCATAATAATTACCTCCTGATAAGTGATTCAGGCGCCTGTTTTTTAAGCTCATTTTGAGTATAAGCTGCCTTTTCTGCAATTTCAATGCTAGCATTTCCAAGTTTTTATACTATAGAATTAGGAGAAAATCGTATGGAAGTAAAAGGTGAAATATTCCATGAAAATGTATATTCCCTATGGAATGTCATGGACGCACCTAAAACAAATAAAGCTACAAATACACCATTTTTCAAAAAGTTAAATCGAATACACAACTTATTAAAACGCAAAAATATAATGAAGCGTGAACTGAGCAAAGAACATGCCTTAATGGATTGCATACAACTTCTTATCATTCTTACATACAAATACAAAATCTCCGAAGATAAGGACGAAAAGTCTTTAATATTATCCGTTTTTTCAATCCTGAAATCTTGGATTAAGGAACGTTTTTGGAAATATAATGAAGCTCAAGAGCAATCAAGTTTTAAAATTTTGTCTCTGCATCATCAAAAGCAAAGCTGGTATAGCTATATAAGAGAGTATTGCAAAATCTGTAAGCCAATGGCAGAATTCAATGCTCCTACTGAAAATCTTCAAAAGATACCATCTCGGATATCCAATATACATTCTGTACTGACCACACAAGGTGAAACGGAAATAAACCAATTAGTTAATCTGTTCTACGAAGAAAATGCAAATAGTTTCCATTGTGCTGAGCCTAAAAAAATAATCAAACAAAATATACACAACTTAATATACGCGATGATTCAGTATCCGCATTATTTTACGATTCTCCATTTTTATTTCTTTATTGCATTTACAAAAAATCGTAAATTTTTGCTGGACAATCATTCGTCAATACCTGCTTCCAACACCCAGTTCTGCCCTACACTCTTCTTTACTCAAGAAGAAAGAATGCTATTTTCAGAAGATCATTACGTCGATCTGTTCAATAAAATTGCAAAAATCTTTCATGATCGTCCAAACTCGATTTGGAATCGAATCAATATACATGCCGAGCCCAACTTTCTGCGCCTATATTTTCTTGTATCCTTATACAATCGCAACTGCGATGAAAATCATATATTCGACTGCTACGATATAAATCACGGTTTTCAAGAAACACCTCTTGATGCAGAAAATTTGAATATGATGGCTATCGACCTGGCAAGCGATGATAGTTACGCCGATATTTCACATAGTTATGATGAATACAACCATATGCGACTATACTCCCAAGGGAAGACTTCAGAATTTAATCAGGCTAAATCAGATAATACTATACTGAACATTTTATATCAGTTACGGCATCAAAAATTATCTCGTTCCAAAAAAGATGAGTTGATGAACTGCTTACAAAAAGAACCTGGCTATAAGTTAGCACTGTGGATTAAAAGAGTTCTTGAACCTCGCACAAGATTAACTCTCGAATGTGGTGTCGAGCCTACTTCTCACGTAAAAAAAGCCATTGAAAATTTGTATTTAGCATTGCAGGAATTAAATGATACGTGTTCAACTGGACTTGGTATGGTAGAAGCAATCGAATACTTTGAGAAAATAAAGAAAACAGAAGGTTTGAACATTGCTCGAAAAGAATTACTCCAGATACTACCTCACAATTTTCAAGGTATACCTGTCCCGTCCGCAGACCATCCGGAACTGCAGCTCAAATATCAATATGATTATATCTACGAATATTTGAAGGTTCGCGGATATAACTTATCCGGCATTGGATTCTTTACTGAAATTGGCAGTAAATCTCATAAACCTATTGCATATAACTCGAATTACAATATGTTGGCAAAGGATATCCTATACTTTTCTGAAACTATAGAACAGCATCGAGAACTTCTCTATCCGCTATGGTTTAAAGAACAACGCACTAATCCTCAGAAACACACTATCCTTACCGCAGAACAACGAATGGCTATTCTACAACTACAAGAAAGTATTATTCAATGGAACTGGGAAACATCTGACTATATCCAACTTATGCAGGTATACCATGATCCACTCGCATTTATTAATTGGATTAAGAAAGAACTCCGCTTACAAGCCACTAATGATATAAATCGCACAAAGTCATTTAAATATATCGTTCTAGAAAATATGGATAAATTTAAATCCTTAACAAGTTATTTTGCTGCCGCTGCCTTCTACCAGATGATCAGCAACTTAATCTACTTCCTGCGTGAGGAGATGCTGTCGCTGCTCTAAATCCTTGCGGTGCGCGAATATCTATCAAGGGGGGATATCTGTTCTTTATATACTATATAGAAGTCCCCCTTCAGTGGAATGAATCATCAAGTCGATCTACGGCTATACTAATTGCACAAATCACATTTGATTATATAATTTGTGCATTACATAGCATAAACTTGAAATTTAAAATCATTTATGCTATGCTTTTATCAGGAGGGTTGCCGTATGATCGCTTCACACAAGCTCAGAAAACGAAATATCTACCTAAACAAGCTCATCGCCTTTCAGGACACCGAGCCGATCAAGGTCGTGACCGGCATTCGTCGCTGCGGCAAATCCAGTCTGCTCAAGCTGATGGCTGCCCATTTGCGTGAGAACGGTGTCAATGATGAACAGATCATCGAAATAAACTTCGAATCCTACGAGTTCATCAAAATGACCTCAGATGACCTGTATCAGTATGTGAAAGAGCGTTCACTGCCGGGCAAGCGGATGTATCTGTTTTTCGATGAATTGCAGCGTATGGCAGGCTGGGAAAACACGATCAATGCGTTTCGCGTGGATTTGGATTGCGACATCTACATCACCGGCTCCAACGCCTACCTGCTTTCGTCGGAATATTCCACCTATCTGTCCGGCCGCTGTGTGGAAATCAAAATGCTGCCGCTGTCGTTTGCAGAGTTTATCGATTTCCATGGTTTCACTATTCAAGAGGTCAAAAGCGCGCTCGGCGGTACGAAAAAGCAGGCAGTTGATGCCGACGGTACCCATTACGAGCTGCGTGAGATTTTTGACGCCTATATGCGGTACGGCGGCATGCCGGGTATTGCAGATGTCGGGTTGGAACAGGACAAGGCCCTTACCCTGCTGGACGGCATTTATTCGACCGTTATTGTGCGTGATATTCTAGAGCGCGAAAAGCGCAGAGGTCAGCGACAGATCACAGACGCCATTCTGCTCAAAAAAATTATTCTGTTTTTAGCAGATAATATCGGCAGTTCGGTTTCCGTATCCTCCATCGGCAATACGCTGGTCAACGAAGGCCTGCTCGACGAGGGCCACCGCAAGACAAAGCCCAGTGCGCATACGGTTCAGGCCTATGTGAATGCGCTGCTTGAAGCATACTTTTTCTACGATATCAAGCGTTTTGATATCAAGGGAAAGGAGTTTCTGCGCACACTGGGCAAGTATTACATCGTAGACATTGGTCTGCGCAACTATCTTCTCGGGTTCCGCAACCGTGACAGCGGCCACGCGATTGAGAACGTCGTTTATTTCGAGCTGCTGTGCCGCGGCTATGATGTTGCTATCGGCAAGGTCGGCACTGCCGAGGTCGATTTCATTGCAACCAAGGCCGATGAAAAGCTGTATGTGCAGGTAACGGAATCCATGGAGAGCGAAACCGTGCGTGCGCGCGAGCTTGCTCCGCTGCAAAAAATCGCAGACAACTACGAAAAAATCGTGCTTTCACTCAATCCAGGCCTGGATTCGTCCTACGAAGGAATCAAGTCGCTGAATCTGATCGATTGGCTGCTGGAAAGTAAATAATAAAAGATAACCGCCAGGTTCCTCAAGTCGGAGAAACCTGGCGGTTACTTTTGAATATCAAATTTATCCGATGTGGCGCTGTGATGATGTGTCGCCGGAAACGGTCTTTACCGCCTTGCTCATCTCCTGCATCAGAGAAGCATGGCTGAGGTCAGATGGATCATCTGCGTAGCGGATCCAGTAGTGGTCATGAGCGACAATGCCGTGTGTCTTGCGGCAGATTAGCTTGGGCTGGTAGAGCGTCAGTCCGGCGATGGCGAGCAGCTCTTTGGCATTCTGCCGTGTTGACGGGAAACACCGATCAGCGAAGAATTTATCCAGCCGCGCGGCTGTCGGCACGGCCTTGCCATCCATGCCGAACAGCAAAACAGGCAGATGGGAATGATCGAGCACGGTAAACTGCGGCTGCTTCATTGCATCATAGCAGACCTGCACAACGGGAGTTTCTTTCCAATAGATTGTGAAATCAACAGGTTTCATGCAAAATACTCCTTTAACTGCTGCAATCTTATCTGCAAAATCGTACTGCAATAGTCGTGCATCTGTGCAGACAGCGGCAGACCATCGAATACAGTATCCGGAATGCTGTCCGGCAGGACAATCCCGCTCGGAAGCTGTTTTATCAGATGCAGCTGTTTGGAAAAGCTCGTAGAGAACGGTTTGGCTTTGCAGGAGTACAGATATTGTTCGACCGGCCGATGCTCCGCCTGCATGAAGCCAAGTGCATAACCGCTGTCAAACAACGGCGGAAAGCGGTACGAACCGTCTGTTTCGTCCTTGAGAACGCCAAAATTGTTCAGATGACGATCCTCGTTGCAGATCAAGAAATCAAACAGCAGCATGGTATTCAGATAGTCTCGCGCAGCCAGTCCGGTTAATTTATAAAACAGGTCGATGACAAGTTCATAGTTATCCTTGGCCGAAACAGCCCATTGAATTGGCTCATCCGAACTTTCTACCATGGTTTCAAACGAGATAAAACTCTCATTCTTGTGATAGAAGTTGTGCGAAATTGTGCCAAGAAGGAACGTTTCATCATTTATGCGGATGCGGCATAGCTGATATTGCACGACAAGAATATGCAGCAGTTCACCAACACGCGAAGCAATGACTTCTGCAATGGCATCCTGATATTCACGCCCATGATCGACGCGATTCGCTTTCAGATAGCAATCCGTTCCCGGCTGATACCATTTCATTGCGTCGCCCTTGCTCATAGCTGAAAGCAGTGACGGAATACTCGTCGCAGTTTCAATAAAACCATACAACGCACTCACCTGCCTTTACTGCATTATATAGATTTCTTCCATTGGGACGCAAGAGATCATTGCAAGAATATAGAGAAACAAACAACTCCCGGCCGTGAAGATTGGTCAGGAGTGAAGAGTGCTAAGAGCTAGAATTATGGAGTTTTTCGAAGAAAACTTATAATTCAATCTATAACTAAAAACCGGAGCGAAGGCGATATCTGCACTGTGTAAACACGAAATACATAATCTGCGTTATGCCTTTACGCGCCACAGCACTTCGTACAGCTTGATAATACGTCCGAGCATCAGCGCAGACAGCACGGTTCCTACACCGATGCCGTAAAACGGGCTGTGGTTGATGATACACAGCAGGGCGCTGATCGCAACCATAGAAAGGTCAAACGAGTTCTTGACCGCGGAAAACCGCAGATGAAATACCTCGGAAATGGTGTTCACAATACCGTCTGTCGGCGTGAGCACCATTTTGCTCTTCACGCACAGAAATACGCCGGCCGCGGTGACAAACATGGTCAACACAAAGCAGACGAGCCGCGCAGGCAGCGCGAACGGCAGCACAGGAATGAGCCAGTCGTACACATCGGTCAGCACGCCGAATGCGAACGAAAGCGGGATTTCGAGCAGATAAGTAAGTGTGATTCTGCGCGACAGAATGCACTGCATCACTACAAAAATCAGATAACAGATGATGGACGCGGTGCCGAGTGAAATGCGATAAATCTCCGAAATGGCGTACATAACCGAGCTGAATGCCGCCACACCGACGTTGTAGCGCACGTTCAGCACAACGGCCGCCGCGATCAGATTAAGACCGACAATGTACCAAACGGCACGCTTGCCGGTGCTTGCAGATGTTTCCATGTGCATTCTCCTTTAGCTGTTTTTCAGATTGTCCAACGTCTGAGTAATGAGTTTGAGCAGTGTATTCCGATCCTCCGCGCTGATATGGTCAAGCAGCACATCGCCGAAGTCGGTGCAGTTGCGCTGCATGGTCTCGTGCAGCTCCTCACCCTGCGCGGTAAGCGTAACCACTTTGTACCGCGCGTCATGCGGAGAGACACGGGTGATGAGCAGGCCCTTGTTCACCATGCGTTCTACAATAGCACGCGCCGCCTGATGCGTAATCCCGAGGTGGTTTTTCAGGTCGGCGGCGGCGCTTTCCGGGTGGGCGTGGAAGAACAGAAGCGCGTCTGCCTGATCGGCAGTCAGACCAAGTTTTTTCAGATCGCGATTGCGTCGCTGTGTGATGGTATTTGATAGTTGCTGTATTCTTCGAGAGAGAATATAGGTAGACTGCATGAATATCACCCGATTTTTATATAATATACAATACGTTGTATATTAGCAGAAGAGCGCTGTTCTGTCAAGACGAATTCTTACCCTGCCGAACAATTCCGGTTGTCAAATCTGCTGAAGCTGTGTTATGCTGTTGCTATCAGCAAGATACTGCGGCAGGAGGCGTTGAACAATGGATCAGGGGCATATCATATTCCGTGTACTGCATCACGAGAATATTTCGATCACAATGGATGCAGGCGTATCGCTGTTTTTCGGTCTGCACGGACAGTACACGATTTCCACTGCGCAGGAAAGCTACACCATCGGTGCTTCTGAGGTATACGCCGTATCTCCGTTCACGCTGTACCGCGCTGTCAGCGGAGAGGATGCAGGCATGCTGCAGATTACGCTTTCGCCTGAAATTCTGCAAAAGGCTGACTGGCCGCAGCGGCAGATGATCGACTGCTATCTGTCCCGCAGTACACTGACGGATTCGGTCGCGCAGGACATTCGCAGACGGTGTGCGGCACTGTTCCGGCTGTATTTTCAGCAGACTGATCAGGTGGAACTGCAGCGGCAGGCGGTATCGCTGGCCTCTCTGCTGTGGAGCCGCTTTTCCACAACCGACTCGGTTCAGCCGGAAGATAGCATCAACACGCTGAAACTGCTGGAATCCGCACTGAAAATGATCCATACGCAGTGGAACCAGTCGATTTCCCTGTCCGAGACAGCGGCACAGCTGTATGTATCGGACAGCTATATCTCGCGTGTGTTCAAAAAGTATGTGGGAACCACATTTACCAAGTATCTGGTCGATCTGCGGCTGTCTCATGCGGTCAATGATCTGAAAGGCACGGACTCAGTAACCGAGATTGCCTATCGAAACGGTTTTAAGAGCGATAACTCGTTCATCGACTTTTTCAAGAAAGCCTACGGGTGCACACCGGGCAAATACCGTCAGCAGCTGAAACAGTCTGCCGATACACCGGAGCCGCCTAAAGAGGATGTTTCGGATTGGCTGCAGGAACTGCTGCAGTATGCAGACGGCGCAAGCCTGTATTCAAAGAGTGCACCGACTGTCATTCGCAAGACGGTTCGTCTGCCTGAGACGCAGGATGGCGAACCGATTTGCCAGAGTTGGCGACAGATGGTGAACATCGGCTACGCGCATGACGGTCTGATCGGCTCGGTGCAGGAGCAGCTGCGTCGTGCGCAGAAGGAGATTGGCTTTACCTATCTTCGGTTTCACGGCATTTTCGATGATGATATGCATATTTATCAGGAAAACGAGGATGGTTCACCGTGGTTTAATTTTGCCTACGCCGACCTGCTGTTCGACTTCATTCAAGAGATTGGGCTGATTCCGTATGTGGAGCTCGGTTATATGCCGTCTAAATTGGCAAAAACGCAGTATACCGTGTTCGACAATCCGGCAATCTGTATCAGCATGTACAATGATTCGGAAAAGTGCCAGGCATTGGTGCAGGCATGCCTGTCGCACTGGATTGACAAATACGGTCTGGCGAATGTGCGCAAATGGCGATTCACCGTGTTTTCGATGAATTACAGCAGACTGCAGTATACCGCGCCGGTCATGTCACACGAGGACTACTGCAAGATGTTTGAAGTGACCTATCAGACGATTAAAATGATCGATCCCGAACTAAAGCTGGGAGGTGCCGGATGCTTTCCGGGTATTGCACTTGCACCGGACGGTCTGCGTCGGTTTCTTCTCGATGTTAAGGAGCTCGGCTGTCCGCCGGATTTCATCACGGTACAATGCTATCCGCACGAAGACTTTTCACAAGATAGTGATTTCTTCTATTTTACCTCTAAACAGACCTCGATGCCGTCGGTGCTGAGTAAGGACAAGAATTTTACCCTGCACTTTCTGCAGCGGCTGAACCGCATCCGACAGGAAATTGGCTTTGCAGACTGTCCGGTTGTAGTTGAGGAGTGGAATTCTACCCTGTGGCAGCGTGATCTGTCAGGCGATACCTGTTACAAAGCGGCATGGCTCATCAAAAATGTTCTGCAGAATTATGATCAGGCGGAATATCTCGGCTACTGGCTGCTGACCGACTTTCTTGACGAATGGCTGGTACCGGGCGGCGTATTTCATGGCGGATACGGTCTGTTTACTATCAACGGAATACCCAAGGCCGGCTATCAGGCCTTGCGGATGCTGGGTCGAATCGGTGAGCGCAAAATCGCTTCTGGTGAGGGATGGTTTGTCTCCCGAACCGAAAACACGATTCAAGTCTATCTGTACCATTACTGCCATTATGATGCGCTGTACCGCTACCGCTATCAGAAGCTGACCGACCCACACGATGCCTACAAGGTGTTCGAGGTTGACGGACGGCTCAAAATCGAGCTGGAACTCTGCGGATTGGACCCGGGTATATATCGGCAGGAAAGCTGGACGCTCAACCGGTCGGCAGGCTCAACATTTGACAAATGGCTGGAAATGGAAGCGCCCAGAGTCATGACGCCGGAGGATTTAAACTACTTAAACGATATGGCACAGCCGCTCTGTAAAATTCGAGATACGGATACCGCAGGTGCGCTACACCTGCAGACGGAACTGGAGCCGCATGAGGTACGTCTGATTGTGCTGAAAAAGCGGGATGGATAAGATACCCGCGCAAGGAAATCCGTCATTTTTGCAGTCTGATATCGAAAAACTGAACTCTATCACACAGAAATACTCTGTCACGCAGAGAAACCGCCGGAATATCGGGAGCGATATTCCGGCTTTTCTGTATTCCTTCTCCGCATTTGCGAGTAAACTGTAAGCATGAAAACGAGCAGACCTGCAGGAAAACGCTCACATAAGAAAGAAAAAGAAAAGGGGAGAAAAACATGGCAGCAACAAGACAGACTGTGCAGAGCAATGCAAGCACAAATGTAAAAACCAGCATCTTTGAAAAGATCTCCTACGGTATGGGCGATGTTGCATGCAACGTAGTATTCGCACTCACCAGCGGTCTGATCACGTACTTCTACACCAACGTCATGAGCGTATCGGCGGCTATGGTCGGTATGATAATGCTCATTTCGCGTATTTTTGACGGTATTTCCGATGTGGCGATCGGCCTCATCATGGACAAGGTGCATTCCAAGCACGGACGAGGCCGAGCGTGGGTGCTCTGGATGGCACTTCCGTACGGCATTTCCGCCGTAGCGCTGTTCTGTCTGCCCGCAAATGCAACAGCGGCTGTGCAGGCCATCTACATTTTCATCACCTATAACCTGTGTACAACGGTTGTCTACACTGCACTGAATCTGCCCTACGGCGCAATGGCTCCGCTGATGACCAGTAACGAGCAGGATCTTGCCCGCATCAACCTGTTCCGCATGGCGATGTCGCCGATTGGCAACATGATCGTTTCTGCGGCCTCCCTGCCCATCATCAACCGCATGGGCGGCGATCAGGCGGCGTGGATCAAGGTAACGCTCATCTACTCGGTAGTCGCTATCGGCCTGCTTCTCTGGTGCTTCTTCGGCACCACGGAACGCGTCAACACCCAGGCAGCACAGGAAGCAGAAAAGCTGCCGGCAAGCGTTCGTTTTGGCGCACTCATTCACAACAAGTACTTCCTTATGATCCTGTTCGCATCCCTGTTCCTTGCGGTTTACCAGACCGTCAACGGCACGGTTGCAACCTACTACGCACAGTATATTCTCGGCAACAACGAGTATTATAGCGTGCTCAATCTGGCGGAAAACATCCCGCAGGTAGTCGTTATCATGATTCTCGCGCCGTTCATCAAGAAGTTCGGCAAGCGCAATCTGGTTCTCGCCGGTGCAATTCTGACCATGGTCGCTCAGCTGACGCTGCTGGCAGTCCCGGCAAATCCGGCGTTTGTTGCCGCTGTTGCTGCAATCCGCGGCATCGGCAAGGCTCCGCTGTTCGGCTGTGTATTTACCATGATGGCTGACGTTGTCAACTACGGCCACTGGAAGACCGGCGTTCGCGTACAGGCTCTCATTTTCAGCGCTGCAACGGTCGGCCAGAAATTCGGCGGCGGCATCACCGGTGCAATTATCGGTCAGCTGATGGACAAGTCCGGCTTTACCGGTCTGGCGCAGGAAATCCCGTCCGCAGTAGCAATGGTCGAGAATCTGTACATCTGGGGCACGGTATTCGCCTGGGCGATTATTATCGGGCTGATGCTGGCGTACAAGCTGGAGAAAAACTATGACGGCATGATTCGTGACATGGAGAACAAGGGTATGCTCAAGCAGGCAGACTGACAAGGAGAATCGCAATGTATCAGAACTATCAATATGAAGTAGATCCCAAGGACCCGCTCAAGCCGCTCTATCAGGGTACATTTGAAGAAAAAGTAACGGTTGGCGGAAAAGAACGCCGCTATCTGGTATATATTCCGGAGGGCGCACGTCCTTCGACGGCAGGCGTGTTTATCCTGCCGGAGAATGGCAAGACCGCCGATGATCTCTGGCGCGACAGCTGGTGGCGCATGATTGCGGACACCGAGGAGACCAAGGAAAAGCTGATCGTATTCTTTCTCGAGCCGGAGAACGGTGTGTGGAACACAGACGAAGCATACGGCAAGCCGGACGGCGATGTAGCCTATATCGAGCAGGTGTATCTCGCCGGTGCGCAGCGCTTCAAGTTCTGCGTACACGAAGCCAAGTTCTACCTGACCGGCTGCCGCGAAGGCGGTGTGCTGGCAAATATGGCCGCGATGTATAATCCGGCGGTATGGGCCGGCGTGGCAACGGTCGGCGGCTCGCAGCTGAACGAGAATTACCGCCAGGCCGCGGTAGAGGACTTCTGCACCAATCTGGATGGCTTTATCGACGAAACACATCGTCTGAACCTCAAAAAAAGCGATATCCCGATGCCTGCATGGGTGATTAACGATCCAGAAAGCCCGGTCGGCACAGACAACGGCACCGCGGACTACTGGAAGCGTTCCTGCGGCATCACCGAAGATGGCAAACAGACTTCGCCGGATACGGTAACATATATTCGTTCGGCTGAACCTCCCTATGCGCCCAATCAGGAGAAGGAAGCATTCCGCGTCTGCATGAGCACGATTCCCGGCGGTTCAGCCGATTACGCCAATCTGTTGCTGCGCCGTATTTGGAAGGATTTCCTCTATCGGCAGCGCCGCTGGATGAGCGGCCCGGGCGGCGACCTGCGCGTCACAAAGGACCCGG
>UMLB01062641.1_pt1 | contig 12679 bp, 12 predicted proteins | sample 1966481 | NCBI WGS metagenome assembly UMLB01 (sample SAMEA4836192, study PRJEB28245) | human gut metagenome | biome: gut microbiome; material: fecal sample | place: Denmark | collected 2008 | reverse complement strand
GGCGAGCATGGATGTGGAAGCCATAGCTGTCATTAAGAAGAATGAGCTTCCGCCGGAAGCGTAAGCCTCTAATAACACCCTTTGCGTGTCATGGAATGCAGTCCACACCGGAGTTATCTGAGATTTTCGCAAAAAGTAATTATGCTCAGAAAATATAATTAGTGTGAATATGAAGAATAGTCTGCCTTTATAGAAATATTTTCCATAAAGGCAGACTGTTTTTTCATTACTGTTTACTGATAATATCCCGCAAGGCGTTTTTCGCGAGTGAAGGTCACAGAAAACCCAGACATACCACGCAAATTTATGCGATTAGCATAAATTCTGTGATATAATACAAAAATATAATGTTTTCACAGTATAAAACAGAGGAGTGGACAAGCATGCAAAAAATACTGATCGTAGAAGATGATACCAATATCAATAATCTGCTTCAGGAGGCATTATCCAAAGAAGGCTATTCCTGTGAACAGGCTTTTTCAGGAACCGAAGCAAAACTGCTCTTAAATATGCAGGAGCATGGTTATGAACTGGTGTTGCTGGATCTGATGCTGCCCGGAATCTCAGGAGAAGCGGTTCTGGAGGAAATACGAAAAAAGGGAAATCTTCCGGTTATTGTTCTGACTGCAAAAGACAGTCTGGATGAAAAGGTAGAGGTTTTGACCAGTGGAGCTGATGATTATATAACAAAACCGTTTGAAATCAGAGAAGTGCTGGCAAGAGTTCAGGTGCAGCTTCGTCATAAGGAAGAAAAAGAAGCAGGAAGAGAGCATAATCTTTCATTTAAAAATATGGTATTAAACAGAGAGACATTTCAGGTCAGAATTGATGGTAGGATACTTCCGAAGATCACAAAACAGGAGTTTGCAATTTTAGAATTACTGCTCAGAAATCCAAAACAGGTTTTTAGCAAAGAGGATATTTTCGAATATGCCTGGGATGAGCCTTATATGGGTGAGACGAAGACCTTGGATGTGCATATCAGCAATATCCGCAAGAAAATCAAACAAGTGACTTCAGACGAGTACATCGAGACAGTATGGGGAATCGGTTATCGTCTTCATGCATAATCTTTACTCTTTTTTTACTGTTTATTTGCGTTTGATTAGGATTCCTCTTTTATTATAAATGCAGATAAGAAAAGGAGATGAAAAAATTGAGTGAGATGTTATTGGAAACAAGAGGATTGACGAAGCAGTATGGTCACCATAAGGCTGTGGACAGTGTCAGTATGCATATTAAAAAGGGCGCCATTTATGGATTTATAGGACGGAATGGAGCGGGGAAGACAACCTGCCTGAAGATGATCAGTGGACTTTCCAAACCGACCAGTGGAGAAATCGAAATCTTTGGATACAAAGGAAATGATTTGCAAAAAGTCCGCTCACGGGTGGGATGTCTGATTGAAGCGCCCGGGTTGTATGGAAATATGACCGCATATGAAAATCTGAATATCAAATGCAAGCTGTTGGGAATAAAGAAAGCAGATTATGTGGAAGAGATATTGAAAACAGTAGGTCTGGAGCAGGTGGGAAGAAAAAAGACAAAACACTTTTCACTTGGAATGAAACAGCGTCTGGGAATCGGCCTTGCCTTAGTTGGAGAACCGGACTTATTAGTTCTTGATGAGCCAATCAATGGGCTGGATCCACAGGGGATTGCAGAGGTTCGCGATACGATTCAGAGGCTTCAGAAAGAGAGAAATATGACGATTTGTATTTCCAGTCATATTCTGGAGGAATTATCGAAGATTGCTACTGATTATGGAATCATTCACAATGGAAGCTTATTGCAGGAACTTACAAGAGATGAATTAATGAGAAGATGTAGTGAACGGATGGAATTGACACTGGATGATCCGAAGCGGGCGATTCCGGTTTTGGATGCCATGGGATTTACGAGTTATCAGGTAACAGATAAAGAGCATATTCACATTTTTGAACGTCTGAGTGAAAGTGCATCATTGAATATGGAGCTTGCGAAGGCCGGAATTCCGGTAAAAGGGATTTCTATAACCAGTGAAGAACTGGAAGCTTATTTCCTGAATCTGACAGGAGGTGTCAGCCATGCTTAATATGATAAAAATGGATTTGTACCGGATGTTTCGGACAAAGAGTATGTATATAGTCTGGATCGTGCTGGCTGTGGCAGTATTGTTTACAACCTTTCTGTGTAAAACAGATTATGATTCATTGAACAAAGAGGATGCTGCGCAGCAGGAGCAGTTTACTGAGCCAACAGCAGAGAATATTAATGTGGGAATGATGGTGACATTACCTACAGAACCTGGAGAAAAAGTTACAGTATACGACATTTTTTATGCAAATTCCCAGGGGAAATTTTACGCATTGTTTTTGGTGATTTTTGCTGTTCTGTTTTCAACAGCAGATATAGGAAGTGGTTATATTAAAAATATTGGCGGTCAGGTTCAAAAAAGAGGAGCTTTGATTTTCTCCAGATCCATTGCCCTGGCAGTTTTTATGGCACTGACAATGACAGGGGCATTTATACTGCAGGCAGTGGCGAACTATATTGTCTTCGGAGACTTGGAGTGGGGCGATCCAAAGGCCGCCTGCTCTTATTTCCTGACTGAGTTGGTACTTCATTATGCGCTCGTATTGATCTGTATGGCGATTGCGATTGTTTTGAAAAATAATGTGATCAGCATGGTTATTTCCATTTGTCTGACAATGAACGTAATAAGTATTGTATACGGATTAGTAAACAGCGCAGTTCGGAAAATGGGAATTCATAATTTCCAGATGTATAAGTATACGATCACTGGGAAAATATCACTTCTTCCTATGAATCCAGGTGGAAATGATTGTTTGTTGGCACTTGGCGTGGCATGTGTATTCATTATTATAATGATATCTGTAAGCAGTGTTGTTTTTCAAAAGAGGGATATTTAACAGATGTATATCATAATCGGGATACTGGCAGGAATTATTATTTTACAATCAATTATTATGTGGAAATATCAGCGGCAGGTGAAAGACATCTGCCGCCAGTTGGCGTTCCTTATGAAACATGACAGTAATATGTTGATTCATCGTGAGTTTGGTCTGGGAGGAATCGGAATGCTTTCAGACAGGCTGAATGATCTTCTGGAATTGCGCAGGAAAGAGAAACAGTACTATCAGGAGAAAGAAACTCTGATTGCTGATACTTATACGAATCTTTCTCATGATATCCGGACACCACTGACATCTCTGGACGGGTATTTCCAGCTTATGGAAGCATGTGAAAATGTCGAAGAGCAGAGACGTTATCTGAATATTATTCATGAAAGAATACACAGTCTGAATGAAATGCTGGAAGAACTTTTCATGTTCACAAAATTAAAAAATGAATCCTATCGTCTGGAACTGACATCCTGTTGTATCAACCGGATTCTGAAAGAAACTGTTTTTTCGTATTATGATGATTGGGTGAGAAGGGAGATCCAGCCGGACATTCAGATTACGGAAGAACAGTTGTATATAGATGGAAATAAACAGGGGCTGAGCCGGATTATTCAGAATGTAATAAAAAATGGTCTGGATCATGGAGAAAAGAAAATACGCATTGTGTTAAAACGAGAGCAGAACCAGGCGGTATTGCGAATCAGTAATCAGGTGATAGCTTCAGAACAGATTGATATAGAACATGTATTTGATAGATTTTACAAAGCGGATGCAGCAAGAAGTAAAACATCTACCGGACTGGGGTTATCTATTGCAAGAGAATTCGTCAGACGTATGAATGGAGAGATTGGTGCAAAGATAGAGGAAAATGAGTTTATCGTTGAGATGAGTTTTAACTTGTGAAAACTATAAGGTAAGGAATCACGGTGTGCAGAATGGTGTGCTCAATGATATGAGAGGACGGATAATCGGGTTGCATAAAAAAGATTTTCTTTAAAGGAGCTATCAGAAACAAAAAACGTTGTATTTCTTGAATTCACTGGGATTCAAGAGATGCAACGTTTTTTTGTTTCAAAATATAGTATTCTTTTAGTTGCCCGGAATGGATTGATTTTCAGCGCATGTTGTGTCGACTGCGGCGTGCAGGAGAAGTGAAAGAAATTCCGGCGGATCTGAAACTTACAAAGGTAAGAGATCTATTCATTTCCCGGCATCATAGTTTACATATCTGATTCCATGTATTCTGCTGTATATGATGCAGGCAACAAAAATGAACTGGAAAGAACTTTGGAGGACTCTTTTTGAAACCTGTGAATGGCTGAGATTTAATATGGGATTCCGGAGAATAAAGCCAAAGAACAAATAATTTTTACAACTTAAAAAGCAATGCAAATACAACCTTATAATGATAGAATACAACTATCGCTCAGCACCATCGCGTTTACTGATAATAAAGAGAGGGCAGCCGGAATGAATTTAAAAGAAGTTTATGAGATTTTTTATCCAGGTAAATGTGGAAAACTCCCATCCGTTTGGAAGGTTCCTCCCAAATATCGTTCGAAAAAAGAGTTTTTTGAAGAACTTCTTCCGATAGAAATACGATGGCTTAATTATAAAATCTGGAATGACAAAGCGAGAAGAAGCAGATTCCTTTCAGATTGCAAAAAAGAAGCACGGTATATTGCAGAATTGCGTACATATTTGTTTGAACATCCATGGACTATTTCAAGAATAGAAGGAAAAGCGAAGACTCTTTTATCCGGTCAGATTTCTGAAGAGTGCATGAATGACAGATTTTTGCAGATCATAGATGAAGAAGTTGAGATTTCCAGAAATCTCAGAAAATATTTGTTTGATACTGAGGCGAACCGCCTGAAAACAAAATGGGAAAACGTCCTGACGTTTTATGTCCTTTTGGCCATTTTCCCAAAAGAAATTAATCAGATTTATGTACAGTATATATATAATCGGGAACATAATATACATTTTAAGGAAGAAGAGGATAGTAATAGTTCAACAGAGAAAGACGGCATTTTATTTCAATATGAATACCCACCGGATATGGGCATTGTATCTCCGGGAGAAATAATAAATCATACGTGGGTAATGAAAAATGTGGGTAATATTTTATGGGAAAATCGTTATTACGAATGCAACCAGTCTGTGATTGAATTAGACGAAAAAAACAGAATCCTTCATCTCCCCCAAGTTGTTTACCCAGGGGATAAGGTGTCTCCCAGTGTATCGTTTTATGCACCGGAAACACCCGGAACTTATGTTATGAACTGGAAAATGAAAGATGGTAATGGTAATGAGGCTTTTCCGGATAGATTAGGACTAGGATTACATTTCATGGTATTGGATTTGGAAGATGAGAAAATATCCCGGGTAAAAAATGGCGGGAATTATAAGGTAATAGAAGAAATACCCCGGCATCCGGTCACAAGTATCTCGGGAAAGCTGCATTCGCATACATGGATCATTGAAAATACAGGAACAACTATATGGAATGAGTATTATTTAGAGTGTATCAATGGGGATAACTTTTCATACGCAAAAAGAGAATTATGTGTACCATTCAAAAAACGTGTTATGCCTGGTGAAAGGATCTCCGTCAAAGTGGAATTTGCAACTCCACCGATCGAAGGTATCTATTCCATGGTTTGGCAAATTATGAAAAAAGATGGAACACCGGCGTTCCCGAAAAACAGGAAGCTTGAAGTTCTGCTGAACCTGATATGAAAAGATGTCGGATAACTATTCGGCAGGTAGTATCCCGCGAGACATTTGGGCTTGTACCTGCAGGAAGGAATCGAAAGAACAATATGAACTATGTAGTTACAATTTTAACTGAAAAGTACTTATATCGAGTGAATATAGAAGGCGGAATAAAATATACCCTTGGATCCGGAAAAAAAGATTTATTTCCGATGTCAGAGCTTGGTATAGATGGACAGCTTGGGATGTTTTTTAACGAAAAAAAACAAGTATTGAAGTTAACTGCAAAGACAATCCCTCTGTCAGTAAAGGAAATTAACGAAGAAGCCAGATTAGTTCACATTTGCGGATATCCGAAGATGGAAGTAAGTTTTACAAGGGATACAGGAGAATATCCGGAATCATATGCTATTCCTTATGAGTGTCAGATTCATATTGGAAGATCTAAAAAGAATGATATTGTTCTGAATGAGTCCTATGTGAGCAGAAATCACCTGCTTATCACAGCCGAAAAAGGCAGAATCCGAATAGAGGATCTGGAGAGTACATATGGCACCTATCTGAATGGAAGTCCCGTGAAAAAAGCAATGCTGAAATCCGGGGATGAAATTGACATATGTGATCTGCGTATGATCTGCAAGGAGAACAGACTATATTTTTATAACCTTCATGAAAAACCGGAATTCAAATATCAGAAGGAGACAAATCATCCTGGGATGGCGACGAATATTGTCTCTACGCGGAAAGGCTATCCTATATATCATCGCTCGCCGAGAATCAGAGAGTCTTTGCCTGTGGATGAGGTGAGATTATCGCATTTACCCAATAAACCACAAAAATTTTCTATCAGAAAAGCGAACTTTTTGCCACTTTTAAGCAGCGGTGCCATGGCGGGAGCATCAATTGCCATGTCGACTTTTTCTCCTGCTATGCTTGCTATGCGCGCGGCGATGATGATTTCTCCTGTTGGGAGTCTGATTGGAAACAGTAATAAAAAAGCACGTAAGATGCTTATGGTTGAAGAAGAAGAACGCTTCCGGAAATATGCGGACTATATTGCCGGAGAAAAAGCACATATTCGTGCCATTGGAGAAAAGCAAAGAGAAATCACGAATCAGGAGAATCCTGCGCCGGAAATCTGTGAAACAATTTTAAATAAGATGTCGACTTCTTTATGGGAGAGAACAGCGACAGATTCAGACTTTTTACAAGTCAGGATGGGAGCCGGGTATGCCCCTCTTTGCGTAGAGGTAAAGCCTCCTACGGATGTCAACGATTTTCATATGGAAAGGGATGAACTGGAGGAGTTAACGGATCGGATTATACAGGAGACGCATCTGGTAGATGATGTTCCTGCCAGACTGGATCTCCTAAAGTATAGTTCTGTGGGTGTGATCGGAAACAGACGCAAGGTAACAGACTTACTGAAGAATCTGCTGGTTTCACTTTCCACACTACACTTCTTCAGAGACGTTCGTATCGTAGGCGTTTTTGACCCGGAAGAAGAGGAAGAATGGAAATCTATGCGCTGGCTTCCGCATATCTGGGATGATGAATTACAGACGAGATACTTGAGTTTTGATCCACTTACTGCAGAATCTTTTGAGAGCGCCACACTAAGCGGAGAAAAAGACCATGTGGATTCTTATGCAAAATTCCGAGAAAAGGTAAACAGTATCCTTGCGGAACGAAAAGATCCGGATTTTCAGGCAAAATGGAAAAACGGGATGAGTCCGGTTCCACATTATATTTTTCTTTTTGCTTCCAGGAAAAAAACGGAGTGTTTTCTGCCTATGCTTTCCGAGAATGATCCGGCCATGGGTATCTCAACAATCTTTTTATATGATGAACAGTATTATCTGCCGAACTTTTGTCAGTATATCGTAAATGTAGACGATCCTTATGATGACAGGACGGCTACTGCTTTTTACAAATACAGAGCAGATGAAAAAATGTGGTTTACTATGGATCCGCCGATTCCGCAGAGAAAGTTTGACGTGTTTTGCAGACAGATGTCGGCGATCGAGGCTGAAGATGCCGCTGCCAGGGGACAGATTCCATCTTCGCTTACCTTCCTGCAATGCATGGATGTAAACAGGGTGCGGGATCTGAACGTACTGGAGAGATGGAAAAAGAATGACAGTGCTGTGAATATCACGGCACCTTTAGGAGAAGGAGAGGGTGGCAAGCTGTTTTCCTTATCCCTTCACAGACACTGCTCGCATGGACTTGTGGCAGGTATGACAGGATCAGGAAAGAGTGAACTACTTATTTCATGGCTTTTGTCCATTGCCTGCAATTATCATCCGGAAGATGTTTCATTTGTAGTGATTGATTATAAAGGCGGGAGTACGGCATATGCTCTTGAAAAACTGCCACATGTTTGTGGGATTATTACAGATGTTGGCAGCGGCATTGACAGATGTATGCAATCTCTGGAGTACGAACTGCGGCGAAGAGAAGACATTTTTGCTTCGGTAGGTGCCAAGGATATCAAGGAGTACATAAAAGGGCATCACAAGGGAGAATTTCAGGAAGCTGTACCAAGGCTTCTGATTGTGTTTGACGAATTTAAAGAGCTGATCAAGGAAAGACCGGTTGTCAAGAAAATGGTTGATTCCATAGCTGCAAAGGGAAGCTCTCTGGGAGTACATCTGATTCTGGCTACCCAGAGTCCTGCAGATGCGGTAGATGAGGGAACCTGGAATAATACCCAGTATCAGATCTGTATGAAGGTGCAAAACGCTGCCGCCAGTAAGGTGATGATTCATGAACCGGATGCTGCCATGATCACACAGGCAGGAAGAGCTTATGTAAGAGTTGGAACCTCCGAAAAGGCAGAAACCTTTGCACTGATTCAATCCGCCTGGTCCGGTGCTCCTTATCGGGAAAATAAAGAACAGGGTGCTTTGGAAGTGCGTTATGTAACCATGGATGGTTCGCGCATCAAAACAGTAGAAGAAAATCATACACGATTTGTTTCGGATAAGAAAGAAATTGAGGCTGTGATAGCTTATATAGCGAAAACAGCCCAAGCGGCAGGTATAGAGAAACAGCCATCACCGTGGAAAACAGAACTTCCGGATCTCTTCAGCTGGAAGAAGCTGCCGGTGGAAGGCAGCTTTGACGGAGAAAAATGAGAGATGACAGAGGCTCCATGGTTATCGGTGCCGGTTGGTATATTTGACAGGCCGGAGCTTCAGATGCAGGGAGTACAGTATATGGACTTCCTGAAGGAAGGCAATTTTGGGGTCTTTGGAAGCTCCCAGACAGGGAAGACATCTCTGCTTCGGACAATTGCAACATCTTTATGCCGCATGTATTCTCCCCGGGATATACATCTTTATATCATTGCAGATATGGCAGGTATGGAGGCTTTCCCGCAGGTAGGAGGCGTTGTGGGATCCGGACAGGAAGAAAAGCTTGGCAAGCTCATAAATATGCTGATCAGTTTTCTGGAGGAGAGAAGAAAAATTTTCAATCAGGAGAGAGTGGATTCTCTGAAAGCTTACCGGGAACTGGTCAGTGAAGAGATGCCGGCTGTCTTTGTTTTGATCGACCGCTTCAGTGGCATTCTGGAGTCAAACCAGGATTATAAAGACGTATTTGTTCGTCTTTTCAGTGAGGGACCATCAAAAGGAATCTATTTTGTTTATACAGGTGTAAATAATACAGGCGTGCCTTATAAGCTGACAGCCAATGTTTCCGGGGCAATTTCTTTCATGCAGGCTGACCGGAGTGAATACAGCACTTTGATAGGACAGGTGAGGGACACAAGATTACCGAATAGAGTGGGTAACGCTCTGATCAAAGTAAATCAGGAACTGATCAATTTCCAGAAGGCAATGTACGAACCGGGAGAAAATGATAAAGAGCGGGAAATGGCGCTGAAAGCAGAAGCAGAAAGCATGACAGAAGCATGGAGAGGAAAGCCGGCCTTGAAGATACCGGTTCTTCCGGAAAGTATTTCGGTGAAAAGCATGGCAGATCTCAGCGGCAGCGAGCAGGGGATAGCCGTTGGACTGGATACAGAGAGCATAGAAGCGGTTTATGTAAAACCGGGAGAAACGACGGCAATGGCTGTTACCGGAAGAGTTGGATGTGGAAAGAGCACAATGCTTCAGAGAATAGGGCAGATGGTATTGGAAGTGGATGAAAATACACTTTTATATTGTCTGGATACAGAGAAAAAATCTCTGGCGAAGTTGCAGGAGAAAGGAACTGCTTATGCGCGATTGTCAGAAGTCGAGAAAGTACAGGATGTATTCGCTCAGATTTTAAAGGAATTGATGAGTCGTATGCAGAGAAGAAAAGAAGCTGCGACGGAAATCGAGAAAGAACCCTGGATCATCCTGCTTGTTGATGACATAAAAGAATGTAACAGCTTACCGGATGATATACAGATGCAGCTGCATCGGATCATGACAAAGACGAAAGGCTATGGTGTGCTGGTTCTATGCGGAATCCGGCAGGGCGACCTTTTCAATTTTTATACGCAGGATCAGCTCGGCGTAGATCTTAAATCTTCCGGATCCGCTCTGGCGCTGTCTGATACGGCAGTGCATTACGAAGGTTTTTATAAAAATAATTTTGTGCAAAGCCAGAGAAATGCAGAGCTGGAGAAAGGGTTTGGAATCTTTTTTGCAGATAATGGCGCCAGGAAAATCAAGTGCATAGACAGTCAGGAGGCAGGGAGATGAATCGAATCATAGTCACAATAAGAATAAATCAGAAAAAAGAATATGATTTGGAACTTCCTGTTCATCAGAAAATCAAAGACCTGATGCAGGATATTTCAGATTCGCTGGAAGGACTGGATCCATTGTCCTGGTTTGACCCGGAAAAGGTCAGCTTTATGGACAAAAGAACAGGTAGAAGATTAAACCCGGAGAATTCTTTACTGGAAGAGTGTGTATGGAATGGAGATATCCTGGAAATACAGGGATACAAATAGAATAATGTATCCAGAATAAAGAAATCAGCAAATGACAGGAGCTTAAAAACCTTACAGGTTTTTTAAGAATAAAAAAGTCAGAAATGACGTATCAAAGAAAGGTGGAAATCAAATGAAAATTATTGTAACTCCAGAGGAAATGAGAAGCAACGCAACAAGTCTTCGCAGTGAAAAAGCTAATTTTGAACAGTGTATCAGCAGCATGCGTACAATCGTAAACAGTATGAGTGGCGTATTCGAAGGTGAGGCTGCAGCAGCTTATGTATCAAATTTTGAAAGCTACAATGGTCAGTTTACGGCTTTTGGAGAACTTCTGGAAAGCTTTGCACAAAAGCTGGATACCGCGGCCAATACTATGGAGGAAACTGACGGAGGACTTGCAGCATCCATGGGTCAGTAAGGAATGAGCGATGGAAAGAATGAAGGAATTCATACTGTCCCCGGAAGAAATCTATTATATCGGAAAAGTAAGCGGCGGAAAATATTTGGATTATGATTATATTGCCGCTATGAAGGATATTGGAAAACGGGGGAAAATAAAACAACAGGAAATTCTGGATAGTCTTGAAAGAAAGGGATATGCCCAGGAGGATTTCCTGGGCAATCTGGAAGTAGAGCCGGCATGTATAGAAATATTACAGCCTCTTTATCAGGGAATGTATGAATCTGAACTGATCTTGCGGGAAGAGGCCGGAGAATCTGTACATTATAAATTTCATCATATGGAGAATCGGATCACATCCGTAGAGTGCCGGTCACAGGAGTACCGGATCAGGGTGCAGGACAAAGAGGGGATAGAAAGGATGCTTTCTCCCCTTTTGGAAAACAATGTGCAGACGGAGAAAAAAGAAGCATATATCGCGACTGACCAGGCAGAAAGAAGTATCATTCTGAAAGGTACTCATATTGGAAAGGATACCTGTCTTTATTTTTACGCAGAAAAAGGCGGATATTTCTATGAAATGGATCCGAAACAGGCAGAGGAAAAGATACTTCGCCTGGTTGAAAAAAATGTCGTTTGTGAGCAGGTAAAAAAGATTCTGACAGGAGACTGAAAAAATGGCATACAGAGATGAAAATGGAAAAATAACAATTGATGATGTCGCGGCCGGAGAGGATATCAAAAAAATCGAGCGGGCACAGGCTATCCTGCAAAATGCACTGCAGAGCCTGAGAGCAGCGCAGACAGAAGGGGCAAATTCGAAAGGCCAGACGGCACAGGCTATTTATGATAAATCTCAGGAACTGATCAACCAGATTCAAAGGCTCGATAATAATCTGGAAGAAACAACAAATTATATTCGCCATGTGCTTGCTGTGTATAAGGCAAAGGATGAAATGCTTAAGGCGATTATGGCATCACAAAATATGTTTTAGAGTGGAGGGATTCAACATGGCTAATATCAGAATCGACACAGATGGATTGCAGAATAATATTTCCTCTATGAGAGCCTATGTGAATGAACTGGATTCTTTGAATGCGCGGACGCAGTCACTTTTGGCACAGATTGCTTCTTCCTGGGAGGGAGAGGCGAGCACGGCGTATATTAATATTATGACAGAGAGAATGCAAAAAGCAGGACAGATGAAAGAACTTTTGCAGGAATTTCTCTCCTATATGGAGGATGCCAGGACAAAATTTGTTTCAAGAGATCAGGAAGGTGCAAGTGCTATCAGGGGATGCTAGGAGATGAGAAGATGATTATAGATGTGAATCCACAGACGATTACGGAAATTGCACAGACGATTGCAAACGCTTATGGAGAAGTGGAGGAGGCTGCAAGAATTCTGACATCCATCACGGAACACAACAACTGGAATTGCAAAGAGAGGGATGCTATCAATGATTACACCCAGTCGAATGCCCGAGAGATTTTGAAAATCAGTGAAAAATCCGGAAATTTTGCAAATGTCATGAAAACGGTTGCAGAGAACTTTACGACAGATGAGAAAAATATATCAGAAATGTTTACCAGTGTAGAAAGTATGATTGGATCCATACTTTCGATCCGGCCGATCGGAGCCGGAAACAGGACAAGTAATCTCCCGGAGGGTGTAATGCCGATTTGCAAATCAGGTGGACCAGAAGATTTTAAGCTGT
>UMLB01041982.1_pt1 | contig 12679 bp, 9 predicted proteins | sample 1966481 | NCBI WGS metagenome assembly UMLB01 (sample SAMEA4836192, study PRJEB28245) | human gut metagenome | biome: gut microbiome; material: fecal sample | place: Denmark | collected 2008 | reverse complement strand
GAGCCTTCGACGGCCTCTGTTTCCGGCTCATTGTCTTCAATCACGTCGGTGGTTTCTGTCTCGACGCCGCCCTCGAGCTGCACGATTTTCACATTCGACAGCTTGCTCTTGGTGATGACAGGTTTCCCGATATAGTACACCTTTCCTGAGCCTACGCCCTTCACGGAGAGCGTTTCTTTAGGGGCGCAACCTATTGCACCGGTGCCCATCAGCGTGCATTTCACGTGTTTCGCCGCCACCTCGTCGGCTTGAATCTCGCCGGTGCCCACATTCTTTATCGACAAGTTCTCACATTTGCCCGATGTTATGATTTTACCCTTTCCCGTGAGCAGTTTAAGGTTGATGTTGATAGCGTCGAGACCGTTGGCAATGATTGTGCCGTTGCCTTGAAGCTGTATGTCGATTTTAGCCCCAGGAGCCACTTTACGCAGCGTCAGGGTGCTGTCTTTTGTATTCTCTGCCTTGTACAGATACGACGAATAGACATAGACCGTAGGCAGTGTCTTGACAGTGATTGCTGCAGGGTCGAGCTGTATTTTCAGTCTGCCCTTCGAACGCTCTGCCATGATGTAGGATGTGTATTCCTTCTCGATGTCAAACGCCACGATGCCCACTGAGTCGGCATTGTTGGAATAGACCACGTTGATGCCGTCGTTAACCACCAGTTCGTTGAATTCGCCCACATTGATGGTGTGTGGAGTGGCATTTACCGCTGCCGCGCAGCAGAGGGTGATGATAGCCAAAAAGAATTTCTTCATAACGTCGCTTGTTTCTAAATATGTAAATAATCAGTTTCTATGCGTTGCAGCACGTCGTCGAGCTCTGCCCACGTCTTTGCCTGAAGCATTGCGATGCGCGTTTCCCTGAAATTGGGGATACCCTTGAAGAGCGGCGACGCGGCAAGATGACGGCGGATGTGGAGAATGCCTCTCAACTCATCGATGCCTTCGATGCTCTCCGCAATCTGGCGGCGGAGCAGCGCCATCTTCTCCGATGCCGGTATCTCTATCGCGGTGCCGTGAAGCAGATAGTGCTTCATTTCGCGGAAAATCCACGGAGCGCCTATCGAGGCGCGGCCAACCATCACGGCATCCACTCCATAGCGGTCAAAAGCCGTTTTCAAGCCCTCTGGCGTCGTGATGTCGCCGTTGCCGACAATCGGTATCGTGATACGGGGATTGCGCTTCACCTCGCCAATAAGCGTCCAGTCGGCGTCGCCGGTATACATCTGGCTGCGGGTGCGGCCGTGGATTGTAAGCGCACGGATGCCGCAGTCCTGCAGCTGCTCGGCGAGCGTGGTGATGATTTTGTTTTCGCAGTCCCACCCCAGACGGGTCTTGACCGTCACGGGCAACTTCACCGCATCGACCACCGAACGCGTGATTTGCAGCAGCTTGGGCACGTCGCGGAGCATTCCTGCCCCCGCGCCTTTCGACGCCACCTTCTTCACCGGACATCCGAAATTGATGTCGATGACGTCGGGACCGGCTGCCTCGGCGATTTTTGCAGCCTCTACCATCGGTTCCACCTCCTTGCCGTAGATTTGTATCGCCACAGGCCGCTCGGCGGCGTTGGTGTGGAGTTTGCGGGTGGTGCTGTTGATGTTGCGCACAAGAGCGTCGGCCGACACGAATTCCGTGTAGACCATATCGGCTCCCTGCTCTTTGCAGATGAGACGGAACGACGGATCAGTCACGTCTTCCATCGGTGCCAGCAGCACCGGGCGCTCTCCCAAGTCAATTGTTCCTATCTTCATTCGCTTCTTTCGTTTTGTGTGCGCAAGTTACGCATTTTTATCTGTCTTTCCAACATTGCCGGAAATTGAAATGTTCATTCTTAATGTCCTATTTTCTGTCTGTTTTGTCGGTTGCGCGCAGACGGGCAAGCATTTCTGCAGCCGTCAGCAGGCTGACGGGATGCCGCCACCCGGGCGACAACTCGCAGAGCGGTGCCAGCACAAACTCGCGTTTGTCCATCCGTGGATGAGGCAGGACGACAGTGGCGGTGTCGACAACCTCATCGCCGGCATACACGATGTCGATGTCAAGCTGACGGTCGGCATAACTGCCGTCGGCATTGCGGTGGCTGGAGCTTCCCGCCTCGCGCTCGATGCGCTGGAAGATGTCGAGCAGACGCCCGACGGGCAAGTCGCTCTCAAACTCGACAGCGATATTGAAAAAGGGGTTATCAGACTGATAACCCCATGCTTCAGATTCGTATATGCTTGAGACTCGCGGGGTGCTGCCAACGCTGCGGGCTATCTCGTCAACGGCGCGGCGCAAGTTTGCCTCGCGGTCGCCGAGATTAGTTCCGATGTTGACACTCACTGTCCGCATTGCCTGCGTTTACAGCGTTTTTGAAACCTCTACTTCTTCGTAGGCTTCAATCATGTCGCCTTCCTTCACGTCGTTGTAGTTGGCGATGTTAAGACCGCAGTCGTAGCCCGACGACACTTCCTTGACATCGTCCTTGAAACGCTTCAGAGAGCCGAGCTCGCCCGTGTAGATGACAATGCCGTCGCGGATGAGGCGCACCTTGCTCGTGCGTTTCACCTTGCCCTCGCGCACCATACAGCCTGCAATCGTGCCGACCTTCGATATCTTGTAGGTTTGAAGCACTTCTGCCGTACCGGTAACCTCTTCTTTGAGCTCCGGCGAGAGCATTCCTGCCATTGCGTCTTTAACCTCCTCGATTGCATCGTAGATGATTGAGTAGAGACGGATGTCGACGCCATCGTTCTCTGCCAGACGGCGGGCGGCTACCGACGGACGCACCTGGAAGCCGATAATAACGGCGTCGGATGCGGCGGCAAGCGTAACGTCGCTCTCCGAAATCGCACCCACGGCCTTGTGGATTACGTTGACCTGAACCTCTGGTGTCGACAGCTTGATAAGCGAGTCGCTCAACGCCTCGATTGAGCCGTCAACGTCACCTTTGACGATAAGGTTCAACTCGTGGAACTCGCCCAACGCGCGGCGGCGGGCAATGTCGTCGAGACCAGGCATACGGCGGGTGCGCTCCTTGACCTCGCGCTGCAACTGCTCGCGGCGCGTGGCAATCTCGCGTGCCTCACGGTCGGTGTCCAGAATGTTGAACGTGTCGCCGGCGGTCGGCGCACCGTTCAGACCGAGCACCAATGCCGGTGCCGCAGGGCCTGCCTCCGTGATGCGCTGGTTGCGCTCGTTGAACATGGCGCGGATCTTGCCATAGCTTGTTCCTGCCACCATGATGTCGCCCACACGCAGCGTTCCGTTGCTCACAAGCACGGTTGCCACATAGCCGCGACCCTTGTCGAGCGACGACTCGATAATCGAGCCTGTTGCCTTGCGGTTGGGGTTGGCTTTAAGGTCGAGCATCTCTGCCTCGAGAAGCACCTTGTCGAGCAGTTCTTTAACGCCGATACCCTTCTTGGCTGAGATTTCCTGCGACTGATATTTTCCACCCCAGTCTTCCACGAGGTAGTTCATATTGGCGAGCTCCTCCTTGATTTTGTCCGGGTTGGCGGCAGGCTTGTCTATCTTATTGATTGCAAACACGATTGGCACACCAGCTGCCGAGGCGTGGTTGATTGCCTCAATGGTCTGCGGCATCACGTTGTCGTCGGCGGCAACGATGATGATGGCGATATCCGTCACCTTGGCTCCGCGGGCACGCATCGCCGTAAATGCCTCGTGGCCCGGGGTGTCGAGGAACGTGATGCGGCGGCCGTCCTCAAGCTTCACGTTGTAGGCTCCGATATGCTGCGTGATGCCACCAGCCTCGCCGGCAATAACGTTGGCGTTGCGGATGTAGTCGAGCAGCGATGTCTTACCGTGGTCTACGTGTCCCATCACGGTCACAATCGGCGGACGCGGCAGCAAATCTTCCTCGGAGTCGGCCTCCTCGTTGATTGCCTCCGATACTTCCGCACTGATGTATTCTGTCTTGAAACCGAATTCTTCTGCTACAAGGTTGATGGTCTCAGCATCGAGTCGCTGGTTGATGGAAACCATCACGCCGATATTCATACATGTGGCGATAACCTTGTTGACCGGCACATCCATCATCAGTGCCAAGTCGTTGGCTGTCACAAATTCTGTGATGCGCAGCGTCTTGCTTTCCTTTGCCTCCAATGCGGCTTCCTCGCGCTCGCGCTCTTCAAAAGCCTCGCGCTTCTCTTTTCTCCATTTAGCACTCTTCTTCTGAGGCTTGTTGGTGAGGCGCGCAAGTGTTTCCTTAACCTGCTTCTGCACGTCTTCTTCGCTGACCTCTGCCTTTATGTGGCGCTTGGCCTTGTTGTTCGGACGGTCGGCGTTCTTGTTCTTGTTGCGGCGGCTGTCGTTGTTGCCTCCACCTTGCTTCTGTCCGCCGGCTTGCTGTCCGCCCGGATGCTCAATATCGACTTTCTCCTTGCCGATGCGTTTGCGCTTGCGCTTCTCGCTGTCGGCGTTTGCGCCTCCGTTGGCTTGTTTTTCCTTGGCGATGCGCTCTTTACGCTTTTCCTCCTTCGACTTCTTCTTCGGACGGGTCGACTGGTTGATGGCGTCAAGGTCGATTTTGCCGAGAATCTTAGGAGCGGCGATTGTTGCCACGACAGTCTTGATTTCGTTGGATTCCGAAACCTCAGACACTGCGGCTTTCGGTGCGCTCTGTGGCTGTGGCGCCGGCTGCGGAGCAGGCTTTGCCTCCTCTTTCACTTCCGCCTTCTTAACCTCTTCCTTTACCTCTTTCTTTACCTCTGGTTTAGGTTCCGGCTTCGGCGCAGGTTTCGGTGCGGGTGCGGGCGCAGGTGCTGGCTTGGGCTCTGGCTTCTTCTCTTCAACGACAGGGTTGTTGTGCTTGTCGAGTTCGATTTTGCCGAGAATCTTCGGCTTCTGCACGGTTTCCACAACAGTCTTTATCTGCTCCGGCTTTTTAGGCTCTTGCGGAGCCTTGTTTTTCACTTTGTCCTTCTGACGCTCCGAGGCATAGCGCTCCGACTTCGACTTCAAGTCTTTGTCGTTTTTAAACGCGCGCACCAGCATTTCGTGCTGCTCGTCGGAGATGCGAAGGTTCAGGTTGCCGAGATCGCCGACCTCCTGATTGTGTTTCTGCAGAAATTCCACCAGCGTAGGAATCCCCACATTCAAATCGTTTGCTACTTTGCTTATCTTTATTGGCATATTGCTTGTTAAGTTTCCTGTTGTTAATCCTCAAATTCCGCTTTCAATATATCGAGCACTTGGTCGACGGTGCTTTCCTCAAGGTCGGCTTTGTCGATTATCTGCTCGCGTGGCATGTTGAGGACGGCTTTTGCCGTGGTGCAGCCGATGCCTTTGAGGGCGTCGATAACCCAACTGTCGATTTCGTCGCTGAATTCATCAAGATAAATGTCGTCGCTGTCCTCTGTGAAGCGGTAAACGTCGATCTGGTAGCCGGTCAGCATTGTGGCAAGCTTGATGTTCAAACCGCCTTTTCCGATGGCAAGCGACACCTCTTCCGGAAGCAGCATCACCTCGGCGCACTTCTCTTCCTCGTTGATGCGGATTGACGACACCTTGGCGGGGCTGAGGGCGCGGCGGATGTAGAGTTCGGGATTCGTTGTGTAGTTGATCACGTCGATGTTCTCGTTGCGCAACTCGCGCACAATACCGTGGATACGAGAGCCTTTCACGCCGACGCATGCGCCGACCGGGTCGATGCGGTCGTCATACGACTCTACGGCTATCTTGGCGCGCTCACCAGGGATGCGGGCGATGCCTTTAAGCAGGATGAGTCCGTCGTGAATCTCCGGCACCTCAATTTCAAACAGACGGCGGAGGAATTCAGGGCTTGTGCGCGAAATTATCACCTTCGGGTTGTTGTTGGCGTTCTGCACTTCCTTGATGACGGCGCGGATGGTTTCGCCCTTGCGGTAACGGTCGCTCGGAATCTGCTCTTCCTTCGGGAGGATGAGCTCGTTGTGCTCCTCGTCAAGAACAAGCACTTCGCGTTTCCAGATTTGGTAGACCTCGCCTACTACAATCTCGCCTTCCATTGCCTTGAACTTGGTATAGATGGCGTCTTTCTGAAGATCGAGTATCTTGGATGCGAGCGTCTGACGGAGTGTCAGGATGGCGCGGCGGCCGAACTTCTCAAAAACGATTTCTTTCGTAACGTCCTCGCCGATCTCGCATTCCGGGTCAATCTCGCGGGCGGCGGTAAGACCGATCTGCATGCTCGGATTCTCTACAGCGCCGTCGGCCACTACTGTGAGGTTTTGATAAATCTCGCAGTCGCCCTTGTCTGGGTTCATGATTACGACGAAATTCTCGTCCGATCCAAACATCTTTGCCAGCACATTGCGGAACGATTCCTCCAACACGCTGATCATTGTGGTCTTGTCGATATTCTTCAGCTCTTTAAACTCCGAAAAGCTGTCTACCATGCTTATGGTTTCCTCTTTCTTTGCCATAATGTCTTAAAACTGGATTACGTATTTTGTATATTTTATTTCGTTATAACCGAAGCGGAGGTCTTCCTCCTGCTCCACCGGACGCTTGGCGCCTTCGGGTTTCACTTTCTTGACCACCGTAAGCACGAAGCCGTCGGCGTCGGCACTCTTGAGGATGCCTTTGAGCTTGTGACCGTCGGCGGTAAGCACTTCAACCTCGTTGCCTTCGTTCTTGTGATACTGGCGCTCTACGCGCAGTGGCGATGTCAGTCCGGCTGAGCCGATTTCAAGTTCATAATCTTCCTCGTCGCGGTCAAACTCGCTCTCAACAAGTCGGTTAAGGCGGATACACTCATCTATGTCCACACTTGTGTCACTGTCGATTTCCACCACGATGTTGTTGTCCTTGCTGATTCTGACGTCGACGAGAAAAAGGTCGGTGCCTTCCATTCCTCGCTCCAAGACTGCTGTCAGCGCGCTTTTGTCAATCATTCTTCAATTGTTGATGTATTAATAAAACAATGGAGAAGACTTCCGCCCCCTCCATTTCCGTCTGCAAATATACTTATTAATAGACAAATGCACAAACATTTGGTTTCAACGGCTCAAAAACTGTCTTATAATTAGCGATATTTAACACTGCCAAGCAAATTATACGTTTTTTTAGCATCCTCAACGCGCTTTTTTTTGACGTTCGCCTGGGATGCCTGTTCCGTTACCGCGGCAGTTGCCGCTCATTCTGTGGGTTAAATAAGTTAAAAACTTGTTCCCGATGCTTGTTTCTCAAAGAAATTTCATATCTTTACGCAGTTTAGTAATAACCTAACCGAAAAAGGACAAAGAAAAATACAGAATACACATCATTTATTAACTTAAAATCTTTTTTATGAGAAAGTCTTTTAAACACATTCTGTTGGCTGGTTTGACCATTGCATCGACAGCCATGGCTATGAATGCACAGACTTTGACGCAGGACTGGAAGGTGACCGAGGGTCTGCCTAAAGCCGGCAATGCCCGTTGGGGCATTGGGTTCGACGGAAAAGTCTACACCAACGACAAAAGCGTGCCTCAAATCATCGCTATTAATGCCAAGGGGCAAACCACTGTAGCAACGAGCGCTGCAGGTACAGCAATCACTGTCGATGGAGCTGGAAACTTCATCGTAAACGATGGTTTTCCTAACGCCGCTTCTTCAACAACGTTCAAGATTCTCCCTGCTGGAACAACGGAGATGATTGATTTGACAGTCACTCTTCCTGAAGGCGTGACAGCCGGTCGTATGGACTTCTTGGGTCGCGCTGTCGGCAATGTTATGTCGGAAACAGGCGGTGCTTTCTACATCACTCCTGCCAGCTCAGGAAAAATTGCAAAAATCTTTGTTGCAAAGGGTGTTCAGGTCGCTGAAAAGTCAAAAGCTATCGCTGCTGGCATCGCATGCGCTTCCGACGGACATGTTCAACCTGCCGACAACAATCCTGAAACCGACAACATTTTTGTGCGTCCGGCACGCGCGCAAGCTTTCTTTGACGGCTTGACAAAGGTCGGAACGGCAAACCTTACCGCTGGTGGCGACGCTGTCACTCTCGACGGAACTTTGTTCACATTCGAGCCTTGCGGAACAAACTACGTTGACGGCTTCCAGGTTGTGAACCGCACAACAAACGAGGTGGTTGCAACTCACGAAAACGAATTCTCGAAATCTGCCGCCGCTCCTAACCAGAACGCGATTTCTGTAGAGAAGGTAGACGAATACACTGCTGCAATTTACCAATACGTTCCTGGTCAGATAGCTGCAAAGTACACTTTCTCTATTCCTAAGCCGCTTCCTGCTCTTGAGGCCCGCAACGCTTACGCTTACGACATCAAGGTGGAACCTGCCGCTGAAAACTACACTGTTTCTTATCGTCTGAACGCTCCTGCTGAATCTGTAAAGGTTCAGATGTTTGTCGACGGCGAAATGACAAAGGAATACGAAGGTACTACTGTCGCTACCTACGGAGACTATGAAATGACGACCCTCAAAAACCTCAACTCTGTTGAAGTCCCGGGCGCCGACGTTCCTAAAGACGCGTTGGTGCAATTCAAGGTTGCCGTTACAAGCGCCACTGTTGCCGAGCCTACTGTAAACACTAAGAAATACAGCTTCTACCACCCGTCAAGCGTGGACGTAGACAACAACACCGACAGCCCTAACTTCGGACGAATCCTTGTTGCCGAGGCTATGGCGGCGAAACCTACCGGCTACCACTCTTCTGGCGAAAACAATGGTCTGTATGCTTTCGACCCGACTATGAACCCTATCAAGAACGCTGAAGGCAAATATGCTTTCAAGGGCGGTCAGACTTTCCAGACTACATTCCCTAACGGAAAAACTTCCTACGATCCTCGAAAAGTGCGTATCGCTGCCGACGGACGTATCTTCCTGAGCGGTCAGAACTCTAACGGCATCGCGCTCTGGCAGGTTGACCCAACCGACCTCAACGCTGCGTTCAAGCCGGTAATCAAGGGCACTGCAAACCCTGACACTTACGAAATCACAAACGAGGCTGGCGAATTTATCGCTGCGCCTAACGTAAGTATGGACCTCCAAGGCTCTGGCTATGGTCTCAAGCTGTTGATGCTTTCTACAAACGCAAGCGGCACTGGCTTCTCTTACTCTGGCTACCGCACTGACGAGTACCTCCTCGGCAAGGCCTCTACTTGGGACAGTGCTCCTTCAAAGGCTATCGACGCGTTGACTGGTCAATACACAATCACTCACACAAACTCTACTGCTATCTACGACAACGAGGGCGGTATATGGTATGCCAACTCTCGCTCTAAAGCTACGGAAGCGGAACCTACTTTGGTCCACATCAACGCTGAGGGCGTAGAGGACTACAAGGTTGACTCTAACGACAAGGGCGGTTTCTACGGCGGTGGCGGTATCCGCTTCAACGCCGACTTCTCTCTCCTCGCTATCGGTACTTCTGACAAGACTCTCACTGTATTCGAGGTTTCTAAGGACGACAATGGCGCTCCTGTTTTGACTGAAAAATACAAATTCGCTACGACTATCGGTCGCAACCTCAACGACATCGCTTGGGACTGCGCAAACAACCTCTACATTGTCAGCAACAGCGGTGAGTTGTTCAAGTCGGTTGCACTTCCTCGCGAAAGCGGTGAAGTGGTTGTTGCCGCTCCAAGCAGCTACGACATCAACATCTCAAGCGACGAGTATCCTGCTTCTGTCTACGTAATCGGACAGGAAACTGGATGGAATCCTGAAAATGGCGTGAAATTGACTAAGGGTGAGAACGGTGTCTACACTGGCACTGTGACTGGCCCTTGCAACTTTGGTATCACTACAGTGCTTAGCGCTGACTGGGATGTTGTCAACGCCAACCGCTACGGTTTTGAGGTCGACAACACTGCCGTTACACTCAACACGGCTATGCCTCTCGTGAAGGCTGCCGGCGCTATCCGCGTGGCTGAGGAAGGCGAATTCGAACTCACTGTCGACCTTAAGAACATGACTGTCCTCGTTGCTGGCGAAGCTCCGGTCGTTTATCCTGAGAAGCTTTACCTCCTTGGCACTGTAGAGCCTAACGCTTGGGATCCTGCCGACGAGACTCACGTTGCCAACCCGATATCTGAGGGCCTCTATCAGATTGATAACATCTCGATTCTCGCTGCTGATGAAAACGACTATGGCTACTTCGCATTCACTTCAACTCCTGGCACTTGGGACGATGTCAACGCTCATCGCTACGGTCCTGCTGAAAAGGATACTGAGCTTGCCGACAAGACTATGTCTGCTATCGGCTTGAACGGCGACACTTCTTACAAGATCAAGAGCGGTGCATACAGCATTACTGTCGACCTCGGTCTCAACACTATCTATGCTGTCCGTCTGGGCGACAACGTTAACGACGCCGCCGTTGAAGCGGCTAAGGTTGTTGCTGGTATCGGCGAAATCCGCATCATTGGTGAGGCTAACGCTGTTTCTATCTTCAACGCTGCCGGACAGGCTGTCGCTGTAAACAGCAAGGACGCTCTGTTCTTCGTTGCAAGCGGCATCTACGTAGTTGTTGTCGATGGCAAGGCTACTAAGGTTCTCGTGAAATAACATTTCACCTCAATAAATCTAAAAAGGCGAGTCTCTTTCGGGACTCGCCTTTCTTTTTCGCCGTCCTCGCCGGGACGGCTTGAAAAGACACTTCGTTAATTCTTTCATCCGGCGCACTGCGCCATAGCGTCGGCTCGCTTCTTGCGCGTGCAAAACCGCTCGCACTGCAGGCAGATGTCGTAGCCAAGCAGTGCTCCGAGGATGAAATCCTCCTCGGGCGACAACTGATGGAGCGGGCGCACGATAAACTGCCTTACCGCCGCAATGCATTCCGGCTTGCCGAAATACAGATTGACGTTGTTCTCGTTGGCCGACTGCTCGAAGTGGCAGATGCCTTGATCGTCGAGTCGCGCCACGGCTGCCGCCAGATAGCGGCGGTTCAGCGTGCATAGCACCATGTTGCGCACGCCTTTCTTATATTCGTACACATAGTTGAGAAACACCTGAAGCTCGCTCGACAGCATCGTGTTGGCTATTTCCATCATTGTCGTTGGTCGTTTTTTATTTTGTCTTTGACGTTTGTTTCTGTCTCTCGGTTATTCCACGCCCTCGTTCTTCAGCTGTGCGGCCCAGGCGTCGATGCGTCCGTCGGTCTTGTCGTCTTCGTTGACTTCGTCGAGTGCCAGACCGACAAACTTGCCGCCGCTCTCTGCCGCCGAATCATCGTAGGTATAGCCGGAGGCATCGACCTGACCGACAAACGTGCAGCCGGTGGCTGCCAGACCGTCGTGGATTTCGCCCATGGCGCTGCAAAACGTGTCGCTGAACGACGAGGAGTCGCCGCAGCCGAACAATGCTACTTTCTTGCCTGTCAAGTCCTGACTCTTCAGCTGGTCGAGAAAGTCGTACCAGTCGTCTTGTAGCTCGCCGGCGCCCCATGTGGAGGTGCCGAGCAGCAACGCGTCGTAGCCCACGGCATCGGCGGCTGTGGCCGACCCTACATTGTGCACGTCGGCGGAGGCTACGCCGAGTTTCTTCGCTATTCGCTCTGCAACAGCCTCGGTAACGCCTGTTGTTGAGCCATAAAAAATACCAATTTTCATCTTCGTGTAGTTTAATTGTTCATTGTTGTTTTTTCTGGTCGTAAAATTACGTCGGCGCATTGCCTTCCGCAATACCTAAATCAGCGTAATTTGACCGCTGCGACATACCTATCATTTTGTGAAAATTTGATAACGAGGCAGTCTGTCAACGCTTTACAGCCAACAATCGACCCTGTCGGAGAGCGTGGCGGCAAGGCGCAGACCGGATAGCGTCCGGGCGGCGTTGTCGCGGAATTGCATGGCAAGACTCTCGCGGGCGGCATAGCAACTGGCAAGCACCGATTGTGCGACGTAGCGCTCTGCATAGCGGCGCAGGCTCTGGGCGGTGCCGACGCCGTCAACGGTCAGCGACAGCGTGTAGGTTGTGTCGCTGTCGGAGGGAATCGAAAACGATTGGCTGTCTACGATGCTCGCGAGTTCGCCGGCAAGACATAGCCAGGCGTTGAGGCAATAAACGCCGAGCAATCGGCGGTTGTCGGACGAGATTACTGCCGGACGGCTGTCGCGGCCACTCATCAGGGCGAGGCACGCGCTCTCGGCATAAACTGTTTTAAGCACTTGCTCAATGTCGATTGAAATTGTGATTTTTCGTGTGTTGTTCATTGTCTTTTTTTAATTGTAAAGGTTATCAAGATTAGTGTTGTTGCTGCCGCAAGCAATGCGGCAAGCGAAAGTCGGTAGCGCGTAGGCAGCCGGCGCGTCGATGTGGTCTGCTCTGTCGTCCCGATGCTCACGCCTGTAGCTGCCACCGCCACTGTGTCGGTGCGCTCCTCGGCTGCAAGCCGGCGGTGCCGGCTTATGCTTCTCACGGCTTGACGACCTGTCGAGTCGGGGGCAAAGAAGTTTATCTCAACGGTTTCCGATGCCTCTTTCGCCGATGCCGTGGTGCGGCGTGTGGCGGCGACGCTGTCGGCTGTTTCCGTGTGTGTCTGCAATCCCGCAGTACTCTCCACTACCCTATGGCTGTGGCACGAGGATAGGCTAAACAGTGAGGCTACGATGATTGCTGTGGTTGTGTATTTCATGGTAGATGATTTTTGAAGCTTGTTTTTTCGACAGGAAGTAGCGTGACGCTTTTTGCTCGGCAAGCACTGTCGCCACGGCTTCGGCAATCGTGCATTTGCGCCTGTGCATGAC
>UMLB01009355.1_pt1 | contig 12681 bp, 20 predicted proteins | sample 1966481 | NCBI WGS metagenome assembly UMLB01 (sample SAMEA4836192, study PRJEB28245) | human gut metagenome | biome: gut microbiome; material: fecal sample | place: Denmark | collected 2008 | reverse complement strand
GGACGCGCGCCCGCAGCCGCTGGGCCACAACGCCGGCCTTCGCGGAGGTGGCAGAACTTCTGGCCGAGGCGCGGTCGAAGACCTCCGAGGACGAGCAGCAGCCCCTGTGGAACCAATGCTTCGACATCATCGCCGCAGAGGTGCCCCTCTATCCGCTGTTTCATCGCGAGACGGCCACGGCCTGGTGGACGGCCCAGCTGGACGACTACGACCCCATCTCGGCCACGGGACTCAACTTCCTCGGCACGACGCCCATGCGCGACGCCGATCCCATTTAGCGCCAGAAGACCACCGCGTCGAGCAGCCCCTGGTAGGCCCACGGGTAAACATCCGAGTACCAGCCGGTTTCCGGGGCAAGGCAGAGCAGCGCGCTGTAGGCCACCGATACGCCGACGAGCACGAGCAGAAGCTTCAGCATGAGATCATGCAGGGCCGCCCGCTCGGCCAACGACTCGTTCACCACGAAGCACAGAAGCACGGCGGCGGCCAGGAACATGAAGCTGAAATCGGCGTAGTACCGCTGCAGGATGCCCGCCAGCTCCGCATCGAGCAGCGCCACGAGCACGCCGGAGACCACCAGCACCACGATGATGCCGAAGATGGTACGCGTCTCGGCCTGACGCGCCCGCATCCCCAAAATGCGTCGCGTGAAGGCGAGCACCCACAGAATCGGAAGGCAGGCGAGGATGCCGCCGAAGGTCACTTCCTTGATGGTCTGCCCCATGTAGGTGGTCTCGAAAGGCGCCGGCTGCAAAAACGGGAAGACGCCGGTCATGCAGGGCGGCTGCAGGAAATAGGTGAAGAACGCCGGGGCCAGACGACCGACGTTCATGCCGCGCTTGGTCATGTCGTTCACCGTCAGATTGTAGTTCGCGCCGAAATCGGTCAGCGAGCCGAAGCGCGCGTAGTTGTAGGCCATGATGCCCGCGGCCACCAGAACGTAGGGGGCCACCAGGCAGGCGAACTCCACGACGCCCCGGCGGGTGGCCAGCCGGCGCTCGGTGATGTAGGTGCGCCAGAACAGCGGGAAGGCCAGAAGCGACAGCACGAGCAGCTGGGGACGGCAGCCGGCCACGAGCGCCATGCACAGCGATCCGGCGAACAGCCAGCCGCACTTGTGCGCGGCGAGCCGCGAGCGCATCCAGCAATACAGGCCCCACACCGAGAACGCCAGGCCGCACATGATGGGCAGGGAATAGAAGGTCGGGAATTTCACCAGATACATGATGCCGCAGCAGAACACGAGCGGTATCTGAAGCAGCAGGTACACACCGAGGCTCACCGAACGGAAATGGTAGCGGGCGAACCGGTCGAGCAGGGCCGTGGCTCCCAAGATGAACAGCAGCGCCATAACGAGCACACCGATGGCCGTGGGGAAATTGGCCCCGGTGAGCAGATAGAAGGGCAGGTAGAACAGCAGCACCGGCACCACGCCGAAGTAGACGTAGTAGTGCCCGTCATGATAGGCCACGTCGAACAGATAGGGCTCGCCGGTCTCCTTCTGGGCCTCGTCGCGGGCGCCCTTGTCGTAAGGGTCTTCCATATCCTTGAGCCACTGGGGCGGCTCCTCCTCCAGGTACAGCTGGCCTTTGGCCATGGCCTGGGCCAGCATGGCGTACTGCTGCGCGTTGTCGCCGCCCACCTCGAAGGTGTTCACAAGCGACGTGCCGTTCCAGGCGCCGTAGTTGTAGGAAGAGGTGGCCACGCCCACGAGGTTCGAGCCGTAGAAGAGGAAAGTCGTCGTAAGCGCCAGCTCGATGGCCACGGCGAAGATGATGCCCGCCTTCGACTTGCGCGGGTTCTCGACGATGCGAATGCGGTAGATGGCCGACTTGGGACGGAAGGCGTAGCCCAAAAGCAGCAGCCCGAAAACGGCCACAAAGCGCAACGGGTTGAAGGCGAAGGGGCGGTGGGCATTCAGGGAAACGCCGTTCAAGAGGATGGGGTAGGAGACGTCCTCCCCCACTACCTCGATGCGCAAGTTCTCCACGTACCCGGCGGTCTGCAGGTTGATGAACTTGCTCGGATCCACCACCGTGGACACGCTCGCATCGGGGATGCCGACGGTGTACTCCGTGGTGTCGAAATAGGTCTGGTGGGCCGAGTCGGTGAACTGGATCTTCACGGCGATGTTCTGGGCCGGCTGATCGGCATTGAAATCGATGCGGATGTTGCGCACCTCGGTGTTCAGGCTGGAGAACTCGAGCGTGTGATCCACATCAGTGAGCAGAAAGGCACCCTCGTCGTTGCGCTGGAGCTGAATACGGTCGTCCAAGTTGATGGTTCGATAGCCCGACGAAGTGAAGAAGTTGATATTGAAGACGAAGACCTCCAACGCCAGGGCGATAAGAGCAATGATCGCCACCGCCCGGGCCACCTTCAGCAAGGTACCGCGGTAGACGAGCATGAAATGCTCGAAGGTGTAGGCTATGTTCTCGCGCACAGTGGGCATGAAGGGAATTATACCGTAGGGGCATCACTTGGTCTGCTCTCACGAAGGAAACGGAAGCGCATTCCCTCTCGTAGGGGCTGACCTTGGTCAGCCCTCGCAAGCAGAACGACAGCGCACGACAAAAAAGGGGCGACCAAGGTCGCCCCCTACGGTTTTGGCTGTGCGTCCTCCGGCCTACAGGTCGAGGGCCTCCTTGACGTCGGCGTACACCACGTTCGGGTCGCGGTCGCCGTCGATGGTGACGAGTAGCTCGCAGCCGCGGTAGTAGTCGATCAGCGGGCTCGTGGACGTCTCGTACACGTCGAGACGGTTGCGCACCGTGGCCTCGTTGTCGTCGTCGCGCTGGTACATCTCGCCGCCGCACTTGGGGCAGGTGTCGCCGTCGGCGGCGCTGCCGATGTAGCCGCAGTCGCGGCACATGCGACGAGAGGTGAGACGGGCCACGATGACCTCGGGATCCACATCGATGAGCAGGGCGGCGTCCAGCGGACGGCCCAGCTTGGAGAGCTCCGCGTCCAGCGCCACGGCCTGGGCCGAGGTGCGCGGGAAGCCGTCCAGGATGAAGCCGGCAGCGGTGTCGTCGTCCTGCAGGCGCTCGGTCACCAGACCGATGATGACGTCGTCGGGCACCAAGTCGCCGGCGTCCATGTAGGACTTGGCCTTCTGGCCCAGCTCGGTGCCGGCGGCCACGGCGGCGCGCAGCATGTCGCCCGTGGAGATATGGGGCGTGGAGAACTCCTCCACCAGCTTGGCGGCCTGAGTACCCTTGCCGGCACCCGGCGCCCCCAAAAGCACGATGTTCATAGCAAACATCCTTTCCTATTCGGACTGCGCGTCCGCCTTACTTAAAGAAGCCTTCGTAGTTGTACATCTTCAACTGGCTCTCCACCTTGCTCATGGTGTCAAGCGCCACGCCGATCATGATGAGGATGGACGTACCGCCGAAGGCCTGGATGAGCTGGTTGTTGGTGAAGTAGAAGATGATGGTGGGCACAACCGCGATCAGCGCGATGAAGATGCCGCCGGGCAGCGTCACGCGGTTGATCACGTTCTTGATGTACTGCACCGTGGCCGTGCCCGGACGCACGCCGGGGATGAAGCCGCCCTGCTTGCGGATGTTGTCCGCCGTCTCCTCCGGATTGAACACCATGGAGGTGTAGAAGTACGCGAAGAACACGATGAGGGCAACGGTGAGCAGCCAGTTCAGCCAGCCGGTGGAGCACCAGTTCGCGAAGGTGGTCAGCCAATCGACGTTGAAGATCGCCGCCAGCTGCGCCGGGAAGTAGATGATGCAGCTCGCGAAGATGATCGGGATAACGCCGGCCGCGTTCACCTTCAGCGGAATGTAAGTGGACTGGCCTCCCATCATCTTGCGGCCCTGGACGCGCTTGGCGTAGTTGACCGGAATGCGGCGCTGGGCGCGCTCCACGAAGATGATCAGCGGGATGCAGACGAGCACCACGGCCAAAATCACGATGGTGAGCGCGATGCCCGTGCCCAGATCGTTCGTCAGGGTTGCCGACGAGAAGATGGCCGACGGCACGCGGGACACGATGCTCACGAAGATGATGAGCGACATGCCGTTGCCGATGCCGCGCTGGGTGATAAGCTCGCCCATCCACATGATGAAGGCGGTACCGGCGACCAAGGTGAACACGATGATGATGTTCGTGAGCGCCTCGGGCACCTCCGTGGAGAACTGCACACCGTAGGCCGGCGACTTGAACAGCAGCAGGTAGCCCACCGCGTTGATGAGGCCGAGACCCAGCGTCAGGTAGCGGGTCACCTGGGTGATCTTGCGACGGCCCGTATCCCCCTCGCGAGCCCAGCGGCCCACGGCGGGGATGACGCCCTGCATCAGCTGCATGATGATGGATGCGGTGATGTAGGGCATGATGCCGAGCGAGAACACCGAGAAGTTCGACAGCGCGCCACCGGTGAACAGGTCGAGCATGGTCATAGCCACGCCCGTGTCCTGGAAGGCCGTGGCAAACTCATGGAAGGGAATGCCCGGCACCGGCACGTAGGCACCGAAGCGGTACAGCGCAAGAATAGCCAAGGTGAAGAGGATCTTCTTGCGCAGCTCCGGAACCTTGAATGCGTCAATGATTGAGCTTAGCAAGGCTCTTCGACCTTTCCTCCGGCCGCCTCGATCTTCGCCTTGGCGGAAGCGGACACCTTATCGACGCGGACAGTGAGAGCCTTGGTGATCTCGCCGTCGCCGAGCACCTTCACCAGCGCGTCGGCATGCTTGATGATGCCCTTGGCCTTCAGGGACTCGCCATCCACCACGTCGCCGGCCTCGAACTTGGCATCGAGACGGCTGACGTTCACGGGCAGGTACTCCACGCGGTTGAAGTTGCGGAAGCCGGGCAGCTTCGGCAGACGACGGGCGAGCGGCGTCTGGCCGCCCTCGAAGCCGGCACCCTTGCCGCCACCGGCACGGGACTTCTGGCCGTTCATGCCGCGACCGGCGGTCTTGCCGGTGCCGGAAGCGGGGCCGCGGCCCACGCGCTTGCGGTTCTTCGTCGAGCCCTCGGCCGGGCGCAGATCCTTGAGTTCCATGTAAGTAAATCTCCTTTTCGCTCTCTGACCGGGGATTTCCTCTTCCCTCAGTCAGTGCTAGCAGCTCGCCGCTAGCAAACTTCCATCTATCATGGCAACGGCGTGCTCCCCTCTGGGAACACGCCGGAGTCCATCAAAAGTGTGACGAGGCTTAAATTTCCTCGACGGTGATGAGATGCTTAACCGTGAAAATCATCCCACGCACGCTCTCGTTGTCCACCTGCTCGGTGGTGCTGCCGATGCCGTGCAGGCCCAGCGCGCGCAGGGTGCGACCCTGGTTCGGCTTGCGGCCGATGGCGCTCTTCACCTGGGTGAGGCGCAGCGTCTTGTTCGTCTCAGCCATTAGTTCTCCTTCCCGCCGAACATCTCGGCCACGGAGATGCCGCGGCGCTCGGCGACCTGGACGGGGCTCTCCATGTTCTTGAGACCCTCGGCGGCAGCCTTCACGATGTTCATGGCGTTGTCCGTGCCCAGCGACTTGGTGATCACGTTCTGAACGCCGGCAAGCTCCATGATGGCGCGAACCGGGCCACCGGCGAGCACGCCGGTACCGGGAACAGCGGGCTTGATCAGCACGCGGCCGGCACCGTACTCGCCCATGATCTCGTGGGGCACCGAGCCCTCGGCGGTCACGGGGACGGTGAACATGTTCTTCTTCGCGTCCTCGACGCCCTTCTTGATGGCGGTGGGCACCTCGGCGGACTTGCCCATGCCCACGCCCACACGGCCGTTGCCGTCGCCGACGGCGACCAGGGCCGAGAGCTGCATGCGACGGCCGCCCTTGACGGTCTTCGCGACGCGATTGATGAAGACCACGCGCTCCTGAAGCTCAGGAGTCGTGCTCTCCTGCTGACGGTTGTTGTTACGAGCCATAAGCTAAAACCCCTTCTAGAATTTCAATCCTGCTTCACGGGCAGCTTCGGCCAGAGCCTTCACGCGCCCATGATACAGGTGGCCGCCACGGTCGAACACAACTTCCGTCACGCCGTTTTCCTGAGCCAACTTGCCAACGATGGTGCCGAGCTCGGCTGCGCCCTCGACGGTCGCGCCGGACTTGCCGGTGGCCTTGAAGGCCTCCCCGAGGGTAGAGACGCCGCAGATGGTGGTGTGGGCCACGTCATCGATGACCTGCACGTACATGTTGCTGTTGCTCCGCGTCACGCACAGACGCGGGCGAGCTGCAGTGCCGGAGATCTTGCCGCGCACGCGACGATGGCGACGGGCAAGACGGGCCTGCTTCTCCTGTTGCTTATTCATAGGTTTAATCCCTTCAATCAGCTACCGAATAGGCACTTAGTCTTTGCCGGCCTTGCCAGCCTTGCGGCGGACATGCTCGCCCTCGTAGCGAATGCCCTTGCCCTTGTAGGGCTCCGGCTTGCGCCACTTGCGGATGTTCGCGGCAACCTGGCCGACCTGCTCCTTGCTCGGACCGGACACGACGATCTCGGTCTGAGAGGGCACCTCGAAGGTGATGTTCTCGGGAGCCTCCACCAGCACGGGGTGGGAGTAGCCGAGCTGCATCTCGAGATCCTTGCCCTTGAGTGCGGCACGATAGCCGACGCCGACGAGCTGCAGCTTCTTGGAGAAGCCGTTCGACACGCCCTCCACCATGTTGGCGAGAAGGGTGCGGGTCAGGCCGTGGGCGCTCTTGGACTCACGGGTGTCGTCGGGACGGGTGACGATGAGCTCATCGCCGTCGCGGGTGATGGTCATGGACGGCAGGAACGTGCGGGTAAGCTCCCCCTTGGGGCCCTTCACCGTCACCGTCTGGCCGTCGATGGTCACATCGACGCCGGCAGGAACGGGGATGGGCATCTTGCCGATACGAGACATACTAGATACCTTCCTTTCCTACCACAGATAGGCGATGACCTCGCCGCCGATGCCCTGCTTGCGGGCATCGCGGTCGGTCATGACGCCGCGACTGGTCGAGATAATTGCCGTGCCGAGGCCGCCGAGCACGCGGGGCAGATCGTCCTTGCCGGCATAGATGCGCAGACCCGGCTTGGAGATGCGCTTGATGCCGCGGATGGTCTTGGCCTTCTTCGGGCCGTACTTGAGGGTGATCTCAAGGGTGCCGCGGGGCTCGCCGTCGATGACATCGAAGCGCTGGATGTAGCCTTCCTGCTCCATGATGCGCACGATCTCGACGAGCTTCTTGCTCGTCGGCATGGACACGGTGTCCTTGCCGGCAGACTGGGCGTTACGCACGCGCGTAAGCATGTCTGCGATGGGGTCGGTCATTGTCATGTTTGTTTTCTCCTTTGATCCGTGATGAACCGGCGTTCGGTTCGTCGGCGCCCATAGCGCCTCCGCCTTTAACGTCGGCACACCCGCGTGTCCGCGTCTTCTACCAGGAAGCCTTGGTCACGCCGGGCAGCTCGCCTTTGTTAGCCAACTCACGCACGCAGATACGGCACAGGCCGAACTTGCGATAGTAGGCGCGGGGACGTCCGCAACGGGTGCAGCGGTTGTGCTGACGCGTAGAGAACTTCGGCTCGCGCTTGGCTTTGGCGATCATCGATTTCTTAGCCATGCATGTCCTTCTTTCTTTATGTCCTTAAGCCCGCAGCCTTATCGCGGACTTGTGACCGAGGTTGCGCGACGCGGGGCCCTATGCGCCCCGGTCGGTTTACTTGCTCTTGAACGGGAAGCCGAGGGCGGACAGAAGAGCGAACGCGGAATCGTTGTCGCCGGCATTGGTCACGAAGGTGATGTCCATGCCGCGGGTGCGGTCGATCTTGTCGTACTCGATCTCCGGGAAGATGAGCTGCTCGGTGATGCCCAGGGTGTAGTTGCCGCGGCCGTCGAAGCTCTTCGGCGAGATGCCGCGGAAGTCGCGGACGCGCGGAAGGGCGGTGGCCAGCAGGCGATCGAGGAACTCCCACATGCGGTCGCCGCGCAGGGTCACCTTGCAGCCGATGGCCTGGCCCTCGCGCACATGGAAGCCGGCGATGGACTTCTTGGCGCGGGTCACGCAGGGCTGCTGGCCGGTGATGATGCGCATGTCGTTCATGGCGGCATCAAGCAGCTTGGAATCGCCGGCAGCGGCGCCGACGCCCATGTTCACGACGATCTTCTCCAGCTTCGGCACGCAGTTGATGTTCTTGATGCCGAGCTGCTCGACGAGCGCGGGGACGATCTCGGTCTGGTACTTCACCTTGAGGCGGGGGGTATCAGCCATCTTTCTTCAAACCTTTCTCCGATGGATTAAACGCCGGATTTCCGACCCGGCGTCCCTGGGACCTTCCCAGGGCCATGGCGCTTGCGCGCGATTGGAAATTGTCCCACAAAACGAGACACATTCCAAGTAAAAACCGCCCGCTACACAAATTCGGTAGCAGGCGGTCTGTTCAGAGCCTCGAGTGCCTTATCTTAGGCCTCGACGGCGGGGATGTCCTTGCCGCACTTCTTGCAGACGCGGACGAGCTTGCCGTCCTCGCGGCGACGGGCCACGCGGGTGGCCTCGCCGCAGCTGGGGCACACGAGCATCACGTTGGACACGTGGATGGGCGCCTCGACGGTGGAAATGCCGCCCTGGGGGTTGGCCTGGGTCGGGCGCATGGCCTTCTTGACCATGTTCACCTTCTCCACGACAACGCGGGACTTCTCGGGCACCGAGCGCAGCACCTTGCCGGTCTTGCCGCGGTCCTTGCCGGCGATGACCTTGACGGTGTCGCCCTTGCGGATCGTCATCTTGTTCTGAGCCATTCTGACACCTCCCCTACAGCGTTTCCGGTGCCAGAGACACGATCTTCATGTACTTCTTGTCGCGCAGCTCGCGAGCAACGGGCCCGAAGATACGGGTGCCGCGCGGGGAGCCGTCGTTGTTGATGAGCACGGCGGCGTTCTGATCGAAGCGGATGTAGGAGCCGTCGGCGCGACGGACTTCCTTCTTCACGCGCACGATCACGCAACGCACGACCTCGCCCTTCTTGACGTTGCCGTTGGGCATCGCTTCCTTGACGCTGCAGATGATCACGTCACCGAGGCCCGCGTAGCGGCGCTTCGAGCCGCCCAGGACCTTGATGCACTGCACCTTGCGAGCGCCGGAGTTGTCGGCCACGGCGAGCATGGATTGCATCTGAATCATGTGATGTTCCTACTTTCCTTATCAATAGTCCTCGTGCCGGAGCACTCAAACTATTTGGCCTTCTCGACGATCTTCAGCAAACGCCAGCGCTTCATCTTGGACAGCGGGCGCGTCTCCATGATCTGAACAGTGTCGCCGACGCCGGCCTCGTTGTTCTCGTCATGGGCATGGAACTTCTTGGTGGAGGTGATCATCTTCTTGTAGATGGGATGGGGCTTGCGCTCCTCGACGGCCACCACGATGGTCTTGTCGTTGGCATCGCTGACGACGACGCCCTGACGTACTTTACGCAGATTGCGCTCTTCAGTCATTTCTTGCACCTTCCTTAAGCTACGCGCTCAGCTCGCGAGCCCGCATCTCAGTCATGATGCGCGCGATGTCCTTCTTAACCTGCTTGACGCGGACAGTGTTGTCCAGCTGGCTGGTGGCCATCTGGAAGCGAAGGTTGAACAGCTCCGCCTTGGCCTCCTTCAGCTTCACCTGCAGGTCTTCGGCAGAAAGTTCACGAATCTCTGCTGCTTTCATTATTGCTGCCCCTCCGTTTCACGAGTGACGATCTTGCACTTGATGGGCAGCTTGTTGATGGCCAGACGCAGAGCCTCGCGGGCGGTCTCGTCATCGACGCCGGCGATCTCGAACATGATGCGGCCGGGCTTCACGACAGCGACCCAGCCCTCGGGGTTGCCCTTACCGGAGCCCATGCGGGTCTCGGCGGGCTTGGAGGTGATGGGCTTGTCGGGGAAGATCGTGATCCAGACCTTGCCGCCACGCTTCATGTGACGGGTCATGGCAATACGAGCTGCCTCGATCTGACGGTTGGTGATCCAGTGCGCCTCGAGGGCCTGGATGCCATACTCGCCGTGGTTCAGACGGGTGCCACCTTTGGCCTTGCCCTTCATGGAACCACGCTGCACCTTACGGTGCTTAACGCGCTTAGGTACGAGCATTTACTTGTCACCCCTCTCGCGGCGATCGTTACGACGGGAACGGTTCGGACGGGACGAACCCTCGAGCGCGGGCTGGGGAGCCTTCTGGCCCGGCAGCACCTCGCCGTGGTACACCCACACCTGCACGCCGATGGAGCCCATGGTGGTGGCGGCGGTGGCGAAGCCGTAGTCGATCTTCGCGCGGAGGGTGTGCAGCGGCACGCGACCCTCGCGGTACCACTCGCGGCGGCTCATCTCGGCGCCGCCCAGACGGCCGGAGCACTGGATGCGGATGCCCTTGGCGCCGGACTTCATGGCGGACTGCACGGCCTTGCGCATGGCGCGGCGGAAGGCCACGCGGCCCTCGAGCTGCTCGGCCACGGACTGGGCGATGAGCTCGGCGTCCAGCTCGGGGCGCTTCACCTCGACCACGTCGATGGAGACCGGGCCGTCGGCGACCTTCTCGAGCTTCTTGCGCAGAGCGTCGATCTCGGCGCCCTTCTTGCCGATGACCACGCCGGGGCGAGCCGTGGTGATGGTCACCTTGATCTTGTCGCCGGCGCGCTCGATGTCCACGCGAGACACGGAGGCACGGGCGAGCTGCTTGTCGAGAAACTTGCGGATGGCGATATCGTTCTCGAGCGTCTTGGCGTAATCCTTACCGGCGTACCAGCGGCTGCGCCAATCCTCGGTGATACCGAGGCGGAATCCGGTAGGGCTGACTTTCTGACCCATGGACCTTATGCCTCCTCTCGGGGTGCGACGACAATGGTGATGTGGCACGTGCGCTTGTTGATGCGCGACGCGGAGCCCTTGGCGCGGGGACGAATGCGCTTCAGGGTCGGGCCTTCGTCGACGTAGGCGGCCTTGACCACCAGGTTGTCGCCGCGAAGGTGATTGTTGTGCTCGGCGTTGGCCACGGCGGAGTTCAGCGTCTTTGCGACGGTCTCAGCGGCGGCGCGCTCGCAGAAAGCCAGGATCTCGCGGGCCTGGGGCACGGACTTGCCGCGAACCAGGTCGACCACGATGCGGGCCTTGCGGGGAGCGATGCGGACGTAACGCGATACTGCTTTAGTTTCCATGTAACTTCTCACCTATGCCCTATCGCTTCTTCTTGTCGGCCGCATGACCCTTGAAGGTACGGGTCGGCGAGAACTCGCCCAGCTTGTGACCAACCATGGACTCGGTAACGTAGACCGGCACGTGCTTGCGGCCATCGTACACGGCGATGGTGTGACCCACCATTTCCGGGAAGATGGTGCTCGCGCGGGACCACGTCTTGATGACTTCCTTTTCGCCGGCCGCGTTCATTGCCTCGATGCGGGCAAGAAGGCGCGGTTCTACGAAAGGACCCTTTTTCAAACTTCTGCTCACTATGACTCCTTACGATTCCGCTACTTCTTGCGACGACGGATGATGAGACGGCTCGAGGCCTTCTTCTTGTTGCGGGTGCGATGGCCCTTGGTCGGCACGCCCCAGGGGGTGACCGGGTGACGACCGGCGGACTTGTTCTTGCCCTCGCCGCCGCCGTGCGGATGGTCGACCGGGTTCATAACCGTACCGCGGACAGAGGGGCGAACGCCCATCCAGCGCTTGCGGCCGGCCTTGCCGATCTTGATGTTGGAGTGCTCGGCGTTGCCCACCTCGCCGATGGTGGCGCGGCAGGTGATGAGCACGCGGCGCATCTCGGAAGAGGGCATGCGCAGGATGGCGTAGTTGCCCTCCTTGCCCATGAGCTGGATGGAGGTGCCGGCGGAACGGGCGATAGCGGCGCCCTTGCCCGGCTGCAGCTCCACGTTGTGGATCAGCGTACCGACGGGGATGTTCGCCAGGGGCAGAGCGTTGCCCGGCTTGATGTCGGCTTCCGGACCGGAGACCACGATGTCGCCCACCTTCAGGCCCTTCGGGTGAATGATGTAGCGCTTCTCGCCGTCAACGTAGTGCAGCAGAGCGATACGGGCCGAGCGGTTGGGATCGTACTCGATGGTGGCAACTTTGGCGGGCACGCCGTCCTTGTTGCGCTTGAAGTCGATGATGCGGTAGCGCTGCTTGTTGCCGCCGCCCTGGTGACGGGTGGTGATGCGGCCATAGCAGTTGCGACCGGCCTTCTTCGGCTTCGGGGCCAGAAGAGACTTCTCCGGCTTGGACGTGGTGATCTCCGAGAAGTCGGAGACCGTCTGGAAACGTCGGCCGGGGCTCGTCGGCTTGTACTGTTTGATTCCCACAGTAACAACCTTTCTTGACTTCGGGCTTCCGCGCTCGCCGGCCGGTAACGGCAACCAGCGGGACACGTTCGCCCCTTTCCTTTGGAGTTTCCGCTCGCGCGCCTCTCCGCACACCGGAACCTCCCCTACGGTAGTGGCGAGGCGATTGCCGACCGGCGCAGATGGAGGCTCTACGCTGCGACGCCGTCTTGCCACGCGCCCGGGTGTATCCATCGCTGGGCACACAGACGCAAAGAAGCATTATAGGGGTGGGGGGCAACCGCCTCAAGAACTTTTTCGACAAGCGGCCAACCGTCACATTTCCCGCACACTTAGGCTCGTCACGGGAATAGGCGACTTAACGACCTTTGCGGATGCCGCCTTTGCGACCGTTGGCCTTGGGCGGCTTGCCGGCGCGCTGAGCCGAAGCAGGGCCGGGAC
>UMLB01023766.1_pt1 | contig 12900 bp, 9 predicted proteins | sample 1966481 | NCBI WGS metagenome assembly UMLB01 (sample SAMEA4836192, study PRJEB28245) | human gut metagenome | biome: gut microbiome; material: fecal sample | place: Denmark | collected 2008 | reverse complement strand
TTACATTACTGGCAGTATGTATCCTGGCATTGGCTGCTATTTTTGCAATTCGTAAAAAACGCAGATAAGGGACAGAGGAAAGGCAAAAAAAGCACCCGAAAACAGAAGGAGGTGTCAGCAATGAAGAAGAACTGGAAATATTCATTACTACTTATAGCAACTGTATTTGCATTGACTATGGGCATATTCTTTCTGTTTTACCGCTTTGATAACAAATATACGGCCAGGGGGGACCAGGCCATTCAGGGAATCCTCTATGTGTCTGATGATGATTCTGTGCATTATCTTGCCAGGGAATGGGAATATTATCCGGATGTATTGCTGACACCGCAGGAAATAAAGGAACAGAAGGAGGACTACTACAGCCGTTATGTTTCCATTGGCGAGTACGGTGGAATGGACCTGGGCGACAAAAATAAATCTCCTTTTGGAAGTGGTACCTATCGGATGACCCTGGTGCTTCCTGAAAAAGAAAAACAATATGCTATTGGCCTGACAGAGATTTTTTCTGCTTACAAGCTGTATATTAATGGGGAATTGATGGGGCAGATGGGAAATCCGGATCCGGACAATTACCAGGAGCAGATTCAGAACAGGGTATTTACCTTTGAGGGAAAAGGAACTGCAGAGATTGTGATCGCAGTGACAGACAAACATTCGGTGTCATCGGGAATTCAGTATGTGCCGGTTTTGGCTTCTCCTTTTAAAGTGAATATTATCCGCGGGTTGTCACTTATGATTGCTGTGGTATTTATGGCTTTTACATTTTTTGTCCTGATTTTTTCAGTGTATATGTATATGCGAACTAAAAAAGTGGAGTTTGGACTTTTTGCCCTGCTTTGTATCTGTGTGCTGGGATATGGTTCTTATCCGATCCTGCATTCCTTTGTTGCAGTAAAAGTACAGCCTTGTTATGGAATGGAGGCATTGTTCTATTATCTGATGTTTGCCGGTGTTATGCTGGTACAACAGAAGATCCTGGGAGGTGAGGAAAGGATTCCGGAAATTCTTGCAGGTGTGGCCGCAGCAGCCGGAGTGATGGTTTTTGTGGCAGAAATGCTGTGCAGCAGAGCCCAGTCTGCAACAGGGCTGTATCTGATCTCTAAGCTTACAGAGATTTTGAAGTGGGCAGCAGCCGGTTATCTGCTTTTCAGAAGTGTAAAGGAGATAAAACAGAAGTACAGTAATGTACTTTTAGTGGGAATTGTTGTTTATGCAGCGTCTCTGGCAGCAGACCGGATATGGAGATTATATGAGCCGATCATTGGCGGGTGGTTTATGGAAATTGGTGCAGCAGTGCTTGTAGCCAGTGTGGGACTGACTCTGTGGATGGAGCTTGCCAATGCTTACAGATTTCAGCTTACCTATGGAGAATACAGCCGTCAGATGGAACAGAAACTGCAGATACAGAAACAGAATTATGAGGAACTTACAGAAAAGATGGATGAGATCAGCAGGATGCGCCATGATATGAGACACCATCTGCGCACTATCATGTCTTACACCCAGCAGGGAAAATATCAGGAGATGATGGAATATCTGCAGGAGTATGCATCCGTTATAACAGAAGAGGAAAAGCTAATCTGTTATTGCAGAAACATGGCCGTAGATGCAGTGATCCATTTTTATGCAGGAGAACTGAGGAAGAAAGGGATTCCTTTTGAATGTGATATGATGCTGCCACAGAATATTGGCATTTCAGATACAGATCTGTGCAAAATATATGGAAATCTTCTGGAAAATGCCGTAGATGCAGTAAAAGATCTGCTGCCGGAAAATAAGCCTTATGTAAAGATGCTTACAAAGGTTAAGAACAGGAAGCTTCTGATAGAGATTTCAAATCCATATTCCAATGAAATCCAGCGAAGAGAAAAAGTTTTTTATTCAACAAAGCATGAAGGCTTTGGAATCGGAACAGCGTCTGTGGCAGAAGTGGTACAACGAATGGGCGGATATGTAGTTTTTAATACAGAAGAGGGTATTTTTAAAGTAAATATCTTTCTACCGGTGAAAACAGTACAGTAAATAAATAGTTACTGCCCGGAGGGGAAGAGGCATATCGGAAATACTTATTTATCAGAGTCTGAAGAGAATAAGTATTCCAGATATGCTTTTTTTATTGCGTTGGAGCCACGCTTGCGTACAGTAACAAGCTCCTGATTGTCCATAACAAAGCCTTCATCTGTGGATTTCTCGATGTGATCCATATTTACGATACAGCCTCTGTAACAGGAGAGAAAACATTTCATTCCCTCCAGAAGCTCTTCGAATTTCTGGAAGGTTATGTAGGAGCGTATAATGCCTGCATCTGTGGTATGTACCTGAACTGCATTGCGGTAGGTATCCACGTACAGGATGCTCCTGACAGGGATCTTTACAGGGGTACGGTCGGAGATCAGCTCTATATATCTGGAATTCTGCGACTGCCTGAACTGGATTGTTGAGAGGATCCGGCAAAGCTTCTCCGGGTCAAAGGGCTTCAGCAGATAGTAGGATGCCTGTACATCATAGCTTTCCACAGCAAAGGAATCACTGCTTGAAATAAAAATCAGAGCAGCTGTATCCCTGGCTTCGCGGAGCTTTCTGGCTGCATCCATACCGGTCATACTGCCCATATAAATATCCATAATGATCAGGTCGTAAAATCCGGGTATGTATTTAGTAAAAAAAGCTTCTGCGCTGGAATACAAATGGATGTCTGCGGATGTATTCTGGGATTCATAATAAGAAGAAATGACAGATTTTACCTGACGCAGATCTTCCTTTGAATCGTCAAGGATTGCAATATTCAAAAGGAGTACCTCCTAAATTAACTTAAACATAATTTCTATTTTAGCGTATTTTCATGAGTTATTCAAGTACGGATTCCTTACTGAAAGCAAGTAATACCATAAGTATTTATTCATTTTTCCATATTTCATGAAAAATGTCATTTAATCCCATGTATCTTGAAAATAAGACTGAAATTTTTTATAGTAAGAACATAGAAATTCAGTTTAGAAATATGTACACACATTTTAAGAAAGGATGGTAAAAAAATATGAAAAACTGGAAAAAAATAATGGCAGGTCTTTGTGCTGCTGCAATGGTAAGCTCTATGGTTGTTCCGGTATGGGCAGCAGAGGAGACTACAGAAGAAGCAGCAGATGACGGAGATGTCGCGGATGTATCAGAGGCAATGTTAGGACTCTGGAAGGACAGCGCAGGAGATATCTACGGATTCTACAAAGATAATTCGTTTTTTGGTCAGTGGAAGGATGAAGAGCAGGATGTTCTTGGTGTATATGCCCTGAGTTCAGACGGAGAATATACAGCTCTGGTAATGCAGTTCGCAAATGACGACGGCACGTATGATGATGAAAATATGGTAACTTATCTGGTGCAGGCAAATGAGGAAGAGAATCTTCTGGAACTTTATGATCCGGACAGTCTGGACCTGACTGCAACCCTGGAGCCTTATGAGGCAGACGGTGATGAGTCGGATTACAATCAGACTTATCAGGATATGGGTGATATCCTGACAGAGTGTTATTCCGGTGAGACAGAAGCAGGTGAGACTTTTATTTATGCAGCTAATGAGGATGGAACTTTCTGCTCAGTACTTGTGATCGATCAGGATGATAACTATGTAAGCTTTGTTGGCGAAGGTACTTTTGATGAAGAGAACGGTACTGTGACGATTACTGATGAAGTTTCTGAGATGGCACTTACTTTTGGTGTGGCAGTGAATGATGATGATACACTGACACTGGATATGGGTGATCTTGGAAGCGCTACTGTAGAGGAAGCTACGCTGGCGGTTGCTGTTCAGGGACTGAAGTATGCAGTTGAGAATGGAACTGAGATGAACTAAGCAATTCTTTTTCAGGAACAAAAATATGTGATTTTGAGGATACTCCTCTTCGGATAGATTTATTCGGAGGGGAGTGTTTTTTCTGTGCCGGGGGTTTAAGAATGGCTGGGAAGATGGTATAATGAGGAGCGAATTCTATAGTTTTTGTGGAAGTGTTACAGATGAGCAGAAACAGACAGGAAGCGAAAATTACGAGAGAGGTTTGAATTTATGAATATTCTGAATATAGAGCATGTTTCTAAGGTGTTTGGTGAGAAGGTGGTGCTGGATGATGTTTCCTACGGGGTGCATCAGGGAGATAAGATTGGGATCATCGGGATTAATGGGACCGGGAAGTCTACGATTCTGAAGATCATCGGCGGTCTGGAGGAGCCGGATGAGGGACAGGTGATCACTCAAAATGGCCTGAGAATCACGTATCTTCCGCAGATGCCGGAGTTTCCGCAGGGAGCTTCTGTCTTGGATTATGTGGCAGAAGGAAAGTGGCAGAAGGACTGGAGTACTGAGAGCGAGGCAAGGAATGTTCTAAATAAGCTGGGAATTACAGACCATGAGGAGAAGATCGATCATTTATCCGGGGGACAGAAGAAAAGGGTGGCACTGGCAAGGACTCTGGTGAATCCTTGTGATGTGCTGCTTCTGGACGAGCCTACCAACCATCTGGATAATGAGATGGTGACCTGGCTGGAGGACTTTCTGAGAAGTTTTAAGGGCGTTGTGATTATGGTTACTCATGACAGATATTTCCTCGACAGGGTTACTAATAAGATTCTGGAGATTTCCCATGGCGGCCTTTATGCTTATGAGGCTAATTACTCGAAGTTTCTGGAACTGAAGGCAGAGCGTGAGGAGATGGAGCTTGCCAGTGAGAGGAAGAGACAGAGCGTACTCCGCATGGAACTGGAGTGGGCAAAGCGTGGATGCAGAGCCAGAAGTACCAAGCAGCGGGCACGTCTGGAACGCCTGGAGGCACTGAAGAACGGAAAGGCTCCGGTGCGTGATGCGAATGTGGAGCTGGATTCTGTTGAGACACGTATGGGAAAGAAGACAATCGAACTTCACCATATCAGCAAGAGTTTTGGTGAGAAGAAGATCCTGGATGATTTTAATTATATTGTGCTGCGCAATCAGCGTCTTGGGATTATTGGTCCTAATGGGTGCGGAAAGTCAACACTCATCAAGATTATTGATGGGATGATACAGCCGGATGCAGGAGAAGTGGAAATTGGAGAAACCATTCGCATAGGGTATTTTGCACAGGAAGTGCCGGATATGGATACCAATCAGCGTGTGATCGATTATATCCGCGACGTGGCAGAGTATATTCCGACCAGAGACGGGAAGATTTCCGCAACAATGATGCTGGAGAGGTTTCTTTTTGATTCTGCCATGCAGTATGCACCCATTGCCAAATTGTCAGGTGGTGAGAAGAGGCGTCTGTATCTGCTGAAGGTTCTGATGGAGGCGCCGAATGTGCTTCTTCTGGATGAGCCAAGTAATGATCTGGATATTCCTACACTGACCATTCTGGAGGATTATCTGGATTCTTTTGCAGGGATTGTGATCGCAGTGTCTCATGACAGGTATTTTCTGGATAATATTGTGGACAGGATTTTTGCTTTTGAGGGGAATGGACATCTGATCCAGTATGAGGGCGGATATACGGATTATACAGAGGCGCTGGCGAGAAAAGGCGGGGCAGTATCTGAAGGACAGAGCACTGCAGTTGGTGCGGAAAAGAAGAAGTCGGCTCAGGCAGACTGGAAGCAGAATCGTCCCCAGAAGCTGAAATTTACCTATAAAGAGCAGAGGGAATTTGAAACTATCGATGATGATATTGCAGCGCTGGAGGAACTGCTGGAGAAGCTGGATAAGGATATGGAGGCCAATGCCACCAATTCTGTGAAGCTTCGTGAGATCATGGAGCAGAAGGAGAAGGCACAGGCAGATCTGGATGAGAAGATGGACAGGTGGGTTTATCTGAATGATCTGGCGGAGCGAATCGAGGCACAAAAAAGTGAAAAGTGATTTTTTTCAGATGCTATTGACTTTGCAGAGGGTTCTTTAGTATGATACAGATTATGGAAGATTGCAGGAGCTGCTTTGCAGCGGGGCAATTTGCGGATGCCGGGTCAGTAACAGAAAATATCTTTTGATTCTGACATCTGTAAGTGAACAGTAAGTGAACAGGAGATATAAAAATATGGCAGAACAGGTCAGAGTTGTAGTGGACGCAATGGGCGGGGATAATGCCCCGGCAGAACCTGTCAGAGCTGCAGTGGAAGCTGTAACAGAGAGACAGGACATAAAAGTAATTCTTACAGGAAAACAGGAAGTGATAGATAAGGAACTGGCGAAATATTCCGGATATCCGAAGAACCAGATCCAGGTTGTCAATGCATCCCAGGTGATCGAGACAGCAGAACCCCCTGTTTTTGCGATCCGTAAGAAAAAAGATTCATCAATCGTAGTAGGTTTGAATATGGTTAAGAAACAGGAGGCAGATGCCTTTGTTTCATCAGGAAGTACAGGAGCTGTTCTTGTTGGCGGACAGGTACTGGTAGGCAGAAGTAAAGGTGTGGAGAGGCCGCCTCTTGCACCGTTGATCCCTACCACGAAGGGTGTTTCCCTTCTGATCGATTGTGGTGCCAATGTGGATGCACGTCCATCGCATCTGGTGCAGTTTGCGAAGATGGGCTCTATTTATATGGAGAACGTAGTCGGTATTAAAAATCCAAAAGTTGCCATTGTAAATAACGGGGCGGAAGAGGAGAAGGGAAATGCACTTGTAAAAGAAACTTTCCCCCTTCTGAAAGAATGCAAAAGCATTAATTTCATCGGAAGTATAGAAGCCAGAGATATCCCGGCAGGATATGCGGATGTGGTCGTATGCGAAGCATTTGTGGGAAATGTGATCCTTAAATTATATGAGGGAGTTGGTTCCGCCCTGGTCCAGAAGATCAAAGAAGGAATGATGACCAGCACAAGAAGTAAGATCGGTGCACTTCTGGTAAAGCCTGCACTGAAAGAAACTCTGAAATCCTTTGATGCAACGGAATATGGCGGAGCACCGCTTCTGGGGCTTAAAGGACTTGTGGTAAAGACGCATGGAAGTGCCAAAGCCATTGAGATCAAACATGGTATTTTCCAGTGTGTACAGTTTAAACAGGAGAAGATCAACGAGAAGATCGCAGAGCGTATCCTGGAGGATCAGGAAGTACTGAAGTCCGGAGCAGAATAGAGCAGGACAGGAACAGAAACAGGAAGGAGGGTTGAAGATGGAACTGGAGAAAATAAAAGCTATCATAGCAGAGGTTCTGAATATTGATGCAGATTCGATCACAGAAGACACTACATTTGTAGATGATCTTGGTGCAGACTCTCTTGATATTTTTCAGATTATTATGGGGATTGAAGAGGAGTATGACATTGAGCTGGATAATGAATCTGTCGAACAGATTCAGACAGTCGGTGATGCTGTTGAAGCAATTCGGACAATTAAATAAAAATGTAACTGTCCGGCAGTCTGAAATTTGACAGGAGCATAATACAGGCGCACTGAGCAGTTGCAAAAAATGATGTCGCAGGGTTGTCAGATGACAGCCCTGCGCATATGGAGAGGGTTAGAGGAATGAATAGAAAGACAGAAGAATTAGAAAAAATCATAGGATATCATTTTAAAAATAAACATTATCTTACACAGGCACTGACACACAGTTCCTATGCAAATGAGAAGAAGCTGGGGAAGCTGGGCAGCAATGAGAGACTGGAGTTTCTGGGAGATGCTGTGCTGGAGCTGATCAGCAGTGATTATCTGTATGCAAGATTTACCCAGATACCGGAGGGAGAGCTGACAAAGAAGAGAGCCAGCCTGGTGTGTGAGCCAAGCCTTGCCTATTGTGCAAGAGAATTCGGACTGCCGCAGTTTCTGTTGCTTGGAAAGGGCGAGGATATGACAGGCGGAAGAAACAGGGATTCTATCGTCTCTGATGCAACAGAGGCTTTACTGGGAGCTATCTATCTGGATGGTGGTTTTGCTAATGCAAAGGAGTTTGTGCTGAATTTTATCCTGAATGATATTGAACACAAACAGCTCTTTTATGATAGCAAGACCATCCTGCAGGAAATCGTGCAGGAAAACGGAACACAGCCGGTGGAATATATTCTGACAAAAGAAGAAGGCCCGGATCATAACAAAAACTTTACTGTGGAGGCAAGAGTAAACGGAAAAGTGATGGGACAGGGAAGCGGTCATACAAAGAAAGCAGCAGAACAGGCCGCAGCATACCAGGCGATTCGTGTACTCAGAAAATAAACAGGAGAATTATGTATTTAAAGAATATAGAGGTACAGGGATTTAAGTCTTTCGCCCAGAAGATCAATTTTGAATTTCATAACGGGATCACCGGTATTGTAGGTCCGAACGGAAGTGGAAAGAGCAATGTCGGTGATGCGGTGAGATGGGTGCTGGGTGAACAGAGTGCCAGGTCTCTGCGAGGAGGAAATATGCAGGATGTTATTTTCTCCGGTACAGAGACAAGAAAACCCCTGGGTTATGCATCGGTGGCGATCACACTGGATAATTCAGACCATAAGCTTCCGGTTGATTTTAACGAGGTTACGGTTACCAGAAGGCTTTACCGTTCAGGAGAGAGTGAATATAAGATCAACGGAAGTGCCTGCAGACTGAAAGATATCAATGAGATGTTTTATGATACAGGTATCGGTAAAGAAGGATATTCCATTATCGGACAGGGACAGATTGACAGGATCCTAAGCGGTAAACCGGAAGAGAGAAGAGAGCTTTTTGATGAGGCAGCAGGTATTGTTAAATTTAAGAGAAGAAAGAATACCACGATCAAAAAACTGGAGGAAGAACGCCAGAACCTGGTCAGAGTGACAGATATCCTCTCGGAGCTTACCAGACAGCTGGAACCACTGGAGAAACAGTCAGAGACAGCAAGAGTTTATCTTTCCAAAAGAGAGACTCTTAAGGAACTGGATGTGAATATGTTCCTGATGGAGTATGCTGCTGCAGCCAAAGAACTCAAGGAACTGGAAGAGAAGAACATAATTGCGCAGAATCAGCTGAAGGATACCCAGAGTTCCTATGACCGGACCAAGGTGGAATATGAACGTCTGGAACAGGAGCTGGAAGATTTAAATTCCAAAATGGATGCACTTCGCATTTCCGGTCAAGAGCAGGCAATCCGTAAACAACAGCTGGAAGGCCAGATCAATGTATTAAATGAGCAGATACTGGCAGGGGCACAGAATGAAGAGCATTATAAGGGACGTATCCAGACTATTGAGGCTGAACTTTCAGTAAGAACAGATTCAAAGAAGAAACTTGAAGAAGAAAAAACGGATATTTATGCACAGTTAAAGGCTGTCCGTAAGAAACTTTCTGAGGAAGAAGAGAAATTAAGGACAGCGCAGGAGAATATGGAAGCCTGTACTCTCGAAGTGGAGAATGGCAAAAATGAGATCATTGAAATTCTGAACAGCCGCGCCAATGTCAAGGGTAAAGCCCAGAGATTTGATGCAATGATGGAACAGGCAGAAATCCGTAAGGCAGAGATCAGCCAGCGTATTCTCAGACTGAAGAGTGAAGAGGAAGAGCAGCAGACCATTCTGACTACAGCCCGGAAACAGTATGATGAGATTACATCCCAGATTGAAAATGCCAATGAGGAATGTGAACATCTGAATCTGAGTGTGATGAAGATTCAGGAAAAGCTGAAGGAACAGAACACAAAGCTGGAAGCAGAACAGACAGCCTATCACAGAGAGGCATCCCGGCTGGATTCTCTCAGAAATATCGCGGAGCGCTATGATGGATACGGAAACAGTATCCGGAGAGTTATGGAACAAAAAGAACGTGTTCCGGGAATCCAGGGTGTTGTCGCAGATCTGATCCAGGTAAACAAAGATTATGAGATCGCTATCGAGACAGCTCTTGGTGGGAGCATTCAGAATATTGTTACAGATAATGAGCAGACTGCCAAAACCATGATCGAGTTTCTGAAAAAGAATCGTTATGGACGTGCGACCTTTCTTCCCATGAGCAGCATAAGTCCCAGAGGTGAGTTTACACCGAAAGAAGCACTGAAAGAGCCGGGCGTTGTGGGGATTGCCAGCGAACTGGTGTCCGTAGCTTCTCAGTATCAGCAGATCACGAAATTCCTTCTTGGAAGAGTGCTGGTAGTTGATAACATTGATCATGCCATTGCAATAGGAAAAAAATACAGACACAGTCTGAGAATGGTCACAACAGAGGGTGAATCCTTAAGCCCGGGAGGTTCCATGACCGGCGGTGCCTTCAGAAACAACAGCAATCTGCTTGGAAGACGGCGTGAAATAGAGGAACTGGAAACAAAAGTAAATCAGCTGAAGCAGAATCTGACCGAAATGCAGAATGCTGTTGAGGAAAATAAAAATCAGAGAAACAGGCTTCGTGATGCCATTGCAGGATTTCAGGAAAAACTCCGTCAGAAATATATAGAACAGAATACTGCCAGAATGAATATCAAACAGCAGGAAAAGAAAGCTGAGGAGATCCGAAGCGGATATGCGCAGATCAACAGAGATCAGGCAGAGATCAAACGCCAGGTCATGGAAATCCGGCAGGATCATGACCGGATTGCCAGGGAACTGGAGAATTCAAAGCAGGATGAGAAAGAACTGGAGAGTTTTATTGAGGCAAAGCAGTCAGAACTGGATGAATGGAAAGAAGAAGAGAAGAAAATCACCCGGGAGTTAGAAGAAATCCGTCTTCAGTCATCCGCTCTTGAACAGAAAGAGAAATTTGACCAGGAAAACCTGAGCCGTCTGAAAGCAGAAATTACAGCTTTTATGACTGAGAAAGAGGATATTTATCAGTCTCTTGCTCACAGCAGTGAAGAGATGGAAAAGAAGCAGGAGATGATCACCCAGCTGAAAAAAGAGTCGGAAGAGTCTGTCCTTCATGAAGAACAGGCACAGATGCAGCTGAAAAATCTGCAGAAGGAGAAAGAGAACAGAACTTCTCAGCATAAAGATTTTTTTGAGAAAAGAGATTATCTGTCCGGTCAGATCGGACTTCTGGATAAGGAATGTTACCGTCTGCAGGGACAGATGGACAAGCTGGAGGAGAACAGGGAAGAGCGGATTGCCTATATGTGGTCCGAGTATGAGATTACTCCCAATAATGCTGTTTCCTACAGAAAAGAGGAACTTACTGATCTTTCGCAGATGAAGCGACAGGCAGCTCAGATTAAAGATGATATCAGAAAGCTGGGACCTGTAAATGTAAATGCTATTGAGGATTATAAGGAACTTCTGGAAAGACACACCTTTCTGTCCGGCCAGTATGAGGATCTGGTCACAGCGGAGAAAACTCTGGAACAGATCATTCAGGAGCTGGATGAGGGAATGCGGAAACAGTTTTCTGAGAAATTCGGCGAGATCCAGAAGGAATTTGACAAGGCATTTAAGGAATTGTTCGGAGGCGGAAAAGGAACTCTGGAGCTGGATGAAGAGGCAGATATCCTGGAGGCAGGAATTAAGATCATTTCCCAGCCGCCGGGAAAGAAACTGCAGAATATGATGCAGCTTTCCGGCGGGGAAAAAGCTCTGACAGCTATCGCACTTCTTTTCGCGATCCAGAATCTGAAGCCGTCACCGTTCTGTCTGCTGGATGAGATCGAGGCAGCGCTGGACGATTCCAATGTTGGGCGATTTGCCGGATATTTACAGAAGTTGACGAAAAACACACAATTTATTATAATAACCCATAGACGTGGAACTATGAACGCCGCAGACCGGCTTTATGGTATTACCATGCAGGAAAAAGGGGTATCCACACTGGTTTCCGTCGATCTGGTGGAGAATCAGCTTACCCAGTAACAGGAGGAGTTTCACATGGCAGAAGAAAAGAAAGGTTTTTTTAAACGATTAGTCAGTGGACTGGCAAAGACCAGAGACAATATCGTAGCCGGATTTGACAGTATTTTCAGTGGTTTTTCCAGTATTGATGAAGATTTTTATGAAGAGCTGGAAGAGATTCTGATCATGGGTGATATCGGGATCAATGCGACCACTTCTATTATTGAGAATTTAAAGAAAGAAGTTTCCGAACGTCATATTAAGGAACCGATGGAATGTAAACAGCTTCTGATCAATGAGATCAAGGATCAGATGCGTGTGGACAGCACAGAGTATGAATTTGAGAACCGCAGATCCGTAGTTTTGGTGATCGGTGTCAATGGTGTCGGAAAAACCACTTCAGTAGGAAAGCTTGCAGGAAAATTAAAAGACCAGGGCAAGAAGGTTATCCTTGCAGCAGCCGATACTTTCCGCGCAGCAGCAGGAGAGCAGCTTACTGAGTGGGCGAACCGTGCAGGTGTGGAGATCATCGGCGGACAGGCGGGAGCAGATCCTGCATCTGTTATCTATGATGCGGTGGCAGCAGCCAAAGCAAGAAATGCAGACGTACTTCTCTGCGATACAGCAGGACGTCTTCATAATAAAAAGAACCTTATGGAAGAACTCCGCAAGATTTACAGGATCCTGGAGAGGGAGTATCCGGATGCATATCTGGAGACATTGGTAGTGCTGGATGGTACCACCGGACAGAATGCCCTTGCACAGGCGAGACAATTTGCGGAGGTCGCAAATGTCAGCGGTATTATCCTTACCAAGCTGGACGGAACTGCCAAGGGAGGTATTGCAGTTGCCATCCAGTCTGAACTGGATATTCCGGTGAAGTACATTGGCGTAGGAGAAAGTATTGACGATCTTCAGAAATTCGATGCAGATGCATTTGTAAATGCGTTGTTTGATGTAGACCATAAAGAAAACCCGGACGCTTAAGATTAGGATGTACTTTCGGAGTCAAATTAAGTACAAAAAGATTCCGGGAGTACATTTAGGACAAAATGGAGGAAAAAACAATGCTTACTTTAGAGAGTTTTGAACAGGCATCAGAGATCGTAAAACAGGTCACACAGGAAACAAAGCTGATCAAAAGCAGCTATTTCAGTGAACTTACAGGAAATAAGGTTTAT
>UMLB01073139.1_pt1 | contig 13073 bp, 11 predicted proteins | sample 1966481 | NCBI WGS metagenome assembly UMLB01 (sample SAMEA4836192, study PRJEB28245) | human gut metagenome | biome: gut microbiome; material: fecal sample | place: Denmark | collected 2008 | reverse complement strand
TCCCCGCCGATGTCAGCCAGGGCGCGGTTTACCCAGTCGAAGAAGCCGACGTTAAGGAGGGCAAGACCACGCCTCCCAAACCCTACACCGATTCGACCCTGCTTGCCGCCATGGAGCACGCAGGGCGCACCATCGACGACGCAGAGCTCAAAGCAGCCATCGACGACGACACGATGCACTCGGCGGGCCTCGGCACGCCGGCCACTCGCGCAGCCGTCATAGAGGGCTTGCTGAAGCGCGGCTACATCGTCCGCAAGGGCAAGTCCCTGCTCTCCACCGAGCGCGGCGAGGCTCTTGTCGACGTGGCGTGCCCGAGCTTGAAGACGCCCCTGCTCACCGCGCAATGGGAGCTTGAGCTTTCCAAAGTCGAGCGCGGCGAGGCCGCGCTGTCGGACTTCCTCGGCGGAATCGAGCAGTACACCCGCGACGTTGTGGGGGAGGCGAAGCGGGATTACGATCCCGACAAGGCGATGGCCGTTTCGGGCCGTAAAGTGCTTTGTTCGTGCCCCGACTGCGGTTCGCCGGTGGTGCTTTCCCGCGGCGGCGGGCAATGGCAGTGCTCCGCTTCGAAATGGGATCCCGACCATGATTTCAAGCTCGTGTCGGGGGACGGCTTCAAGATCAACGTCAAGCAGTTCGGCAAGAAGCTCACCGAGAACCAGGCGCGCAGCATCGCGAGCGGCAAACCGACCGCCGTCAAGGGCCTCAAGAAGAAGGGCGGCTCCACGTTCGACGCGAAGCTCGTCCTCGGTCCGAAACCTTACACAGGCTGGGTCGAGTTGGCTCCGCATGAAGCCAAGCCGAAGAAACCTACAGCCAGGAAAGGCATTGCAAACAAATCTTTCGGCAGACGAGGTCGGTGACGGCCATGCCCATCGAAGACGGCTGCTTCTCCGATGCGTTGGGCAACCTAAGCAAGAACTGCAAGCGACGGCGAAGGAGTCAAGGCCTGAGTGTCGCAAGGTTGGAGCAGGTTTCGGGCGTGAAGGCCGCGACTATATGGCGCATCGAGGGCGGCACAGGTGCGAACCCGACCCTGCGCACGCTTTGCAAGCTGGCCGACGCTCTCGATTGCCCGCTATCTGATTTGCTCGAACCGTGAAACGAAAGGAATCGCATTGGGAAACAACGATTGGGCCGAGGTCTGCACCTACATCGACGGTGAGCACGCCGAGTACGAGTTGTCGCAAACCGAATGGGTCTTCATCGACAAGCTGCTTGGCCTCACGGCCGACCGCCGCGACCCGGAATACCTAGAGAACCATCTATTGCCGGCGTTGTTGCAAGCCTTGCGTTCGGCGGCCCTTTAACTCGAACCCTTTTCGTTCGACTGACCGCTAAAGCCCCGCTCAAGGCTATAATCTACAGCACGAAGGCCGCCCGTGTCCGAATAATCAAGCGTTAAACGGCGGCCTTTTCTTTTGTCAAATCGAACATCCTTCCGAACCTCCTATGACGCCCAGCATAACGAATCGCTATACCGGGCTTGCCGCTTCACCTCGGCCAACGGGCTAGAATCGAGGGAAAGGCAGAACCCGGCGAAAGGCTTGCGTCATAACCACCGAAGAAGCTAGAAAAGAAGCGTCCCAAAAAGCGGTTCTCGCCGCCTACCTGTCGTTGTCCATGCGTGGCAAGGACATCACGCCCGAGAACCTTGTGCGGGAGTCATTGCAGGTGTCCTCGATGGTTTCCGAGCGCGGCTTGGCGATGCGGGTGATGAACTCGGTTCGCTTCCGCGCGGTCGTCGAATCGATCTTCTTCGAGCAGACCACGCAGCGATTCCTCATCGCTTATCATCCCGTCGACAAACCGAACGAACGCGAAGAGATTCGTTCTGAACGGGCGGACAACAACCGCGGGCAGCTCGTTCGAATGCTCTGGAATCAGAGCCTTGTCGGCGAGGAGGTGGTCATCTTCAAGAACAACGAGCCTGACAAGACCGGCAAAGTGGCCGCCGGCTTCCGCGTGGCGGTGTGGGTTCTCGACAACGGAAAGCCTCGCAAATAACTCGCTTTCGATAGTCTAGCGCGAACGACTCGAGATGCGAGCTGCAAGGGCTGTGCGGTTAACCGCACAGCCCTTACTTGCTTCTTTGAGTGCTTTTCGGCCTTTTCGTGCACTCCAAATGTTGCCGATGCGGTAACATATTGGGTGCGAGCTAAAGCAAGCTGTACCGTCGTTGGGACGGGAATTCACGCCTGCGGAGATCCGCATCGGACGGGAAACCCCGTCTTGGGTCGCTGAAGCAGGAACGCCGTTGTTCGATACGGTTGCCAAACCACAACATTTAATGGCTGATTCGACACGGCAAGCAAACGTATAAAGGTAAACGTAATGCCTGTTTTCAGTTGCGCGATCAGACGAATCGCAGCGGCGGTCGAACGGAATGGCAGGTTTAGATCCGTGTATCGCCGTTGGGCGTATTTGCTACCGTTGCGGTATCATATGGGCTGCGAGCGAAAGCGAGCGTACCTCCGTTGGGGAGGGAACTTACGCCTGCGGAGATCCGCATCGGCTGGGCATCCGCCCGGCTTGGGTCGCTGAAGCAGGAATGCCATCGTTGTTCATCCGGTTCCGTCCGCGACGGTTGGAGAACTGGGTGATTTGACTCGGTTACCAAACCGCTTCAGAGACCACTCATGACGTACGCGAGTTGGAGTACCGGGTGATTCGAAGCGGTAATCAAACGCTACATGGGAAGTCTTACTTGTCTCAAGGGTTGGGGAACCGAGTGATTCGACGCGGCAGCCAAACCCCTTGGTGTGGCCTTCAGGCTTCACCCCGACTCGGCGAAGCAATGCAGCGGCTCTGGCCACGACCCGAGCCGCTGCACGAATACCATCATGCCGCCCGTTTCGGGCGGTCGGCCCGCTTCGCACTGATTGGCTTTAGAAACCCCAGCTCAGAAAGCCGAAAGCCACAGAATCGATTCTAAGGCCCAGTTTTGCCTCCCAAGGGCGCCTATGCCCTGGTTTTCACGTCTTTCAGGATGGTTTCATCTTGCTTGCCCACAAGAAAGCGGCCCGCGCCATGACGCAGACCGCTCTCAAGCCGAGTTTCGGCATGCAACGATGAGGACGTCGCGCTGTATGCCGTACGTGAAATGATACTGACGCGGCAGCAATTAGTAAAGCGAAACAGGCCGTCGTTCCGCCTAGCCTTCCTCTTCGACCGCCCCGCATACCGTGCAGGTCTTGACCGTGACCGTTTTCGTGGTAGCGGGGGAGTCCACCACGGTCTTCGTCTCGGTCTTGCCGGGCTTCTGTCCGGTCACCACCGGCACGCCTATGGTGTACCCGTTTCTCGCGTGTGACGGGTAGTTGCGATAGTGCGATTCAAGCGCCGCTTCGGAATCGAGGTACGCGCCGCAGTCGTCACATACGGTGTGGTACTCGACGATGTCCTCGCCCGGCGTAGTCACGGTCTCGGTGTGCGTGACCGCCGGCACGTCCACCGTTTTCTCTTCCGTGCGCCACATGTGCGTGTGGGCCGCACCCGAAGATGGAGAAGCCTGCTGCGCATCCGAGGCTGCCTGGCTGGAAGCGCTCGATATGCCGGCTGTGTCGGAAGAACCAACCGACGCCGAGCCGCTTGCCGTCTCTTCCTTGCTCGCGGCGGAAGCCGCGCTATCGGCAGCGCCGTCCAGCGCTCCCGAGAACACGAACATGTACACGCCGCACGCAACCGTGACGAGCACGGCTGCGGCTATCGCGACGTAGAGAGCCTTCCTGAACTTTTCCAAGCTCGATCCTTCTTTGCTTTGTCGTTTTCTATGCTGATTTTTGACGCCCCCTTGGCTAAAGCCAGGGGTTTCTTGCTTTCGTGGACAGGCGCGAGCTGTACTTTTCCCGTGTGTCGGTGTAGAATGCGAAGTGAGGACGCCCCAGTGCGCTGGGCAGCGTTCTTGCAGTCTTAAGCCGGGTTACTTTCTGAGGGTCGCCCGGCTTCTTTCATGCCTCGAATCGCGGTTCGCCGTTTTCATTCTCTCCTCACCAGCAAAAGTCCGATGATTCCGATGACCACTAGCAATATGTTGCACATTGCGTCGATGGTGTTTGTGTCCATGGCCAGTACCTCCTAAATGGATGGTGCTGCCCAGGCGGCGAAGCGTCCCCGTGCGCGATTGTACCGCATGGGTTCCGCAGATGGTACGTCGTCAGCCAACGCTCCTCTTGCTTATCAATTTGCAATGCACAACCGTCCGCTCGTTCTCGGGCGTGAGCAGGTAGCTGCACGTCGAGAACGTCCACATTTGCTTACTCGGCGCGTCGGACAGCACGACCCGCGCAGCGCTCTTACGCTCAGCGCAGTACCGTTGGAACTGCGCGTCGTTCTCGAAGGAGGTTGCCAGGCTGTAGTCTGCACCCGCGTTCGGGATCACCTCCACGCACCATGCCTCAAGCTCGAGCTTGCACGTGGGCGTTTGCAGCAGCACGCGCTTATGCTCGCGGGCGTAGGCTTCGTCCGCGAACTGAGCGAAGTCCGCGAACATCCCCGTGCCGGCGCCGCCCACGTTGTGCCCCTGCACGACGCAGTTCACACTGCCGGTCAGACCGCCTTCACAATCCGCATGCAGGAACGGGCAGCCCATGAGGTTGTACTGCCCGTACGCGTCGTGGTAGTTCCAGTAATCCGGGTTGCTGCCGTCCGCTTGGCATATCGGCTGCGATATGTCCGTTCCGGGCACGTTCACCCATCCGATTATCGCCGGGTTCTGGCTCTGCCAGTATCCCCAATCGACCTTCGCAAATCCTTCCGAATCGAAGGGCTCGTTCGTTCCGCTGGAATCCTGGGCGGCAGGGGAGGGCGAGACGCCGCTTGCCCGTTCGTTCATCGAGCCGACCCATGCCCACACCCCTAACGCGGACGCCGCCAGCAAGAATGCGAGCGCGTACAGGACGATGTATCCTTTTTTCTTGGCTTTCGGCTTGGCCATAGTTCTGTTCCCGATTCGATTCCGCGTTGGTTGATTTCCCGCGGGGCGGCGTGTTAGTATCTACCTAGACGGCAGCGCCCGCCGGTGCTAAAACTTGCTAGGTCTAGCGTGCGGGTGATGCTAGTCGATTAACTTGCAGCCGGGTTGCACCCCGGCTGTTCTTTCTTTCGCATCATTTTATTTTCTCGTTGTTACCTGCGATTGAATCGATCGAATAAAGCCAACAGCGTCGTTAAGACGGTGCAGAAAGCAGCAAAATAAGTGATCAGGTCCATGGTGGCTCCTTTCTTGGAGCATCACCCGCAGGTCACGGCGAGCACTGCTTGACTTGATTCTAAACCATGCCGATTCGCTTTAAAACAGCGTCCTTTGTTGCTTTCCCTTCCTTTTACCTGTCTGTTTTGGCTTGCCTTGTCCTCAAAATGTTGTGCAACAAATTCGGCATATCCGATGCTACGCTCGCTGCGACGACAAGCATTTCTTGGGAGCGAAAGGGGACAAGCATGGATACCGAAGAGAAAGGCATGATCAACTGCCCGAACTGCGGCAAAGAAGTTGCGGTAAGCTCCAGGTTCTGCCCGTTCTGCCGAGCCTTGTTGGCGGGCGAGGCGCTGGGCGCACCGGAAGCGCCAGTGGAAGGCGGCACGACGAAAGTTAAATCGGTTACGGATGATTCCGATGTCGAGAAGATCGCGGTTGCCATAAAAAAGGCCACGACGCCTGAGAAGAGCGATCAGTGGACCAGCATTATCGGAGTGTTGGCGGGCGTTGTTGTGCTCTGCTTCGGTGCGTATGCTTTCTTCACCGCCTCAGTAGGCTGCGACTCGACCTCCTTCGGCGGCGACGCCTACACCTACATCTATAAGGGGATCGTGGCTACCGCCAAGACGCTCTACCTTATTTGTCGTTGCCTCGGCATGGCGTTGATGTGCGGCGGTGTCGCTATGACCTGCCATTTCGCGTCACGTTTCGGGAAATAAGGGGGTGCATGAGATGAAATGCTCCAAATGCGGCGCCGATGTCGTTGAAGGCGCATTGTTTTGCTCTGAATGCGGTGAGCCGATACCCTCCGCGCAAGCGGCGAAGTTGGAAGCTGGCGGAAGCAAAGCCAAGAGCAAGTTCAGCGCCCGCAAAAGGGTTCTAGTCGGCCTCTTAGCCGTCGTCATGCTGGTTGTGATAGGTTTCGCCACGGGAGCCATCAAGGTGGGTCCGATTACCAGCCACCCCGTTAAGGACTACGGCAACGGCTATGAGATAACCTACAAAGGTCTTGAGATCGACAAGGCGGCCAAGATGGTTGATATTACCGGCAAGGTCAAGAACACTACGGGCAACAACGCCGACATCACAATGCTCTGGCGTCTGATGGACGCCGACGGCAACGAAGTCGGGCAGGCGGTAGCTGGAGTCGATGATGTCGACCCCGGAAAAACGGCCGACTTTGACGGACTTTGCATTTCCAGTGACGGTGCGCTTTTGGACGATGCCGGATAATTCAAGTCCACTGTCAGTACTTGGCAGCTCCTTACCTGCAAAGTTGGGTGAGGCGATTCTTTGCTTACGTGATTTTAGCTGGCGGTAGTTGCACCTACCGCCAGCTCTTTTCTATCTTTGCCCAAAACAAAACACGGGAGCCCCGAAAAGGACTCCCGTGTTGTTGCATCTGGGTCTTAAAACGCGACGATCTCGTAGACGTACATGATCGGCTCCTGTCTCGTTGTTGAACGTCACTAGCCTTGCGGCGCTACTTAGCCGCCCCACACCCGCTGCACACGTACCCGGTCGTGACGGTTTCGTAGTGACCGGTCGCATCGTGGTGAACGGTATTGTAATTCGGAACAACCGTATACGAGCACGAATGATTACGTGTTTGATGGGCAAACCATTCGTCAACTGAACCAAAAGTTGCGCCGCAACTCGCCTTAATGATTTCACCTGTTTGCACCTGTTCGTCCCAAGCCGCCGAGTCCTGCACCCAGCGCTGCTCGGTCTGCGCAACCCAGTTATGCACGTGTTCCGGTTGGCTGGTGCCACCTTGGCTGCTGCCGGCATTGTTGGAGGGCTGGCTTGCCGAGGGGGTGCCGGAAGGCTGGCTTGCAGGCGCTTTGTCCGCGCCGCCCGCGCTCGACCCGTTGTCGCTGTTCGATCCCGCAGGCGCGGCAGGCTGGCCGGCGTTGGTTCCAGCAGAAGGCTCGCTTGCCTTGGTCTCGGCGTCCTTCTTCGCTTCCTCGACCTTGGACTCGTCCACCTTGCCGGTGGCCTTCACCGCTTCGGCGACCTTGTCCACCACGTCTTTGCCGGCATCGCCCTTGAGCGTGTCGTCGCCCTTCTCGACCGCCTTCTTAACGGCATCGAGCACGTTGTTCAGATCGTCCTGCGTGACGTCTTCGGCCGCCTTCTCGTTGGTTTTTGAAGTGGAGGCGATGGCGCCGTCCTCGACGACCGCGCTCACCGCGCCGTCCTTGGCGGTGACGAGGGAGCCGCCGGCTTTCAGCACCGGAAGGTACTCGACGGAGTAGCCGCCGGGCACGAGCTCTACTTCCTCCTGGGCGCCGGAGACGGCATGGTAGTAGTCCACGCTGCGGTTGCCGTCGGTGGTCCCGGTGACATGCGCTATCACGGGGGTGTCGCCTTCGGCGGGCTCGTACCCCTCGTAGCCGACCTTCACCTTCCGAGGCGCGCCCTCTTCCGCCTCGGCGACGAGCGCCTCGCCCTCGCTCTCGTCCGCGGGCAGGGTGGCGGGCTGGTTCGACCACAGGCACACGCCCACGATGACCGCGGCCAGGGCCGCGGCGCAACCGGCCGCTATGCCGATCTTGGCGTTCCTCGAGAGTGCCTTCCGGCCCTTCTCAGCCTCGTCCTCGCCCGCCTGGGCTTCGCCGCCCTCGCTTGCCTCGACGTTGCCTATGACCTGAGTCTCTTCAAGTTCCGTATCCTTGGTTTCTTCGTTCATTTCGACTCTCTTTCCGTTATGTCGCTTGCCGTCTCGTCTGCGACTAGGACGCTTTTCGAGGTTGCGAACGCGCGGCCGATCAGCAGGATCCCCGCAGTGCCGGCAGCTAGGTATCCGACGTTTACCGCTGCCCACCACGCCCCGCCGACGTCCGTGTAGAGGGGCGCGATCGTCGCCGCGACCATGATGAGGCCGCTGCATACGATCAGCGCGAAGCCGGCTTTGAGCGACCTGGCACCCTTGTCCGTGAACACAAGCCTTGTTTCTTTGCTCATCGCCCTTCGCCTTCCTTTATGCGAGGAGGCCTGGCGCCCCGCCATGGATAGGCGGTGCCCATGCTCTTTCCCTCTGTGCGTCTTCCTTCGTCCGGCACGGTTAAAGCAGACGATCGATGCGCTACATATTGTATACCGCCCTGAGGCACGCAATAAATAGCGTATCGAAGTTCCAATCCGCATATACGGAGTATATCATGCGTATATCTGTTGTATATACCGAATCTTGGCATCGGTTGGTGCGGATCGGTTGCTACTCGCGGGCATCCTTATCGTTGCCTTGATTCTCGTCCGTTGTGGAGTACACGCCGGCCTCTTTGGCTTCGTCGAGCGTGAGCTTCTTGCCGCATTCGCACGAGTATCCCGTGAGCCGCGTTTCGTCATGAGCCTCCCAGTCCACGACTTCCTCATCGTGGGCGGGCACGTCGACTACGTCCTCAATCACGGGGACGTTGCGGGTGAACCCTGAATGTCCCGTTTTCTCGATGTGTTCTTGAGCCTTGCCCGTTATCACGGCCTTGCAGCCGTTGCACACGGTCTCGTTGACGGTTGCCTGCTTGTACGTCGCGTCCCTGTGCTCCATATGGGTTTGCTTCTCCACATGCACGACGCTGTACTCCGGTTGCCACACGTGCTCTGCCGTCTGGTGCGCATCTGGCTCGCTTGGGGCCGTCTGCGAAGCCTGCTGGCTCTTGGCGGTCGGCATTTGCTGCACAGCTCCTTGCCCCACGAAGGCCTGTCCGACGATGGCGCCGATGGCGCACGCGGCGACGAGCGCCGCCACAGCCACTCCGCCCGTTAGCGCCCTCCGCGCCCGTTCCTTCGCCTGCTTGGCCGTTGCTTCTCGTGCGTCGTCTTTTTCGATCCGTTCCTTTTCGCTCTCTTCGGTCATTGCGCTTCCTTTCTAACGTGGCGCGGACTTGTCCTGCGCCGGCTGGTCTATTGCGTGTCAGACGGTGCTTCCCGCGGCCGTCGTTCCTTCGGTTTCCCCGCTAAGCCTCTCTCCGGGCTCCACGACCTCCTCGGCCGTGCCCGTAGCGGGCGGCAGGGCGGAGTAGGAGTCCTCCACGCCGCAGGGCACGTCCGCGGGCAGGTATGCCTTCCCACTCGTCAGCGAGTGCCACTTGCCGTCGGTGCCCGGCACGCCCGCCGCGCTCGGCAGCGGCAGGTACGCGCCGCCGACCCATGAGAAGCCCGTCCCGAGCCTCACGGTCGCAAGCGAGGTCATCCCCGAGAACATCCCGTAACCGTTCTTCGCGGACGCCGTGGAGATCCCCGTGAGGTCGAGCTCTTCGAGCGACTTGCAGCCGTACAGGAAGTAGCTGAAGTCGGTCACGCCCTCCGTGCGCAGCCCCGTGAGATCGAGCTCCGCGAGCGAGGCGCAGCCCGACAGGAAGTGGTTCACATCGCGCGCCGACGAGGCGTCCCAGCCCGAGAGGTCGAGCTTCTCGAGCTTCGCGCACCCTGAGAAGCAGTACGCGAAGTTGGTGACGGACGCTACGTCGAGCGCCGACACGTCCACCGACCGCAGCGAAGTGCAGCCGCCGAAGGCGCCGTAGAGCGTGGCCACCTTCGACATGCCCGTCGTGGCCAGGTCGGCCTCGGTGAGCGACTTGCAGTTGAAGAAGAACATCGAGAGGTCTTTCGCGGACGAGAGGTCGAAGCCCGTCACGTCGACCCTCGTGAGCGACGAGCACCCGTTGAGCATGGACGCGAAGGTCGTCGCCCTGCCGGTCTTGAAACCCGACAGGTCGACCTCTTTGAGAGACGAGCACCCGTAGAGCATCTGCCTGAACGTGGTCGAGGATGTGGTGTCTAGAGGGGAGAGGTCCACGTGCCCGAGCGACTTGCAGTTGAAGAGCATCTGCTCGAACGTCGTGCCATTCGACGTGTCCCATCCCGTCATGTCGATCTCTTTCAGCGACGTGCAGTCCTGGAACACGTCGGAGAAGTCCGTGCAGGACGACGTGTCGAGCATGCTCAGGTCGAGCGACTCGACCGCCGACGCCCTCGAGAACATGAAGGCCATCGTCGTCGTCCCCGACGTGTCGAGCCCGTCAAGATCCACGCTCGACAGGGACGAGCACCCGAAGAACCACGCGTAGAGCGACTTGGGGGCGACCCCCGCGTCCGCGACCGACACGCTCGCGATCCTCTCCGCGACGTCCCTCCACGGCTGGGTCGACCTGGAGTTCTCGATGCTCGTGTAGACGCGCGTGGCCTCCTTGCCGAGGAACGACGTGCCCTCGACGGGGGCCTCGGCCCTTTTGTAGAGCGTGAGCGACGCGTCGTCGGCCGAGAAGACCGCGAACGCCGTGTCCGATGGCGAGCCGGGGTCCTCTTCCACCGCCGCGAACGTGAAGGTGAGCGTGAGCAGCGGCGTCGGCCCCAGAAGGGCGCCCGAGAGCGCCTCCGACCTCTCGACATCGTCCGTCATGGCGACGGACCACGCCACATCGGCCGACGCGCCCGCGTCGAGCGTGAAGCCTTGGTTGAACGTGGCAGACCCGGGCGACACGTCGAGCAGCGCCGTCTCGCCCTTCGTCGCGGCGGACGCCTCGACGCTTTGCGCCTTGCGCTCCGCATGGACGTTGGCGAGCCTCGCGGCGCTGCCCGACTTGTTCTCTATCGACCACGTCGCTGGCCCTATGACCGACCCGTCGCCGAGCATCACGCAGGACACCTCGGTCGGCACGGTCACGGTCACTTGCTCGTCCTCTGCTTGGATCCCTGCGGCTCCCGCTCCCGCCTCGTCGGCAAGGGCCGTCGAAGCCGTCGCCGCGATCACCGCCGCCACGGCGACGCCGAGGGCGCAGGATACCAGCCCCGTCATGACGGGCATGCCCCTGCGCCTCTTCGCCTTCCTTTTCAACGCGCCCTTCCCAAGGCATCCCGAACGCTCGGCGAGAACCTTCATTCCCCGCTCTTCACCGCGCCGGCATTCTCAGCGCCTTCGGGAACGATTGCCGAAACGTCCTCTTTCGTCGCCTCGCTCACGGTCTCAGGCTTGCTTATACCGGTTTCCCCAGTACCTTCATGCTCGGTACTCACATTGCTTTTCTCCGACGCCTTTCCCTCGAGCGACGGCACTCCCTCCTCAGCCTTTTGGGTTGCGCTTTCACCTTGGGCCTTGCATGTGCTTGCTGCGGCCGGTACTGCGATTGCGTCATCGTCGGCAGAATCCGATGCGACGCCCACGGCTGCGTCCCTCAACGCTTTGGACGCGTAGTACGTGTCTGCTTTGAGGGATGGGATGCTTTCGGGGGTGTACCCGGTGCCCGTGCTCTTCGCGTACCACTTGCCGTCGGCACCTGCGATGTGGGCGGCATTCTGCTTCGGCAGGTATACGTATGCCCCGATCTCGTTAGCCCCGATCCATTTCCAATTCTCACCGAAGGTAACCTTTTGAAGCTCAGAGCATAAGTTGAACATGTCGTCCATCGACGTTAACGACGCGGCGTTTAATTTGGCCAGATCACAGTTCTCTAACGCTGATGTTGTGTAGGGGGCTGGTGAGAACCAACAACTGGTGCTTTTTGGAGCAATCCCCTCGTCAACGACTGTGGCGGTCTTGATGGAGGGTTTATAGATTGCCCAAGAAGTAGAGTCGGTAAAACCACCGGGGCGGAAGCCGGCTACACACTTGATACTGAAGTTAGTGTCTTCGATTCCCGCGTAAACAGCCGTTGCCGTCTTCCCCTCGAACTGCTCGCCGGCAGAAGGCACGCTTGCTCGCTTGTAGAAGTTCAGGCTGTTGTCGTCCGCGGAGTAGACCGCGAAAGCCTTCTTAGGCGCTATCGCCGTATAGGTCATGGCCTTGTTTGACGGAATGTCCTCCGGTGCGTAGCCGTTGCCGTCGGTGTCGTACCATTTGCCATCGGCGCCGGTCACATAGCCCGTTTGCACGGGCAGGAACGGGCTTGTCCCGACGAATTTGAATTTGCTTCCCAGCGAGACCTCGCTCAACGAGTTCATCATGGAGAAGGCGTCCTTCATGGAGGTCACTGCCGAGTTGTCCCAGGTCGATAGGTCAAGAGAGCCGAGCGCCTTGTCCTCGGCGAAGGCGAGTTGCATGTTCGTCACCTTTGAGACGTCCCACCCGGAGACGTTCAACTTGGTGAGCGACGCACAGTGATGGAAAGCCTGGCTTACGCTCGTGAGGCTGCTCGTGTCCCAACCTGAAAGGTCCAGCGTTTCAAGGGAGATGCAATCGGTGAACATGCACTCTATCGTCTTGCATCTCGACATGTCGAGCTTTGAGACGTCTGCCGTCTTCAGGTTGCGCACTCCCGCGAACCAGAACGCCGTTCCGGTCGGTGCGATGCCCTTGTCGTAAACCGTGACCGTCTTGATGTCATTGAAGTGGTTTTGCGTCCATCCAGGGATCGAGGTCATGGCCTCAATGCCGGTGTACACCTCCGTGGCCGTCTTGCCCTCGAACATCTGGCCCGCTACGGGAACGTCCGCGCGCTTGTAGAAGCTCAGGCTGTTGTCGTCCGCAGAGTACACAGCGAACGAATCGGGCTCGGCCTTCGCGAACGTGAAGGTGACGGAGCCGAGCACGGCGGTGCCGCTCGCGGCTTTCCCGATGATGTTGCTGTTCTTTCCTGCGTCGAGCTTGGAGAACGACCATTCGAAGCCCGCGCTGGGCGCGAGCGCCGCGGCGGCCGGGTCGCTTGGACCTGAGACCGATGCGACGTCGCCCGTGCCCGCGACCCGCACAGACCCCGACTGGGCCGCGGCGAGGTCCGTTGTCTTCGCCGACCATTCCACGTTGGCGGGGAACCCGCTCGCGGACGCGGACGCGATGTAGGCGTCTCCCGACGTCGTTATCTTCCATTCGGACGGGCTCACCACTGTGCCGTCCGCCATGAGCGCGCATGGCACAGTGGTGGGCACGTCTATCACG
>UMLB01062047.1_pt1 | contig 13114 bp, 9 predicted proteins | sample 1966481 | NCBI WGS metagenome assembly UMLB01 (sample SAMEA4836192, study PRJEB28245) | human gut metagenome | biome: gut microbiome; material: fecal sample | place: Denmark | collected 2008 | reverse complement strand
GAAGAAAGTTCTGAAGAAAAAGAAATCGAAAAGATCATAGATTCTGTTAAGATCGATGCACTTAAAGAAGAAACTGCGAAAGAGGTACAGAAACCAGCAGTGAAATCTGTTTCCAAAGCACCGGAAACCAAAAAAGAGACCTCTGCAGAAAAAGCAAAAGAAGAAAGACAGCCGAAACCGGTCAGGGAAAAACAGTTCAAAGAAAAAGTATCCAGAGAGAAACCAGTCAGAGAACAGAAGGAAAGACCTGCAAAAGAAAAACCGGTCAGAGCTGCAAAGGCAATAGAGATCATTACAGATCCGGAAGAAATCAAAGATATCGAAGAGAGAGCACTTGTATTCCTGAAAGATGTATTTGCCTCCATGAATCTCGGTGAAGTTACGATCACTTCAAAATACAACACAACAGACGGCTGTCTGGAAGTTGATTTCGAGGGCGAAGATATGGGTATCCTCATCGGTAAGAGAGGACAGACACTGGATTCCCTCCAGTATCTGACAAGCCTTGTTGTAAACAAAGGAAAATCCGATTACATCCGTGTAAAACTGGATACCGAAGATTACAGAAGACGCCGTAAAGAAACACTTGAAAATCTGGCAAGAGGAATTGCCTACAAAGTCAAAAAGACAAGAAAACCGGTAGTCCTTGAGCCGATGAATCCTTACGAAAGAAGAATCATTCACTCAGCACTTCAGGGAAACAAATTTGTTGAGACAGTGAGTGAGGGAGAAGAACCTTACCGTCACGTAGTTGTAAAATTAAAAAGATACTAATATATGATTTTAAAAGATGTTATTCTAGGTGAAAGCGTGAATAACACGTGCTTGACGTGTGCTTTTTACCCTGAATAACATCTTTCTTTTTCAGGAGGAAATATGGACGCTACAATTGCAGCAATTTCTACAGCTATGAGTGCTTCGGGTATCGGCATCGTCCGCATCAGCGGAGAAAAAGCAATGGATGTGATTGCGAATATTTACCGTTCCAAAAACGGCAAAAAAGATATCCGTGAAGTGGGAAGCCATACGATACATTATGGCTTTATCTATGACGGGGAAGAAGTCGTAGATGAAGTATTAGTTATGATAATGAAAGGACCTCACACATATACAGGTGAGGACACTGTTGAAATAGATTGTCATGGCGGTGTATATGCCATGAAGAGGGTTCTCGAGACGGTACTGAAAAACGGTGCCATCATCGCAGAACCGGGAGAATTTACAAAAAGAGCATTCTTAAACGGAAGGCTGGATCTTTCGCAGGCGGAGGCAGTAATGGATGTTATTCAGGCCAAAAACTCAATGGCACTGAAAAGCTCTGTAGAGCAATTAAAGGGTTCTGTGCAGAAAGCAATCCGGGAGATCCGTGCAAGGCTGCTACATCAGATTGCTTATATTGAGACAGCACTTGACGATCCGGAGCATTTTGACCTTACCGGGTATCCACAGGAACTACTTGAAATTGTGGAAAAAGAGAGTGAAAATATAAGCAACCTGTTGAAAACTGCTGACGACGGAAGAATGATCCAGGAAGGAATCAAGACGGTCATTCTTGGAAAACCAAATGCGGGAAAATCATCGCTGCTTAATTTTCTTGTAGGGGAAGACCGTGCAATCGTTACAGAAATCGCAGGAACGACCAGAGATATTCTTGAGGAATATATTTCACTGAACGGCATTACACTTCGGATGATTGATACTGCAGGTATCCGTGAGACAGAAGACATTGTGGAAAAAATCGGTGTCGGCAGGGCAAAACAGATGGCTGAGGATGCGGATCTGATCCTTTATGTGGTGGATTCTTCACTTCCGCTTGATGAGAACGACAGAGAAATCATGGAACTTCTTTCCGGTCGAAAGAGTATCGTCATCTACAATAAAACCGATCTGGAAGCCGCAGTGAGTATTGAAGAATTAAAAGAAAAAACAGGAAGTCCTGTCATTCCTGTATCCGTTGTGGAAGAAACAGGACTCAGACAGCTTGAAGATGAGATCAGGCGTATGTTTTTCCATGGAGAACTTTCTTTTAATGATGAGGTATATATTACAAATGCCCGCCATAAAGCAGCACTTGAAGAGGCGAAAGAAAGTCTGAGGCTGGTAAAAGAAAGTATTAACATGGGAATGGCAGAAGACTTTTTCTCCATAGATCTGATGAGTGCATACGAAAGCCTCGGACGTATCGTAGGAGAGTCAGTGGGAGAAGATCTTGTAAATGAAATATTCAGCAAATTCTGTGTAGGGAAGTAAGAAGGGAAGATAATAATGGAGAATAAAACACTGGAAAAAACCTGTGATATCGTAGTAGTAGGTGCAGGACATGCCGGATGTGAAGCCGCACTTGCCGGTGCACGTCTGGGACTTGATACAGTGATGTTTACGGTAAGCGTAGATAGTATTGCACTGATGCCGTGTAACCCGAATGTAGGCGGAAGCTCAAAGGGTCATCTGGTAAAAGAGCTGGATGCTCTCGGTGGAGAAATGGGTAAAAATATTGACAAGACATTTATTCAGTCAAAAATGTTGAATAAGTCCAAAGGTCCTGCCGTGCATTCCTTAAGAGCGCAGGCAGATAAACAGGCATACAGTACAGAGATGCGAAAAACTCTGGAAAATCAGGAAAATCTGACCATCAAACAGGGAGAAGTAACAGAACTTATCGTCGAAGACGGAAAAATCACAGGTGTAAAACTGTATTCCGGAGCCATTTATCACTGTCAGGCAGTTGTACTCTGTACAGGAACATACCTGAAGGCAAGATGCATCTACGGAGATGTCAGCAATTATACAGGCCCAAATGGTCTGCAGGCAGCCAATTATCTGACGGATTCCCTGAAATCTCTCGGAATCGAAATGTTTCGTTTCAAGACAGGAACACCAGCGCGAATTGCAGGAAATACTATTGATTATTCGAAGATGGAAGAACAGTTTGGTGACGAAAGGGTTGTGCCGTTTTCCTTTTCTACGGATCCGGAGTCGGTACAGATTCCGCAGAAATCCTGCTGGCTGACTTATACAAATGAAAAAACACATGAGATTATCCGTAACAATCTGGACCGTTCCCCGTTATATTCCGGAATGATCGAGGGAACGGGACCGAGATACTGCCCGTCCATCGAGGATAAAGTCGTTCGTTTTGCAGATAAAAACCGCCACCAGGTATTTATCGAACCAGAAGGACTTTATACGAATGAAATGTATATCGGCGGAATGTCCAGCTCTCTTCCGGAGGATGTACAGGATGCTATGTATCATTCTGTTCCGGGCCTTGAGCATGCAAAAATCGTAAAAAATGCCTATGCAATTGAATATGACTGCATCAATCCGCGTCAGCTTTATCCGACACTGGAGTTTAAGAAAATCAAAGGTCTGTTCAGCGGCGGACAGTTTAACGGAAGTTCAGGATATGAGGAAGCTGCTGCACAGGGTCTGATTGCCGGAATCAATGCAGCAATGGAAATCAAAGGTCAGGAGCAGCTTGTATTGGATCGTTCCGAGGCTTATATCGGCGTACTGATCGATGATCTTGTAACAAAAGAAAATCATGAGCCGTACCGAATGATGACCAGCCGTGCAGAATATCGACTGCTTCTGAGACAGGATAATGCAGATCTTCGTCTTCGTAAGAAAGGTTATCAGGTAGGGCTGATTGATGAGGAGACTTATCAGGCAGTTCTTCGAAAAGAAGAAGCCATCCAGAAAGAAATTGACAGAACTGAACATACAACAATCGGCGGAACACCACAGGTGCAGAAACTTCTGGAAGAAAAGGGCAGCACACTTCTGAAATCTGGTACAACAATCGCCGAGCTGATCCGCAGACCGGAACTGAATTATGAAGATCTGGCACCGATCGATCCGGAAAGACCGGGGCTTCCGTGGGATGTGAAGCAGCAGGTGGAGATCAACCTGAAATATGAAGGCTATATCAAACGCCAGCTCAAACAGGTAGAACAGTTTAAGAAACTGGAAGCAAAGAAAATTCCGGATGATCTTGATTACGAAAAAGTTGGAAGTCTGCGTATCGAAGCGAGACAGAAACTGGAAGCATACCGTCCGATTTCCATTGGACAGGCATCCCGTATTTCCGGTGTATCACCGGCAGATATTTCTGTACTTCTGGTATATCTTGAACAGTACAGAAGAAATTCCTGAGAAAGAGGAGGAAAAAAATATTGGCTTATGATCTGAAGGTACTCGAACAGGGATGTGAGGAACTTGGCATTACCCTGAATGAGGTGCAGAAACAGCAGTTTATTACATTTTATGAATATCTGGTTGAAAAAAACAAAGTCATGAATTTGACCGGAATCACAGAATTTCAGGAAGTGCTGGTAAAGCACTTTCTGGACAGCCTTGCATGTGTGAAGACCGTAGATATGAACAAAATAAACAGGATTATGGATATCGGTACAGGAGCCGGTTTCCCGGGTGTTCCGCTCAAGATCGCATTTCCGCATCTGGAAGCATGTCTTCTGGATTCACTGAAAAAACGTGTAAATTTTCTTGAGGAAACATTTGCACTCTTAAAGCTTGAAGACATCACGGCAATTCATGGACGTGCGGAAGAATTTGCAAAAAACAAGGTGTATCGTGAACAGTATGAGCTGTGCGTATCCAGAGCTGTTTCCAATCTGGCAACGCTGTCAGAGTATTGTCTTCCTTATGTAAAGGTCGGCGGTCATTTCATTTCCTATAAATCCGGCACGGTGCAGGAAGAACTGCAGCAGGCAGAAAAGGCAGTAAAAATCCTCGGCGGCAAGATTCAGGATGTAGTTTATTTTAACCTTCCTGATTCCGAAATCCAGCGTTCTCTTGTCGTAATCGAGAAAATAAAAACGACACCGGGACGCTATCCGCGCAAGGCAGGAACACCACTGAAAGAGCCACTTGCGTAGGGGAAAATCAGCAATATTTATTTTCACAAAATCATCACAGATTTATCCTATTTTTATCACAACTTTCTCATAGAATATCCCAAGAGCAGACATAAGATCTGGCTCTTAAATGGAAGATACTTCCAGGTACCCCCTATCTCTGTTTCACCTGGAGGTGTCTTTCATTTTGTATAGAGACAGAAATAATAAAACGATTATGTCAATGAAAAAGGAGGAGAGACTTGTGATTGAAGTAAACAATCTAGTCAAACGCTATGGAGACCATACAGCAGTTGACCACCTTTCTTTTAAAATAGAGAAGGGCCAAATCTACGGCTTTCTGGGGCCAAACGGAGCTGGTAAATCTACGACGATGAACATGATTACCGGTTATATAGCATCTACGGAGGGAACGGTAACCATCGACGGTCATGATATACTGGACGAACCGGAGCAGGCAAAAAAATGTATCGGCTATCTGCCGGAAATGCCGCCTCTTTATTTCGATATGACAGTGCTGGAATATATGAATTTCGTCGCTGATCTCAAAAAAATCCCAAAAGATAAAAAGAAATCCATGGTTGCAGAGGTCATGGAAATGGTAAAAATCACAGACATGAAAAACCGTCTGATCAAAAATCTGTCCAAAGGCTACAGACAGAGAGTCGGTCTTGCACAGGCAATTTTAGGTTATCCGGAAGTGATCATTCTGGACGAACCTACAGTTGGTCTTGACCCGAAACAGATCATTGAAATTCGTGATCTGATCAAGAGTCTTAAGGAAAAACATACGGTGATTTTGAGTTCCCATATTCTTTCAGAGGTAAGTGCCGTATGCGATTACGTACTGATCATTTCACATGGTAAACTTGTTGCCAGTGATACACCGGAGAACCTCGGAAAACTTGCAGAAGGATCTAATACCCTGAATCTGATCGTAAAAGGTGAGAAAGACAAGATCTGCACGGCACTCGGACAGATTGAGGGTGTGAAGAATGTCACTGCAGCCGACGCAAAAGAAGAGTATGCATGGAATGTAACTGTTTCCACAAATGAGGACTGTGATGTCCGTGAAGAAGTATTCTTCAAAATGGCAGATGCGAAGTGTCCGATCCTTGAGATGCAGTCCAGGAAAGTATCCCTGGAGGAAATCTTCCTTGAACTGACTGAGGATGATAAAAAATCAAAGACTTCAGATAAAAAGATGGAAGTAAACAGTGCCGGGGAAGCTGAAAAAATCCTGGAAGCACAGAATGGAGAAACAGACAAAAAGGAGGGGGAAGATAAATGATCGCAGTATATAAAAGAGAGCTGAGAAGTTATCTTACATCCATGATCGGATATTTGTTTATATTTTTTATCCTGCTTCTGACTGGTATTTATTTTTCCGCATATCAGCTCGGAGCGGCATACCCACGTTTTGAATATACATTGAGTGCACTGACATTCGTATTCCTGATCAGTGTACCGATCCTGACCATGAGAGTTCTTGCAGAAGAACGTAAACAGAAAACAGATCAGCTGCTCCTTACTGCACCGGTATCTGTAGAAAAAATCGTTATCGGCAAATATTTTGCACTGGTTACGATCTTTGCGATTCCGATGCTGATCATGTGCTTTTATCCATTACTTATGACAAAATTTGGTACGGTATCTCTGGGAGCTGCTTATACGGCAATCCTCGGATTTTTCCTTCTGGGCTGTGCAAACCTTGCTATCGGTGTGTTTATTTCATCCCTTACCGAAAGTCAGGTCATTGCGGCAGTGCTGACCTTTGTCATTCTGTTTGCCTTTTATATGATGAACGGAATTTCCTCTTTCTTCTCCGAAGGAGCACTTTCCACATGCATTACATTCGGACTTCTGATTCTGGCAGCAGCAATCATAATCTACACCATGATCAAAAATTTCCTGATTTCTGCAGTTGTCTGTGTGGTCGGAGAAATTGCACTTGTGATCGTTTATGTCGTGAATTCCGGCTTTTTCTCAGGCGGAATCCAGAAAGTACTGGACATTTTTAACCTGAGCAGTCATTTTGACAACTTTGCAAATGCAATTTTCGATGTAAAAGGAATTCTGTATTTCGTGTCTGTAATCGCAGTATGCTTATTCCTGACCGTACAGTCGATTGCCAAGAGACGCTGGAATTAAGGAGGTGGGAGACAATGAAATTCACAGACAAATTTAAAGCAAAGAAGACAGAAAATCAGGAGAATCCGGCAAATGAATCTCCAAAGAAAGAAAAGAAACCTCTGAAGCAGAAGATCAAGGATTCCATGAATAAAAAGTATCTCAAAAATGGGTCCTACAGTGTAGTCATCAGTGCCATTTTTATTGTAATCGTACTTGTTATCAATATGATCGTCGGATCACTTCCAACAAAATATACGGAGGTTGATGTCAGCAGCGAAAAACTGTACAGCATCAGTGATGATACAAAGAAATTTCTGAAAAAACTGGACAAAGATATCACTATATATCAGGTGGTTCAGAGTGGTTCCGAAGATGAGACCATCAAGAAACTTCTGGAAAAGTATGGTGAAGAGTCAGATCATATTAAAGTAGAACAGAAAGATCCGGTAGTAAACCCGAAATTTACATCCGAATATACAAGTGACGATGTTGATGCAAACAGCCTGATCGTTGTATGTGGTGACAGAAGCAAAGTGGTAAATTACAGCAGTATTTATGAATCGTCTATAGATTACAATACTTATCAGTCTACAACGACAGGATTTGATGGAGAAGGCCAGATTGACAGTGCAATTTCCTATGTGACATCAGAAGATCTTCCGGTGCTTTATACGTTGGACGGACATGGTGAAAAAGAACTGGATTCCACACTTCAGGAGGATATCCAGAAGGCAAATATTGACATTAAGTCCCTGAATCTGATCACAGAAGAAAAAGTTCCGGATGATGCGGCATGCCTGCTGATCAACGCACCTACTTCTGATATTTCCGAATCTGAAAAAGATGCAATTATTGATTATCTGGAAAATGGCGGAAAGGCTATGATCTTCTCTGATTATACAGAAGAATCTATGGAAAACTTTGATGCTGTTCTTGCAAATTATGGTGTGGAAAGAACAGATGGTATCGTGATCGAGGGCGATTCACAGCATTATGCACAGATGCCTTATTATCTGGTACCGACGGTCAACAGCACAGATGCAATTTCTGATTTTGCATCCAAAGGATATTATGTTCTGATGCCATATGCACAGGGAATCAAACAGACAGACAATCTTCGTGACACCGTTACAGTCAACAGTCTTCTGACTACTTCCGACAGTGCATATTCAAAAGTAGATGTCAACAGTGGTTCAATTGACAAGACCGACGATGATATTGATGGTCCGTTTGATCTGGGTGTAAGTATTACAGAAACTCTGGATGATGACAAAGAAACTCAGATTGTTTATTATACAAGTTCCAATCTCATGGACAGCCAGATCAACCAGATGGTATCCGGCGGAAACGAACAGATGATCATGAGTTCTCTGAACTGGATGTGCAGTTCTGATGAAACTTCTACCATCTCTATTCCGTCCAAAAACCTGCAGATTTCCTATCTGACATTGACTGCTTATGATGTAAGCTTCTGGAAAATTATGGTAATGGGAATTATCCCGGTTATTTTCCTTGTCATTGGATTTATGGTATGGCTGAAAAGGAGAAAAGCATAATGAAGAAAAAAACAGTCAAACTTGTTTCTGCTGTTGTGGTGCTTGGTGTGGCATGCGGTGCTTATGTCGGTGTGAATTCGTATGTTTCTTCACAGGAAGCAAAAGAGGCCGAGGAAGAGGATAAGAGCGTTGATCTCATAAGCCTTAAAGCAGATGAGGTGACAGCAGTTTCTTTTAAAGCAGATGACGCAGATGTAGAATTTGATAGAAAAGATGATAGCTGGACAGAAAAATCAGATGCAGATTTTCCGGTAAATCAGGATACTGTGGATGATGCAGTTAGGGGAGTTGCTTCCCTTACTGCAGATCAGGAGATTTCGGATGTTGAGGATTTGAGTCAGTATGAGCTGGATGATCCGCAGAATACGATCACACTGACAACGGCAGATGGAGATACAACACTTCAGGTCGGTATGGAATCTTCGAATAATCAGTATTACGTGAAGAAGGTGGACGATGATAAGAATGTCTATCTGGTAGCAAGTACATCATTGGAGCCTTTTATGGGAGGATTATATGATTTTGCCGAGAGCGGTACATTCCCATCTGTTACTTCTGCAACAATCACAGATGTAAAGGTTGACAAAGAAGACGGATATGAACTTACGCAGGATGCAGATAATCTGTTCTGGAATGTCTCTGATGGAAAAGATACAGAAAAGGCAGATACAACGAAAGCAGGAAATGTGACATCGGCAATTGGTTCTCTTGCGTATGACAAATTCGTAGATTACAACTGCACGGATGATGCAAAATATGGATTTGATGATCCATATGCTGTAGTTACAGTGAAATACACTGAGGAAGAAGCAGTGGAAAGCGATAAAGAAGATGCTGACAGCGAAGAGAGCACAGAAGCTTCAGAAGAAAACACAGATGCAGATTCTGATACTGCAGAAAGTGCTGATGCATCAGAAGAAGATTCTTCCGAGGATGAGCAGGAGACCCGGACGGTTGAGAAGACACTTACCATCTATGTGGGAGATGAGACCGGTGATGACCGTTATGTAAAAGTAGATGACAGCAAAGAAGTATACACAATCACCAAAGATTCCCTGACAGATATCCTTGACAGTACAATATCTGATTTTTACAGCCTGACCGTAAATTATGTATCCGTGAATGATCTGGATTCACTGGAAATAAAGAGTGATGACGGAGATCACACAGTTGATGTTGTAAGGGAGACAGCTAAGGTTGAGGATGAAGAAGAGTCCGATACTGATACAGATACATCAGATGAAGAGAATACAGATGAAAGCAGTGCAGAGACATCTGATGAGAGTTCTGCTGATGTAGATTCCTCTGACGAAACCACTTCAGATACTACAACGACTTCATATGAGCTGGACGGAGAAGAACTCGATGAATCGGCATTTACGACCTTCTACAACAAACTCATCAATATGACTGCACAGGAGCGTCTTACCGAGGAATATACTCCGGATGGTGAGGCAGCATATACATTCCTCTTCAAAGATACAGATGGAAATGAAACTACTGCAGAATATTATGAGTATGATACCAACTTCTATGCAGCAGTCGTAGGAGATAAGGTTTATCTGGTAAATAAGATGAACGTAAAAGAACTGAATGACGCTTATCAGGATATGATAAATCGGTGAATACTTCCCCCGCGAGTTGCCCGCGGGGGATTTTTTTGATAAAATGAATATGATATTACTACAAGTGAGGAACGAGAAATGTTATATTTTGTAAATGACTATTCAGAGGGTGCCCACGAAAAAGTTCTTCAGCACCTGATTGACACCAATATGGAGCAGCTTGCCGGTTATGGCATGGATCATTACTGTGATGCTGCCAAAGAGAAGATTAAGAAAGCATGTGGCTGTGAGGACGTAGAAGTCTTTCTGTTGACCGGTGGAACACAGACCAACCAGATTGTCATTGACACCATGCTGGCACCGTATGAGGGCGTTGTAGCGGCTCACACGGGACATGTCAGCACACATGAAGCCGGTGCAATCGAATTTACCGGACATAAAGTACTGGAGCTTCCGGAAAAAAACGGTAAGATCTGTGCATCAGACCTTAAAGAACTGGTAGAAACATTCTATGGAGATGATAACCATGAGCATATGGTATTTCCGGGAATGGTCTATATTTCATATCCGACAGAATATGGAACTTTATACAGCAAAAAGGAACTGGAAGAGCTTTCTTCCGTGTGCAGAAAATATAAGCTGCCGCTTTTTCTCGACGGAGCAAGACTGATTTATGGCCTTGTCAGTAAAGAGACAGATGTGACACTGCATGATATTGCCAGGCTTTGTGATGTATTTTATATCGGCGGAACAAAAGCCGGACTGCTTTGTGGTGAAGCGGTTGTCTTTACCGGAAAATGTATGCCAAAACATTTTCTCACACGTGTAAAACAGCATGGCGCACTTCTTGCAAAAGGCAGACTCCTTGGCGTGCAGTTTGATGCACTTTTTACAGATGACCTCTATCTGGCAATCGGCAAAAATGCCATCGAGACGGCGGCAGTCCTGAAAGAAGGCTTAAAGAAAAAAGGATATCAGTTTTTTATTGATTCACCTACAAATCAGCAGTTTGTCGTACTTGAAAACAGCAGAATGGAAGAATTAAAAAAAGACGTACAGTTTGGTTTCTGGGAAAAAGCTGACGATTCGCATACAGTGGTCAGATTTGCAACCAGCTGGGCAACCAGAATGGAAGATGTACAAAAACTTCTTTCTCTGTTATAGATTGTAAAAAAACTTTTTTTAGCGTATAATAAAGCTACTCAGGTGATAAAAAGGGAGGTAGAACATGAACAAGCACAGTAAACGACTGCTTACTCTTGCAACACTGGTAACGACAACAACTGCCACTATCCATATTATAAATAAAGTAATTGCAGCATCCGCCTGTCTTAAGGAAATGCTGGATACAGATGTCAGAAACTATTATCATTGGCGTTTTGGCGATATTTATTATACCAAAAAAGGTAAAGGAAGCCCGATTCTTCTGATTCATGATATGCTTCCGGGTGGTTCCGGATATGAATGGACCAGAATTGAGGATGAACTTGCACTGGAACATACCGTATATAATCTGGATCTTCCGGGATGCGGACGCTCCGAGAAACCGGGAATGACTTATACAAACTTTGTTTATGTGCAGGCAATCTGTGATTTTATAAAGAATGTAATCGGTGAAAAGACGGATATCATTGTAAATGGATATTCCGCTTCCTTTGTAGTTATGGCATGTCATAATGAAAAGACATTGTTTAATAAGATCATGATGGTAAATCCGGTCAGCCTTACCAGCCTGAAACAGATGCCTGGCAGGAAAGAAAAGCTTCTGCGCAAATGTCTGGAGATTCCGGTATTCGGAACACTTGTTTATCATATGGTTGTATCAAGAAGTGCAGTCAATGATGACTTTATTGAGAAATATGCATTTGATCCGTTCCATCCGGATCGGGAACTTCAGGATGCATATTATGAAGCTGCTCACAGAGGCGGGTGCTATGCAAAGAATGTATATGCAAATAAAGCTTCAAAATATATGAACATTGATATTACCCGGGGTCTTAAAGAGATTGACAACAGCCTTTATATCGTAGAAGGTGAAGCGGAAAATAATGGTGAAGCAATCGTAGAAGCTTACCAGAATGTCAATCCGTCTGTAGAGGTTGCGACACTTAAAGAAACGAAGCATTTCCCACATATAGAAGTTCCGGAACAGTTCCTGGAGCAGGTTGGAATTTTCTTCTGAAATTAATACAGTAAAATGTCATAAGACAGAGGATAGATAAAGCCCATAGCGGATGCTGTGGGCTTTTTTCTATCTAAGATCATACCAGAATTGCGAGTTATTCACACAAGAAATCTATTAGAAACGATTCAGTGGTGTTATCCCTGCCGTTTGTATTTGGAAACAGCAAGGATCAGTGCGAGCAAAGCAAGGGTAAACATGATTTCGATTCCCATGGATTTCCAGATATCAACGGCAATTTTGCCGGAAACGACATGATACCGGGAAAGGGTCTCGTTGACGTTTTCATACCAGTAAACTGGAAGAAACTGTGCAACCCTGAGGACTTTTTTATTCATGATATTCATCGGCACAAATACACCTGAGAGGAAACATATACCAAGGGAAACGATGTTGGTGATTCCATTGAGCATGTTGCTGTTTTTCATAAAAAGGCCGATCAGATATGCCAGTGAAAGTGCAATTGTCAGCATTAGGAAGGTATTTAACAGGTAATACCCCAGAACTTTGGAAATCAGGAGTTCTTTCCCATACATAATACCGGCACCGGCGACTACAATCAGCCAGAGGGAGAATCCAATGGTAAACATTGCAAGAAGCCCTTCAAGATTCTGCCTGTGGGTAGAGACGGCAGATGCCTGCATACGTTTCTGGATATCCTCTTTTCGGAATGCCAGAAGGATATAGCCCATGGAGTAGCACAATACGGCCAGAAACAGATACGGAATATAGCGGAAATAATACGTATATCCAGGTGTCTCAATTGCTGTTTCATCGTCCTGATACATGGTAACTTCCGAG
>UMLB01056191.1_pt1 | contig 13122 bp, 9 predicted proteins | sample 1966481 | NCBI WGS metagenome assembly UMLB01 (sample SAMEA4836192, study PRJEB28245) | human gut metagenome | biome: gut microbiome; material: fecal sample | place: Denmark | collected 2008 | reverse complement strand
TACGGCGGCGACGCCGATGCCATCACCTGGAACGGGCATACGCTCGCGCAGCTTATGGCCATGAGCATCGACGAAGCCCTTAATGCGTGCGCCAGCCTAAAGAAGGCGCACGCCATGCTGCAAACGCTGCATGACCTGGGGCTTGGGTACCTCACGCTCGGCGAGGCAACGCCGGCGCTCTCCGGCGGCGAGGCGCAGCGCCTAAAGCTGGCCAGCGAAATGGGCAAAGCCCAGGACGGCGCGCTGTTCGTATTCGACGAACCCACCATCGGCCTGCACCCGCGCGACGTGCGCACGTTGCTGAGCGTGTTCCAACACCTGGTCGAGCAAGGCGCCACGGTGGTGGTGATCGAGCACGACCTGGACTTCATCCGCAACGCCGACTACGTGGTGGACATGGGTCCGGGCGGCGGCCAAGCGGGCGGTCGCGTGGTGGCCTGCGGCACGCCCGAGCAGATAGCGGCCAACCCCGACAGCGTGACGGGAAGGTATCTGTGATCGCACCTCTTTGCGTCTAAAGGGAATCCGACGTTTTACCATGAGGTTTGAGCGCAAAGTCGCGCAAGGCCCCTGCACGCGTTCCTTGGCTAAATCGGCAGCATCGCAGCCGTCAAGGGCAGCTACCCCACTTCCTCGAGCAGCTGCTTCTCTTCATTCAAAAAGGCGCCGGTCAGCTTGATCACCCCGCGATAGAACCTCGTCGCGACCATCGAAAGCGCCAAGTCAAGGAAATCGTTCACCCACGGCGTAACCTGCTTTTCCAGAAACGTGCGCTGGAGTGAAACTATACGCATTGCCTCAGACTCGTCCGAGGCATCCACGCACAGCTTTGCGCGCTCGCACAGCTTCGCCATGAATTCGAACATGAACGAAAGGTGATCGTCGGGCATGTCGATGCCCTGCGCAACCCGGATGCATTCGCTCTTGAACGCATGGTACGCCTCCGAACATGCTTCTCCCATGATCTGATTGCCATCATGCATGAACAGCGAAGCATATGGTTGGGCCGTTTTCCCATCATGGGTTGAAGCTCCATAAAACACAGCGGTGAAATCAGCCGCCAAATCATCTACCGTGCCGGTATTCATGCGTCGCAATGCGCGATATATGTCGTTGCAAGCATCCGCTGCCGCAGAACCATCTTCGGCAAGCGATTTCCAGTCTTGCTCGGACAAAGCATTGACCTGCTCGGAGGAAAGGGGGCGAAAATACAACTGCGCCAAAACCTTGTACATCTCCGCTCGTTGCGAAAGCAGCTCAATGCTGTACAGGGGCGAGAGCCCCTTCGTTTTCTCGTCCATACCTTGCTCCTCAAACTTGCACGACGGCTCCGATCGCTTACGCCAACCTGATCGAAGCGCCGCGCGCACTACAACCTTTTCGCTTTCCCGCAGCCCCATCACATTGCCGCGAAAGCTACGAGGCCCATTTGCTGCGACCCCGATACGCCAACCGCAAACTTGTTCTATTTGCGGTTGGCGTATCGGGGCTCGCCGGGAACGCGTATACGTTCCCGGCGAGCTAACCGCTACAAGTTAAGCATCACGCTTGGAACGGTATGCGCGAACAGATCGATGAAACCGGTTGCGCACAGCCACATGAGAATGCGAATGGACAGGCCGCCGATCGCAGCGCATACAAGACCGCAAACGTTAACGGCAAGTAGGCGTTCCTGTTTGAGCCGCATCGCCAAAACACCGCTCGCGATCGCACCAACCACACCGAACACGACGACGCCGCCCCACATAACCAAAGGCTGCGAGAAAGCCGATCCACCGAGCACGGCCGCGTAGGCAACGGCGCTCACAGCGCCGATCACCGCGCAAACAAACGTGAAAACGCCCAGCTTTCCGCCAAGCTCGCCATCATCCCCGAACTTGACAGCCAAAACCCCGTACAAAAACGCGCCACAAGCGAGGGAAGACCCCAGATACGCAAACGGAAGCACATTGGTGTTCCACGTAGGCTGTCCCTCGATCACATAGCCATGGCCGCAGAAGAAGCCGAGCGCTAATCCGGCAACGATGCCGACAACGCCAACCCACTTCAAGCCCGCCTCAGAGCCTTCGCGGCGGGCGAGGAAAAGCCATGCGGCCATTACCACGAAGTTGATCCCGATCAGCATCAACTCGATGGAAACGCCCGAGAACGACAGCAGGTTCGTCACGGCGCTGATGGCGTGAAGCGGGGAAGCCAAATGCAAAACGGAAAAGCAACCGCCAAGCACGACCAAAACGATCGAACACAACGCGGCGGTTTCGCGCACCTTACGCGTTCCGCCAAGCAGCCCCGCAAGGCCGACAAAGGCCGCCAGCGCGCCACCGGTGCCTGCCAACAGGGAAAACAGCACCAAAGGCCATTGAATCTCCATTTACACCAGCTCCTTCCAGCTTGCCACCTTCGGCGACAAAATGTAGCGCGTAAGCGGTTGGGCGTTCCCAGGATCAGGCAGCGCATGGATCGCCTCAGCAGGATATTTCGCCATCTCTCGGCACACGTCGGAATCAGGGTCGTCGAAATCGCCGAAGAAGCGCGCACCGCAGTTGCAGTTGTGCACGCACGCCGGTACATCGGATCCGTCAGCGGTGATCTGGCTGCACAACGTGCATTTCTCAACGCACCCATGTTCCTTGTCGAAGCTGCGAACGCCGTAGGGGCAGGCATACATGCAATACTTGCACCCGATGCATTTCTCCTTGTTGATAAGCACGTAGCCCGTCTTCGGGTCGCGGTAGCTTGCCGCCGTCGGGCACACCTCCACGCATGCGGGGTTCTTGCACTGCTGGCACTGCGAGGGAAGCCAATACTTCTCGACGTTCGGGAACGTGCCAACGGGGCCGATCGAGATAACCTTGTTGTAAAAGTGACCAAGGTCAAGCCCGTTCTCAAGCTTGCATGCCACGATGCAGCTGTCGCAACCGCTGCATCGGTCCAGGTTGATCAGCAAACCCTTCGCCATTTAGAACACCTCCTTGGTAACCGGCTCGTCGCGCAACGCAGGCATGAACGGCGCGAACTGCTCGCTTTCAATCCATATACGCTCAGGCCGCGTCGACTTCTCGATCTTGACCGTGAACGCGCGGTAGCTGTTCGTCGCGAACACGGGGTTTTGGAACTCGTCGGCCGACATGACGTTGTAACCGCATTCCTCGAAACCTGGGGTAATGGAGCTTTGCGTATCGTCGAAGCACTCGGGATTCCAGAAGCGCTCGGTGATGAGCACGCCTGGCGCGATGCCCTCCGTAAGGTACGCACGGGCATGGGAGCTGCCACGTCGCGACGTGATCTTCACCCAATCCAAATGCTCGATGCCGTACTCCGCAGCGGTCTTGGGGTTGATGCGCAGCTCGGGAACGGGCATGAGCTCGCGGATGAACGGCGCATGGCGCATGGTGCCGTGATGGAAATGCGGCAGGCGCCCAGTGGTGATGACCAACGGGTATTCCGTATCGGTCAAGGGGCTTTCCGTGGGCTCCTTGAACACGCAAATAGGCGAATAGTCGTCGCAGGAAGGCTGCTCGTAGGGGTACATGTACGGGAAGCCGGTACGCGCCAGGCGCAGCATAGCCTCGCTGTATACCTCAACCTTGCGCGACATGGTGGCAAAACCGCGCGGCAAGCCGTCGGACACGATGCCCTCGTATTGCTTGTACACCATGTACTGGTTCAGCGGCACTTCGGTATAGCGTTTGTCGATGTCGGATAGCATCTCATCCCATGAGCTGCGCCCCATCTGCTCGGCCCATGCGGCGCGTGCGGCTTCGGTGCTCTCGAAGAACGGCTGTTTGAACGCATCCGGATCGAAGCAGTTTTCCGCGCCAAGGTGCTCAACCACCGATTTGCCAACCTGATAAGGCGACACGAACGGGTTGACCGTCTCGCCAAGATGCGTCACGGCGCAACGCGCGTAATGGCGGTTGAAATGCGTGCCGGGCGACTCGTAGCTATCGTACTCGAGCCACTCGGTGGTGGGCAGGAACAGGTCGACGGACTGGATGGTGAACGACGTCATGTTGGGATATTGCTGGATGACGAAATCCTGCTGGTCGAAGGCGTCCTTCCACTGCAGCGACGGACCCATGACGGCGTACTTGTTGCCCGACATCTCGTACATGACGCGCGGACGGTACGGCTCGCCGGTGGTGATGGCCTGGCGCAGCTCCTTCGGAGCGCACGTCTGCCACTGATGGATGCCCTTGTGTGCGTTCGCACCGAGCGTGTCGCAACGAGACTGGAAGAAGTAGCGGCGCATCTGCTCGCCGTCGCGGCCTTTCTCATTCCAGCCCTCCACGACCTTGTCGAGCTTACGGTCGTTTTCCTCTTTCGTGAAACCGGTCGTCCAGCCCAGGCCGTAACGAGCAAAGCTGGTGGACGCCTCGCCCAAACGAGCTGTCGGACGGTCGGCGGTCAGCGAAGCCGGGCCATGGTTTTGGTACGCCGACAGGGGCGTTTCGATTCGACCGAGCAGCGCGTCGATGGCCAGCATGCCCAGCGGCGCCGTGGAAGAGCACTCCTGATGATCGGAGAACACGCCGCCGGACACACCGCCGAAATCAGCGGAAATGTACAAGTCGAGCGCTTCCTTGATGCGATCGGCGTCAAGCCAGCACGTTTTCGCAGCGGCATCAAGCGTCCAGGGATCTGCTTCTTCCCAATAAATCTGACCAGCGGTTTTCGCCTCTACCCCGTTGACGTTCGCCGTCGTGAACGGGACAGGGTCGACCGGACTTGCCTCAGGAGCGGAAAACGGCAGCGGCTGCACAGAGTTCGTGCGCGCATCGAAGCACACATATGCGGGAGTGTCGTACACACCGGCAGCGTCAGCGGCAGGGTTGACGTAATCGGGCCACACTTCTTCGGCGCGGTAGGGCAGCTTCGTCTCGGGGTTGATCAAGCACGGAATGTTGGTCCAGTACTTCACGAATTGCTCGTCATAGGCTTTCGTGTCGATGATGTAGCGAATCCAAGCAAGCAAAAGCGCTGTGTCGGAACCCGGGCGAATGGGCAACCACACGTCGGCCTTCACCGCGTCTGCGGTCATATACGGGTCGATTACCACGGTTTTCACGCCAAGATTGCTGCGGGCATCGGCCAGGCCGTGACCGCCATGAGCCGCCTTTGAGGCAGAGGGCTGGCTACCCCAGATCACGAACACGCGCTCGGAATCATCGCGGCGCTTGCCGTCGATCTCGGCGTTGTCGACGATACCCACGAAACGGTCGACGTTGTCCATATCCAGGCAGCAGTTAAAGCCCACCGACGTGGAGGACACGAAGTCGCGCGGCATGGCGCACTGGCATGCACCCGAAGCCAGCGAATTGCAACCGCCAACCGTGTAATCCATACCCCAGGTTTCCCATTCGATATAGGCTCCGCCACCGCCACGGGCAGACCAATACGAATACGGGCCGAACTTCTTCACAGCCGTGGCGATCTGCTCGCCAGCCAGGTCAAGCGCCTCATCCCAGCTGATGGCTTCCCACTTGTTCTGACCGCGTTCCCCCACGCGCTTCATGGGATGCAGCACATGGCGAGGGCTGTACAATGTCTGAATCTGGCTCAGGCACTTCAGGCACACACCGCCCTTGTTCAGCGGTCCATCGGGATCGCCCTCGATCTTCACCACTTTGCCATCCTCGGTGTACACGCGAACCGGACAGCAATTCGTGCAACCGTGACATGCGGTTTTATGCATCACACGCTCAACAGATTGCGCGGCAAACGCCTTGTCGGCGTCCTCGAGCAGCTGCACGGATTCCGTGGCCGCCAAAGCCGCACCCACCGCGGCAGCAACCTTCGTGAAGCTGCGACGGGTCATGTTCGTTGTCGACATGTCCTCTCCTATCATCTCGTTTTTGATCGTCTCGAAATCGTTTCTCCTACGCCATGGCAGCGCGTAAGGTTTTGGCCAGTTCCTTCCCCTTCCCCGTTGCAATCCAACCATCTTTCCAAACCAGCCCGCCGTTGCGTTCCAACATGTCAAGGAAGAAGCTCGGCTGAAGCGGTTGAGAATTGCTAGCTACGCTCGCACGAAGCGCATCCCCGGCTCGAAGCAAGGTATCGACCTCTTTGTAGCTTCGCGGGATCGTGCAGAAATCTATGACGTCGAGGTAAGCGCCCAAGCGCTGTGGAACCTTGTCAAACAATGCACGCAAGCGCGATTCAGGTGAAAGCTCCTGAGCGGCGTCTTCGCCAATTTCCGTTGTTTGAACTGCAAAAACGTCGATAATGTCATCGATTTCGTCCTCGGTCAGCCCCGCTTTGCGCTCATCGGTGAGCTCTTGTCCCTGCGCGTCAAGCTCGATCCAGCGCAGCCCGCCTTCGTTGACCATCGTCATGATGAGGTGATAGGGAGATTGCGCGGCCTGAGGGTATTCGGGATACGAAGCGATTTGGGTTTCCGCTTCCTCAAGCGTGCGCCGCTGCTTGCAAAACGTGAGCAAGCGAATGAACATCTCGCGATGCCTTGGCACCTGTTCCACCACCGCCTTAAGACGCGCCTTGGCATCCTCGGGCGTTTGCGCAATCGCTTGCGTATCGCAATCTTTCTCGCATGGCGTTTGCTGAAGCACAGAGGAAGGCTCTTGAAACTGCTCGACCATATCTATTCCTTTCTGTTCACAAAGCTCAATGCCTTAGCAGGGCAAGTGTTCACGCAGGCCCCGCACCGAGTGCATTCGGCAAGCGAACGATCGCCAAGATCGGCACACGGGTCGATATGCTCGGGACATGCCTGAGCACATGCGGCGCATGAACTACCCGCATGACGTGCGCACATGCTTGCGTTCACGTGCAGTTTGAACGTGCGATTACCGCGGGAAAGCAGCGATAGCAACGCACCGACCGGACAAAAACGGTGGCACCATTTGCGAAACACGGTAAGTTCGAGCACCAGCAACGCGGGAAACACCAGCACCTCTATAGCAGGCTCGTTGAAACCGATCAGGCGATACAGGGCAATCGCGCTCGCGAACGTCAAACCAATGGGGCATACCAGGCAAAACACCGGGAAGCCACACACAGCCGCCGATGCAAGGGACCCGGCCAGCACGACATGGCGTCCGTCGACCCGAGATCGAATGGGCTTATGCTTTTCCGCTTGCGCCGCGTTGGTATCGCTCCAGCGTTCAAGAACTCGGTGAGCCGCCTGCGTACGCTCGCATTCGTCCTTCTCGCGCGCCTTCCTGCCCCGCAGCAAATCGGACAGAGGCGCAACGGGGCACACCCAACTGCAAAACGCCTTCCCAAACACAAGCGCAACGATCACGACAACCGCAAGGCAGATGAGCACGCGCGGGACGAAAGCCCAGCTACCGAATATGGTTTCCAGCGCACCGAGCGGGCAGATATACGCGATAGCGTCGTAACCAACGCTGCACAGTGTGCCCGTCTGCCATCCTGCAAACAGCGCGATAAGCAAAACCGCCACGATCAAAAATCGAACTGCTTTCCGAATGCGAATCATGCGCGACCTCCTTTCCAGGGCTCAACGTTGATCCCCCGCCGCCCGGTAGCGTCGTAGCTTCCATACGAACTCGCCGGACATGCGTTTTCGCAGGCACCGCATCCATTGCATGCCGACTCGTCAAGGTGAAGGCGCCCATTGCCGTCAAGGGAAAGCGCACCGTAGGTGCAAGAATCTATGCAAGGGGCGTTGCAATGCGCAGAGACACCGAACAATTGGCAAACGTCTTCGTCGATTGCCGCCATGCCTATCTTGTCGACGTGCTCGTCAAACGGTTTGATAGCCGCAACGGGACATGCCGCCAAGCATTTAAAATCGCCGCCGCACATGTCGCAAAACCCGCTTCGGAAATCCATCACGGGAACGCGAGCATTGATGATGCCGTCGGAAAGATGCCCGACGCCAATGGCGTTGGTCGGGCATGCGCTTCTGCATCGATCGCAGCGGATGCAAAGCGAGAGCAGGCTCTGCTCGTCCTGCGCTCCTGGAGGACGAAGAAGGTCCCCCTCTCCGGCAAAGGCTTTTACCGTTCCCCCGAGCGCAACCAGCGCGCCCGCCGCGATGCCGCCTTCTATAAGGTTGCGGCGCGTTACCGTGCGCTGCAGCAATGCCGTTTTACCCATCGACGGCCACCTTAAAACGTGCAAATCTGCAGTCCATATCATCCCCCCTTACCGATGCGCCAAACGTTTGACGCCCTTGTGCGCCGGCTTTGCGGGAAGGCTGTTTTTCGATATACAACCCGCTGTGCCGCGCTTCGATATTTGGGAAACTACCGGAATACATGGCTGCTGACCACTTCACAATAGGGCTTAAATTCAGCTGAACGCCTAGACAATAACGTTTAGGTTGCAGAGTTTAGCCAGGTAAAACGGCTAAAACAGACAGCGGGGCAAAACTGCAAGCAAGCATGCGAACCCAGGCAAGCCGCCATGCGCACCCCTTTTGCCGTATAGCACCCCTTTTGCCGTATAATCTCAAACAGACGTTCCGCGGAGAGGCGGTTCGAATGAGCACGTAAACAGCAGGGGGAAACAGGTTTAACATTGAACAGCGAAGGATTGTTCCCAGCACGGTTTCTAGGGTTCGGTTTATTCTGGGCGTGGCTGTTCTTAGCCGTCTTGTCGCCATCGCCCCTTTTCGGCAGGCCGCTTGGCTTTGGCGACGTCCCGTTCGAAATGTGCGAGCTGCTGGTTCGCGTCATCGTCCTCATCGGTGCCATCGCGTTTGCAAGAAGATTTTCCACTGAACGCGGGAAGCGCGTTCAGTTGCTTGCGGCGCTTGTCTGCGGCACGACGGCAACCGTCCTGCTCCTCGCAAGCGAACAAACAGGGATTGTTTTTGCGGCATCGGTATTAGCAGCAGTTGCGGAGTGTTCGCTGTTCTTGCTGTGGATGACGTTTTTCGGCTACATGAAGCTTGGGGAAACGCTCGCCTTGCTTGTTGCGTCGTACGCAACGGGCGCCGTAATTTGCCTGGCCACGCTCTTTGCCGGACAGACGGCGATGAGCGCTACTTCTGCAGTGCTGCCCGCTGCCTCATGCGCGGCGTTCGTGCTTTCCACTCGATACCATGCCGCCAGCGAGGTATCCGTCGAACAGCAAAAAGAGCCCGAGAACCTCAGGGCGTATGCGCAAAATTCATCGGCGCACCTAAGTTTCACCAGGCCGCTCGTGAAAATGACTATCGGCCTTGCGTTGTATTCCTTCGCATTTTCGTTGTATCTGGGCATTGCGGCGCTTGGGGGGAACTCCTTCTCGAAGGCGTACATCGTCGAACCGACAAGCGCCGTGGCGCTCGCGGCGATCGCTTTGCTCGCCTTTCGATTCGCGCAAACGACAACGCCTTATGCGCTGTATCGCATCGTGGCTCCGCTGTTCGGCGTCGGATTCGCGTTGCTTGCGCTTCACGTCCAGCCTTTGATTGCGGGGCTGTTCGTAACGCTGGGATACCTCACGTTCGAAGTGCTTTCCTATAACGACTTTTGCAACATCGTGAAGGCCAGCGACGCTTCGTTGTTCAAGACGATCGCCTTCGCAAGGCTCGTCAACTCTCTAGGCATGCTTGTCGGGTGGGCTGCGGGATTCGCGTTGTCCCCGCATCTGCAAGCAGCCGATCCCAGCGAGCTGCTGGCAGTGTTCGCTTTGCTCATCGTCTTGCTGACGGCAACGCTGGCCTTTACGGACAAGGACCGCGTAATGATGCTGAGCATTGCCGATGATCGTGCAGTACAAGAAAGCGAGGAGTCCCTCCCTGACCGCGAAACCGCTATGGCAACTTTTGCGCAACGCGTCAGCCTGTCGCCGCGCGAAACCGAAGTTTTAGGGTATTTACTGGCAGGGCGAACGACATCGTTTGCAGCCGAAAAGCTATTCGTAGCAGAATCGACAGTTCGCGCGCACGTGCACAACATATACCGAAAGGCAGACGTTCACTCGCGCATGGAGCTGCTTGACGAATTCGAACGCTACCGTCACGAGATCACCTCAGGACAGCAAGAGTAGGGAAACCGCGAAGCCGGTGCACCCAAGCATGCCGGCAACACTTTTGTATAGGCGTACGCCTGCACGAACATTAGGTACGCCAGGTATGCAGTGAGGTTGAAACCGGAGAGCTCCTACTGTAACCGACGCAAAACCGAATGGGGCATCCTTTTCACCGGCGCGTGCCAGCGCGTGCAGCTAACGCTCGCAGTACGCAACCGCACGCGCCGCGGCCGCCCAAGCCGCCTAGGCACCCGCGCAGCGTGCGCACGCTGCCGAACGTGTTCCAGCACCTGGTCGAGCAAAGCGCCACGGTGGTGATGATCAAGCGCGACCTGAACTTTAAACAGCCCCCAAAACCACGGCAAGCGCAAGCAGCGCCGCCAAGAACGCAATGTTCCAAGCCGTGAACACAAGCAGATAGCGCCCGCGGATACCGGGGCGACCGACCATGACCGCCTTGAACGTGATGAGGCTTGCCATGGACGCGATGAGCGTGCCCAAACCGCCCAGGTTCGTACCCACGATCAGCGCCTGCCACTGATTGGTGAACCCCGAAAGCAGCACCGCTGCCGGCACGTTGCTGATAACCTGGCTGCCTCCTACCGCGGCAAGCAGCGCGTTGCCGCCCACCGCCGCGGAAAGCGCCTCGTGCAGCACCGGAACGCGACCCATGTTCCCCACGAACACGAACAGGGGCGCAAAAGTAGCCAACAGCCCCCAGTCGACGCGCCGCAATAAGCTTGCATCGGAGAGCGAAACGCTCACCAGCACCAACGCCAGCAAAACGCGAACATCCAGCACGCCCAAAACCGCAGCCAGGCAGCACGCGAACAAGACGCCATACATCGCCAACCGCTTACGCGAACGGACGGTGAAGCATTCAAGGGAAGCGGATTCAATCGACGAGAACGCTGGCGAAGCCCCATTCGCTGAGCGGGCGGGCATGCAATCAGGCGCGGACCCTTGCGGGGCCGTCCAGCGCGCAGGCGGAACTTGCATCGCTGGATTATCGGCGGTGTCATCGAACGAAAAACCACCCGATGATGCAAATCGGCCAACACCACCCGCGCCGCGCACTTCGTCGCCTCGAACACGCAGCACGCACGCGAGTGCCAGCATCGCACCCGACGCAGCGGTATACGGCCCCATGAGCTGGAGAAACTCCCCAACACCCATGCCCGAAGCCGTGAACAGGTACAGGTTCTGCGGGTTGCCCACGGGCGTGAACATGCTGCCGAGGTTCGCCGCGATGGTCATGAGCGTGGCCACCAGGCACATGCGCCCCTCCATACCCGCGCGGCGCAAAACCACCAAAGCCAGCGGCACGAACGTGATGAGCGCAACGTCGTTGGTCACCGCCATGCTGGCGAAGAACGCAAGCCCGACCAACACGCCAGCAACAGCGCGCTGCGTTCGGGCACGCGCGACCAGCCACGCCCCCGCGGCATCCAGAACGCCAAGCGAGCGGAATCCCGACACTACCGCCATCAAGCAGAACAGCAGTGCCAGCGTATGCCAATCAACGTACGCGGCATATCCAGCATCAGGCGGCACAAGGGCGCAAGACGCCAAGGCCGCCGCAACAGCAACGACCAGCACGGTCTCGCGCGCCGCAAAAGCCCGAATCACGCGCACAGCCGACCGAAGCGATATGTTTTCCATTTCAATCATGAGATAAAAGATTAACACGCCGTCATCCAGCACAACAGGCAAACCCCCAGCAAGCGAGCTGGCGAAAGGCAAGACCCAGCAGAACGCGAGCGGCAGTTTCCGGCATGGTGCAGTTTTACCCCGCCTGAAATATGGCCTGAATAGGAACCGCCCCACTTCCCCGACTTTTGCGGAAGCTTGAAGCTTCCGCAAACCCACGTCCCTCCCGTCGCATTGTCGCGATTCCGTCAGCTTTTCGCCGATTGAAACATGACGCCGCTATGCTAGATAACCGTACGCGCTAAGCGCGGTACGGCAATACCGTCCCGAAGGTGGTTCCAACGCATGTTATTCGCCAAGATCAAGCAGCATTACGAGGCCGTGGTGGCCGTGTGCTGCTTCCTGATATTGTTCACAAACGTGGGCCTGCCCTCCACGTCGTTTTCCGTATACCAGCCCTACCTGGTCGATCTGCCGGGCGTCGGGCATTCGGGTGGGTCGATCATCGTGTCGGTACGCACGTTCGTGTCGCTTCTGGCCATGTTGGTGGTCGGACGCTACTACGACCTGGTCGATTGCCGCATCGGCGCGTTTTTGGCAACGCTGAGCGTCAGTGCCGGGTTTGCGCTGTACTCGCTCGCCGGCAGCAACTTCGGCATGCTGTGCGGCGCCTCGGCGCTGACGGGCCTGGGTTACGGCTTCGGCGGCATGATCGCCTCGACCATGCTGATCAATCGGTGGTTCAGGGCGAACGTGGCCACCGTGGCCGGCGTCGCCGCGGTGGGCTCGGGCGTGGCAGCCATCGTCATCCCAAATGCGGCGGTGGCGCTCATCAGCGCTTTCGACCTGCAAACCGCATTCAGGGCAGAAGCGGCGTTGGCCCTGGTTATCGGCGTGACCGTATTCGCTCTGCTGAGAAACGACCCACGCGACATGGGCCTTACCCCCTACGAGGGAAGCCCGAAGGCGGTGAAACGCGAGCAAGAGAGAAGCGCCCAGCAGCTTGAACGCGTAAGGAAACGCCACGTCAACCGCGATCTTTCCCCGCGCACCATGCCGCTTCTGTTTCTGGCCATGATCATCATCGGCTGCGTGTCGGTCGGCGGCGGCAACTACCTGGCCGTGCTGTTCACCTCCGAAGGCTTCTCCGCCGAGCATGCCGCCACGCTCGTGGCCGTCAACGGCGCGTGCCTGACGGTGGCGAAGCTGGTCAGCGGCATGGCGTTCGACCGCTTCGGCACAAAACGCGGGTCGGCGGTCTTCTTCGCCCTGTATATCGCCGGCACGGCGGTGCTGTGCCTGTCCGACATGGGCAACACCGGGCTTGCCGGGCTGGGCGTGCTCATGTTCGGCATCGGCATGTCGCTTGGCACCGTGGGCATTTCGGTATGGTCGATCGAGCTAGCGCCGCGCGGTAAGGAAACGCGCACCATCAAGAACTTCCAGGTGTGCTACGCGCTGGGCGGGTTCATCTTCACCTTCCTGCCGGGCTTTTTGACCGAGGCGTTTGGCACCTACCTG
>UMLB01058475.1_pt1 | contig 13143 bp, 11 predicted proteins | sample 1966481 | NCBI WGS metagenome assembly UMLB01 (sample SAMEA4836192, study PRJEB28245) | human gut metagenome | biome: gut microbiome; material: fecal sample | place: Denmark | collected 2008 | reverse complement strand
CAGCAGTGCGTGCCCGTCTCCATGACCGGCCGTATCTTCTACTGGAACATGACCACCTTTAACAAGGCTGGCATTACCGAGGTTCCCAAGTCTCTGGACGATCTGATGGCTGCCGGTAAGGCTTTCCAGGAGAAGCTGGGCGACGATTACTACCCCATGCACCTGGGCGCATATGACCGTATGATCCTGATGGTGTTCTACCTCGAGTCCAAGTACGGCAAGGACTGGGCAGATCCCGTTACCTCCACCCTGAACTACACCGAGGACGAGATCGCTGAGGGTCTGGCCTTCATCAAGAGCCTGGTGGACAACCACGTCATGATGAACCTGAAGACCTACTACTCTGCAAACTCCGATACCGCTACCCACCAGTCCAACGAGTGGATCACCGGTAAGATCGCAGGCATCTTCGAGTGGGATTCCGCTGCAAGCAAGTACTCTTCCGCTCTGGACGACAGCAACAAGGACGGCTTCACCGTCGGCGAGGAGATCAAGTTCGGCGATAACAACGGCGGCTTCTCCAAGGTGTCCATGGGTCTGGCTATCACCAAGACCTGCAAGAACGTTGCCGAGGCTGCTACCCTGATCAACTTCCTGCTGAACGAGGAAAAGGGCGCTTCCATCATGGGTTCTGAGTGCGGCATCCCCGCTTCCAAGGCTGGCCTGAAGTTCGCTCAGGACGCCGGCGCTGTCAAGGACCTGGTTGCTGAGGCAAACGCCAAGGTCATGGCTTTCACCACCAACAAGCTGGATCCCCTGTTCGAGAACAACGACCTGAAGGCTTCCGGCACCGGCATCTATCAGGAAGTGTTCGATAACATCGACTACGGCGATCAGACCCCTGAAGAGGCTGTCGAGACTCTGCTGGACGGCATGGAGTCTGTCGGCTACACCATCGGCTAAGCTTACCTCTCTCTGACAGCGGTCAGAACCGGATATTCAGTATCTGAAATAAATAAGGGCATCTGCCGCCCGTACGACAGGTGCCCTTGTTTTATCGGAGAATGGTTATCAAACCTTGAAAGAATTGTTACCGGTCTGTGACCTGCTGCACTGTCTGCTTCAAATCCTGTAAAAGGAGGATTTCGGATGAAAAAAAGTAATGCGCCCGCCGGCGCACGAACTCCGTTCCAGAAATGGGTCGATAAGTATCAGGGTCTGTTTTATCTGATTCCCTGGATCATCGGCTTTCTCGTCTTTAAGGCGTTTCCCTTCGGTCAGTCGCTGTATTACAGCTTCACCGATATGAACTTCTTCAAGGACGGCACCAGTTTTGTTGGTCTGGCCAACTACATTACCGCATTCCACACCAGAAAGATCACCAAGGCGCTGATCATCACCTTCAAGTACGCCTTTATCACCGTGCCCCTGAAGCTGATCTTCGCGCTGTTCATTGCCTATATCCTGAACTTCAAGATCGCCTGCGTCAACCTGTTCCGCACTGTGTACTACATCCCCTCCATTCTGGGCGGCTCTGTGGCTATCGCCGTGCTGTGGAAGGCTGTGTTCAGCGTGGACGGTCTGCTGAACACCGTGGTGCGCGCTGTCACCTTTGGTGCGGTGCAGGGCCCCGAGTGGCTGAGTGACCCCAACTACGCGCTGTGGATCATCTGCTTTTTGCGTATATGGCAGTTCGGTTCCGCCATGGTGCTGTTCCTTGCTGCACTGAAGGGCGTGCCCGCAGACCTGTACGAGGCTGCTACCATCGACGGCGCCGGCAAGTGGCGTCAGTTCTTCTCCATCACCGTTCCGATGATCACCCCCATCATCTTCTACAACCTGGTCACTCAGATCTGCCAGGCTTTCCAGGAGTTCAACGGCCCCTACATCATCACCAACGGTGGTCCCCGTGGTTCCACTACCCTGATCTCCCTGCTGGTTTACAACTACGCATTCAAGTCCTACGACATGGGCATGGCTTCTGCTCTGGCATGGATCATGTTCATCATCGTCTGCATCCTGACGATCATTGCGTTCACCAGCCAGAAGAAGTGGGTCTACTACTCGGATGAAAGGTAAGGTGACCAATATGGGAATGAAAGCATCGAATAAGATCGCGACCTTCTTTAAGTACTTCGTGCTGATCCTAGTTGGTATCATCATGATCTATCCTCTGCTGTGGATGATCAGCGCTACCTTCAAGGATAACAGCGAGATCTTTGCAGGCATCAGCCTGTGGATCAAAAAGCCTACGCTAGATGGCTACCGCAACGCCCTGAACAACTTCGGCGGCTCCATCAACATCCTGCAGGCCATGCTCAACACTTACAGCTATGTCATCCCCAAGGTGATCTGCACTGTGGTGTCTGCCTGTATTGCCGCTTACGGCTTTGGCCGTTTCGACTTCCCCGGCCGCAAGCTGCTGTTCAACATCATGCTGGCCACCCTGTTCCTGCCGCAGGTCGTGCTGAACGTGCCCCAGTACCTGCTGTACAACAAGTTCGGCTGGGTGGACAGCCCCTTCTATCTGGCCATCTGGGTGCACTGCGCATTTGCTACCGAGACCTACTTCGTGTATCAGCTGGTGCAGTTCATGCGCAACGTCCCGCGTGATCTGGACGAGGCTGCCGCCATTGACGGCTGCTCCTCTTTCCAGACTCTGTACAAGGTCATCGTGCCCATGCTGGGACCCGCTCTGGTGTCCTGCGCACTGTTCCAGTTCATGTGGAGCTGCAACGACTTTATGGGCCCGCTGCTTTACGTCAGCACCCCCGGCAAATACCCCATGTCCCTGTTCGTCAAGCTGTCTATGGACGGTGATACCGGCTTTGCATGGAACAAGATCCTTGCGCTGTCCCTCATCTCCATCCTGCCGCAGCTGATCGTATTCTTCTGTGCACAGGATCAGTTCGTTGAAGGTATCTCCGCAGGTGCCGTCAAGGGCTAATGCGCCATAAGAACATCTGACCAAGACCAACACCCCCTGTGCTGCTCCCAACGGATGGCACAGGGGGTGTTTTGGTTGATACATCATTTCGTCTGCTTCTTGCGGTACTGCAAAGGACTGATATCCATCACCTCGCGGAACACGCGGCGGAAGTGGGCTGCGCTGGCAAAACCGGTCTGCTCGGCAATAGCGCTGATGGACAGCTCGGTGGTCTCCAGCAGCTTCTGCGCAGCCTCGATGCGGCGGTTGTTCAGATAGTCCACGATGGACTGCCCGGTCACCCGCCGGAACAGGCGGCTGAGATAGTAGGGGGAAAGGTAGAACCTTGCCGCCACCTCGGTAAGAGAGAACTTTTGCCGGTAGTTGGCGGCAAGGTAGGCACACACCTGCTCAATGGTCTCGTTGCGGGGGCGCGCTGCGGCGCTGCTTTCGGCAAGGCACTCCTGCTCGACATAGTGCAGAATCAGCAGCAGGTACAGCCCGCCGGGGTAGTCCTGCTCCGGCATGGCAGCGCGCATCATCTCCAGCAGGGTGCGCAGGCGGCGAACCCACGGCACCGGGCCGTACAGCACCGTTGCCTCGCCGGGCAAAAACAGCCGGGCAAAATCCCGCTGGGTGGCGCTGCGCAGTTCGTGCAGGGCGCTGAGCGGGAACCGGCAGCCCACCAGTTCCGGTACGGTTGCACCGGCGGCAGAGAGCACCGCATCCCCCGTGCCCAGCAGCAGCGCGCTGCCGGGGTTTACCAGCAGGCTGTTTTCTCCCATTTGCAGGGTGCAGCTGCCCTCGCTTACCAGCAGAAAGGTGCACGTCTCCTCGTCTGCCGTCAGCTCCAGCTTGCTGCCGTTCAGCCGCACGGTGTCCGCTTTTACCTTTGCATGGATCTTTTCCCGTTCCGCTTTCATCTTGCGCATCCTTTCCGGAAACAGCCCTCCCGGTAGCCGGGAGAGCGCTTTTCCTCATGATACCACGTCTGCCCCGTGGGGGCAAGACAAACTCACAGGAGGTTATTTCGCATGAATCTGACCCTGATCCGTTCCATGACCCGCAGCGCCGTTTTTGAGCTGGAAAACGAGCTGTGCTACCGTCCGGCACACCCCTTTACCGTTGCCCTGAACGGCAAAACGGTGTACGAGGCCTGCAACACCAATGTATTTTCCCTGTTCTCCCTGCTGCCCGGCACCACCTATACGGTGGAGGTGCAGGCCGAGGGCGAGACCCTGAAGCTGGATTTCACCACCGAGGCTGAGACCTTCTTTGTGGATGCTGCCCGCTATGGTCTGGTGGCTGACGGCGAGACCGACAACACCGTGCGGCTGCAGGCGGCGCTGTCCACCTGTCCCAAGGGCGGCACAGTGTATGTGCCTGCCGGCCGTTACCGCACGGCCAGCCTGTTCATGAAGAGCAACACCACCCTGTATCTGGAAAAGGGCGCGGTGCTGCTGGGCGACAACGACCGCACCCATTACCCCATCCTGCCCGGCGTGCTGCCCAGCGAGAACGAAGTGGACGAGTACTACCTGACCGGCTGGGAGGGCAACCCGCTGGACAGCTTTGCGGGCCTGTTGAACATCACGCAGGTGCATGACGTGGTGGTGACCGGCGAGGGCACGCTGGACTGCGATGCCGAAAACGGCGACTGGTGGGTGAACCCCAAGGTCAAGCGCATCGCATGGCGTCCCCGTGCAGTGGCTGCGGTGGACAGCGAGAACGTCTGCCTGCACGGCATCACGGTGCAGAACAGCTATTCGTGGACCATCCACCCCATCTTTGTCAAGCACCTCGACCTGCTCAACTTCAACATCAACAACCCCTACAACGCCCCCAACACGGACGGCATCGACCCCGAGAGCTGCGAGTATATCCGCATCATCGGCATGAACATCCATGTGGGCGACGACTGCATCGCCATGAAGGCCAGTAAGGTCTTTCTGGGCATGAAGCTGAAGCGCAGCTGCGAGCATACCGTCATCCGCAACTGCCTGCTGGACAAGGGTCACGGCGGCATCGTCATCGGCAGCGAGATGAGCGGCGGCGTGAAGGACATGGTAGTGACCCAGTGCCTGATGGACCACACCGACCGCGGTCTGCGCGTCAAGACCCGCCGGGGCCGCGGCAACACTGCCGTCATTGACGGGCTGGTGTTCCGCAACGTGGAGATGCGGGGCGTCAAGGCACCCTTTGTCATCAATATGTTCTACTTCTGCGACCCGGACGGCCACGGCCCCTATGTACAGTGCCGCGAGCCGATGCCGGTGGACGAGTACACCCCCAAGCTGGGCAGCCTGACCATGGAGAACATCGTGGCCACCGATGCTCAGTTTGCAGGCTGCTATTTCGATGGCCTGCCGGAGCAGCCCATCGAGCGGGTGACCATGCGGGATGTGAGCATCACCTTTGACCCCAACGCCAAGGAGGGACAGGCGGCCATGGCCGACAACCGTCCGCTGGTGAAAAAGCTGGCTATCTATGCCGAGAACGTCAAGGAGATCGACCTGCACAACGTGAAGATCGAGGGCTACGAGGGCGAGCGGCTGCACTTTGCCAACGTAGGACATTTTGAGGAGGACTGACCCATGACCCATGAAGAGATCCTGTCCATGCTGGGCGACTATGTGGACTACCTGATCGCCAATTCCAGCGCCGAGGCACCGATGTGGAACATCGAGAAGGTGCGCAGCGGCAAGCCCAACAAGTGGAACTACATCGACGGCTGCATGATCACCGCCTGCCTGAGCCTGTACAAGACCACCGGCGACGAGAAGTATCTGGAGTTTTCCAAGGAGTTTATCGACTACTTTGTGCAGCCGGACGGCTCTATCAAGACCTACGACCCCAAGGAGTACAATCTGGACAACGTGAATCAGGGCAAGAACCTGTTCATTCTGTATGATATCTACGGGGACGAGAAGTACCGCAAGGCCATCGACACCATCCGCAGCCAGCTGCTCACCCAGCCCCGCACCAAGGAGGGCAACTTCTGGCACAAGGATATCTATCCGTGGCAGGTGTGGCTGGATGGCACCTATATGGCACAGCCCTTCTACATGGAGTACGAGACCCGCTTCAACAAGATGCAGGGCTGCATCGACAGCTACAAGCAGTTCATGAACATCAAAAAGCACATGCGGGACGAAAAGACCGGCCTGTACTACCACGGCTACGATGAGAGCCGCCAGATGTACTGGGCAGACCCCGAGACCGGTTGCAGCCCCAACTTCTGGCTGCGCGCCATGGGCTGGTTCCTTGTGGCAATGGTGGATGTGCTGGAGCGCATGGACGAGCAGCTGTACAACGAGTACCGCGGCATCATGGCCATGCTCAAGCAGACCGTAGAGGATATGCACAAGTTCCAGGACGAGCAGACCGGGATGTTCTGGCAGGTCATCGACCACCCGGAGGCCGAGGGCAACTATCTGGAGACCAGCGGCACCGCCCTGTTTGCCTACGCGGTACTCAAGGGCGTGCGTCTGGGCTATCTGCCCAAACGCATGGCTGCATGGGCGGAGAAAGCTTTCTACGGCACCTGCGACCGGTATCTGTCCAAGAACCAGGACGGCAGCTTGCAGCTGGACGGCATCTGCCTTGTGGCGGGTCTGGGCGGCAAGGATCACCGTGACGGTTCTCTGGCCTACTACTTCAGCGAGCCGGTGGTCTGCAACGATGCCAAGGGCGTAGGCCCGCTGGTGCTGGCCTATACCGAAATGATCGCACGGAAGTAACCAAAAACGGGATACAGCAAGGCTGAGCAGCTGCAAAAAGTGGCTGCTCAGCCTTTTTGCGTGTCTTTTTTGCCCCCTTGCATAAACTGCCCGCCGCTGTCCCACACTAAGCCCAGAAAAGTTCCCGTACACAAAACGAACAGATGGGAGTAACAAGCATGGAGCAGATCAAAAAATTTCTGCACGGCAAGGGCTTTGCCCTGCTGCTGACCGCAAGCCTGCTGGCTGCGGCTGCGGCAGGGGTGTGGGCGGTGCGCGCCCTGCGGGCAGAACTGCAAAAAAGTCTGGATGGACTAAACGCCCCCGGCACCACCCAACAGACCACCCCGGAAACAGAACCGGACTGGGACGCACAGGAGGACACCACATGGCAGCAGCCCGTGACCGACGTTGCAAACAGCAAGGCAGATGTGCCGCAGCAGACGCCCTCTGGTGCATCCTCTGGTGCGCAGTCTGGCTCTGGTTCGCTGTGCGAACCCTCGGCACTGCAAGGCGCATCCTCGCCTGCCAGCAGTTCGGCACAGCCTGCCGCCGCGCCCTCTATGCCGGGGCGCGTGCTCAACGCCTTCAGCGGCGATGAGCTGGTGTATAACAAGACCCTTGGGGACTGGCGCACCCACAACGGCGTGGACTATGCCTGCACGCAGGGGGCAGCGGTAGCAGCACCCGTGGCGGGCAAGGTAGTCTCTGCCGGGGCAGAGGGCAACTGGGGCACCGTGGTGGTGTTGGAGGATGCTGCCGGCCGCTGCTGGCGGCTGTGCGGCGTGGCAGACCCTGCCGTAAAGGCCGGGGAGACAGTGACCGCCGGGCAGAAGCTGGGCACGGTGGGCACTGTCGGCTGCGAATGCGCCGAAGAAAGCCACATCCATGTGGAGGTAAAGCAGGGCGAAAGCTACCTCGATCCGGCAAAGCTGCCGGAGTAAGCAAACCATAAAAGGGGCTGCAACAGCGGCTCCTTTTTTGCTGTGTCAGACGGTACGGCGCGTTTGCAGCAGCCGGAGAACCAGCGCCGAAAGCACCCCGGCTGCCAGCAGTACATCTGCGGGGTGTGCGGCCCAGTGCTGGAAGGCAATGCCGTAGGCTGCCTGCCCGATGGGCTGGGTCAGGCAGGCCAGCACGGTGCAACAGGCGGTAGTTTTGCCCAGCTGTGCCTGCGGCACCAGCACTTGCAGCTGCGCAAAAAACCATACATTGAACAGCGCTGCCACGGCCATAAACACGGCCCCCAGCACCAGAATGCTGCCGAACTGCAGCACTGACACCCGGAGGGCAAGACCCAGCGCGGCGCACACGCCGCTGAGCGCCAGCAAAAGAGGTGTGCCGCTGCGGATGGGATGACGGACAAAGACGGTTCCGGTCAGCACGCCGCCCAGAATGCCGCCTGCGCTCAGCACCGCCTGCACAAGGCCGAGGGAGGCATCACTTTTCTGCAGGGTCTGTACCACCAGCACCGGAACACCTACGGTGAGGGCGGGGACTTCCAGCAGGTTTACAGCCGCCATGGCGGCAGCTAACCGCAGCACCGCAGCCTGCCCGGTGAGGAACTGCGCACTTTCCCGCAGGTCGGCCCACAGAGAACGGACGGAGAGCTTTGTGTCATATGGGACATCCTGTGGGATGCGCAGACAGAGCTCCATCCCGGCAGAAAGTGCAAAGCAGCAGCCGCAGAGCACCAGCAGACCCCGGATGCCGAGGTGCTCCAGCAGAACAGCACCCAGCAGGGGACCGAGAAGCTCGTCCACGGTATCTACCAGTTGGATGACTGCGTTGCCGCGCAGCAGCTGGGTGCCGTTCAGCAGCAGGGGCAGGCAGGCGCGTACCACGGGCTGGTAAAGCCCCTGAATGGCGTACAGACTGCCCAGCACTGTCAGGACCAGCGGAAGCAGGGGCAGATGCGGCAGTCCGGCAGCGGCTGCAGCCGCAATACCGGCGGTCACCAGATCCAGCAGTGCCATCAGGCGGGCTTTACGGCAGCGGTCTGCCAGTGCGCCGCCGGTCAGCATTCCAGCAAGGGCGGGCAGCATGGCCAGAGCGGTGATGCCGCCGTACAGCGCGGCAGAACCAGTCTGCCGCAGCAGATACAGCGGCAGCGCAAACCGCAGGGCGGCATTGCCGAACAGGGAGACGATCTGTCCGAGGACGATAAGGACAAAAGTGTTCATGGAAACCTCCTGCTTTTTTATTTACAGACTGTTGGTCTGTATTTACATACAAAAAAAGGCGGAGCGTTCCGCCCGGGAAATTCAGTCTTTGACCGGTGTGCACAGCTGCACCAGCTGCTCGGCCTGTGCATCCGTCAAAAGATCCAGCCCAAGTGCATGGGTCATTTGCTGAAACACGACGTTCCGCGCCCGCTGCTCGGTCGGTGTGGTGGGGCGCGTCTGGGGAGAAAGCCAGATGTCTGCCAGCACGAACAGCGCTTCGGCCAGCGCATTGGCGTTGGCGGTGTGGATGGAGCCGTCTGCCATGCCCTGCCGGATCATGGGTGCAATACACTCCGGGGCTAAATGCGCTTCAATGTTGGTCAGCTCCATGGCAAGGAACTGCGGGTTGCTGCACAGGTGCGGCAAAGTCTGCGCGATCTGCTGCTGCCGCTGCCCGGCAAAGGAAACTGCAAACACCGCCTGCAGCTTCTGCAGCCCGGTCAGGGCCGGGTCGTCCCGGATATGGCGTAGCGGCTCCCACATCTGGTCGCCCAAACGGTCACCGACGCGCTGCGCGATCTCCTCCTTGGAGCGGAAGTGATGGTACACCGCCCCTTTGGAAAGCTTTGTGGCATCGATGATGTCCTGCAGGGTGGTATTCTGGTAGCCTTTCTGGAGGAAGAGCAGGGCGGCGGCGTCCAGGATCTTTTCAACGGTCTGTTCCGGGTATTTGTTGCGCGGCATGGCGGATGCTCCTTTTTACAAACTAACGGTCTGTAAAAAGAATACAGCAGCCCGGCGGCTTTGTCAAGAGGGTGTGGAACCGAAAATCCATTCATTTCCTGCGGCGCTGCATTGCTTTTGCGCGGGGTTTCTGGTATGATACAATAGAGTTAAAAGGCGATTTTGGGAGGATGACAGATGGCAAGGGTTTTGATCGTGGGAGCCGGGGCAGCCGGACTGATGGCGGCGGGTGCTGCCGTGCGGCAGGGACATCAGGTAACGGTGCTGGAGCATACCGAGAAGCCCGGGCAGAAGATCCTTGTCACCGGCAAGGGGCGCTGCAATGTGACCAACGACTGCCCGGCAGAGGAGTTTTTGCGCCATGTGCGCACGAACCCGCGCTTTTTGTACTCCTCGCTGGGGGCGTTCCCCCCGGCAAAGACCATGGAGCTGTTCGAGAGCCTTGGCGTGGAGTTGAAGGTGGAGCGCGGCCGCCGAGTGTTCCCGGTATCGGATAAGGCCGAGGAGATCCGGCAGGCATTGCTGCGCTATGCGCAGGATGCCGACATCGTCTACGACGGCGCAAAAAAGCTGCTGCTGGAGGACATCGTGCCCGAGGCAGAGCCTGCCCCGGCGGCAGCGGAAAACCCGCGCCACCCCAAAAAGAAAAAGGCTGGCCCGGCGCTGCGCTGTGTGGGCGTGCGGGGCACTTCCGGCCGGGAATACCGGGCAGACGCTGTACTGGTGGCCACCGGCGGCGTAAGCTACCCCATCACCGGCTCTACCGGCGATGGCTACAAGCTGGCGCAGCAGGCGGGGCACACCCTTGTGGAGCCGGTGCCCAGTCTGGTCAGCCTTGTCAGCCGGGACCCGGACTGCAAAAAGATGATGGGTCTGGCGCTGAAAAACGTCACCCTGACCCTGCTGGAGGACGGCAAGGCCATCTTTGACGAGCAGGGCGAGATGCTGTTTACCCACTTTGGCATCAGCGGGCCGCTGACCCTGAGCGCGTCCAGCCATCTGGGGGATATGAAAAAGCACAGGTACATCGCGGAGATCGACCTGAAGCCCGCCCTGAGCGAGGAGCAGCTGTACGACCGCATCACCCGGGACTTTGCCCTGCTGGCAAACCACGCGGCGCAGGGTGCGCTGGTCAAGCTGCTGCCTTCCAGTATGCAGCCGGTCATGGTGGCGCGCTGGGGCATTGACCCCGCCACCAAGGCAAACCAGATCACCCGGGAGCAGAAGCGGGAGCTGGTGCAGCTGGTCAAGCACTGGCAGGTGTCCATTGACGCCCGGGGCGACCTTGCCCACGCAGTGATCACCAGCGGCGGCGTATCGGTGCGGGAGGTGGACCCCAAGACTATGCAGAGCAAAAAGGCGCTGGGGCTGTACTTCGCGGGCGAGGTGCTGGACGTGGACGCCTACACCGGCGGCTACAATCTGCAGATCGCTTTCTGCACCGCACAAAGCTTTGCGAATAACCTGTAAAAACAGCGCAGTAAATTTCCTGTGTACTATATATAAATAAGGAGAACATATCATGGTATCTGTTGCAATTGATGGGCCTGCGGGTGCAGGCAAATCCACTCTGGCACGCCGTCTGGCGGCAGAGCTGGGCTATATCTATGTGGACACCGGTGCAATGTACCGCGCCATCGGCCTGTACGCCCTGCGCGCAGGCAAGGACCCCAAGGAAAACGCGGCGGTGGACGCCCTGCTGCCCGAGATCGAGCTGCGGCTGGCCTCCATTGCGGGCGAGCAGCACATTTACTTGAAGGACGAGGATGTGAGCACCGCCATCCGCACCGAAGCCGCGGGCATGGCAGCCTCTGCCGTGGGCGCAAACCCCGCCGTGCGGGCATTTCTGCTGGACTTGCAGCGCAGCATGGCAAAAAAGCAGGATGTGCTGATGGACGGCCGGGATATCGGCACGGTGGTGCTGCCGGACGCTACGGTGAAGATCTTCCTGACCGCCAGCCCGGAGGCACGCGCCACCCGCCGCTGGAAGGAGTATCAGGCCAAGGGCATCGACACCCCCTACGAGGAAGTGCTGGCAGATGTGAAGCAGCGGGACTATCAGGATACCCACCGCGCCGCCGCTCCGCTGAAACAGGCAGAGGACGCCGTGCTGCTGGATACCTCGGAACTGGATTTTGAGCAGAGCCTTGACGCCATGAAGCAGATCATTGCCAAAAAGATCGGCGGATAAAACAAACAGGACAGGAATAGAAAATGGTACTATATTATATTCTGGTGCCCCTTGCATGGCTTGTGTGGCACATCGGTTTCCGCATCCGGGTGGAGGGGCGTGAAAACCTGAAAAAGGTGCAGACGAAGGGCTACATCCTTGCGCCCACCCATGTGTCTGCCATCGACCCGGTGTTCATCGTTGTCACCCGGTGGGGCAGGCGGATGGTGGTGTTCGCCAAAAAGGAACTGTTCGAGATCAACGCCTTCCTGACGTGGTTCTTCCGCTGCTGCGGCGGCGTGTGCGTCCGCGGCACCAAGGACGAGATGGCGGTCATCTCCCAGACGGTGGAAGCCTGCAAACAGGGCAAAACGCTGCTCATCTTCCCGGAGGGCACCCGCGAAAAGGAGGGCAAGCTTCTGCCCCCCAAGAGCGGCCTGTTCGTCATTGCCGCCGAGGCAGGGGTGGACGTTGTGCCCTGCCGCATCCTGTACGACACCCCGGACGGAAGAATGCACCTGTTCTGCAAAGTGCGGGTGATCTACGGCGAGCCGATGCCCGCAGTGCAGTTTGCCATGGAGGGCCGCCGGGACACCAAAAAGCTCCGTGCCAACAAGCAGGCACTGCTGGAAGCATGGGAAAAGATGGGGGCGTAAGAGATGGAGATCCATTTGGCGAAAACGGCGGGGTTCTGCTTTGGTGTGAACCGTGCCGTGGAACTGACCTACGGCCTGCTGGCCGAGGGGCATAAGGTGGCAACACTGGGCCCGCTGATCCACAACCCGCAGGCGGTGGAGGATATGCGGCGCAAGGGTGCACAGGTAGTGGACACCGTGCAGGATGTGCCCGCCGGGTGCGAGGTGGTCATCCGCAGCCACGGGGTGCCCCGCAGCGTTTACGATGAACTGGAAGCGCGCGGCATCCCCTACCATGACGCCACCTGCCCCTTTGTGCAGAAGATCCAGCGCATTGCCGCCGAGGCCGAAAAAGAGGGTGCGGTGCTGCTGGTGGCGGGGGATAAGACCCACCCGGAGGTGCAGGGCATTGTGGGACACACCCGGGGTGAGGTGTTCGTTTTTGCCGATTTAGCCGAGTTAGAGGCGTGGAACGGCCCTTCTGACCCCCAAAAACCCCTTTTTGCAGTTGCACAGACCACATTTCAGGTTACAAAATGGAAAGAAAGTTCGGAGTTTCTCAAAAAAGCCTATACAAACGCCCGAATTTTTGATACAATATGTAATGCGACGTGGGCGAGGCAACAGGAAGCGGAAGACCTCAGCCAGCAATGCGACATCATTGTTGTCATTGGCGGTCATCATTCTTCCAATACCCAAAAGCTGGTACAGGTCGCCGCAAAACACACGCGTGCCGTAACGGTCGAAACAGCGAGCGAACTTCGGCCGGAATGGTTTGCAGATGTTAAAGTGGCGGGCGTGACAGCCGGGGCTTCAACGCCATCGTCTATTATTGAGGAGGTAC
>UMLB01034008.1_pt1 | contig 13183 bp, 9 predicted proteins | sample 1966481 | NCBI WGS metagenome assembly UMLB01 (sample SAMEA4836192, study PRJEB28245) | human gut metagenome | biome: gut microbiome; material: fecal sample | place: Denmark | collected 2008 | reverse complement strand
GGCCATAGGGCCGCCGCCGTCGCCGAAGTCGATGAGCCGCACCGGGCCGCCTCTCGTGGCCGCCCCCAGGATACGAGCGAGGCCCTCGCTACAGGGCTCGATGCGCACGCCGCCCCGCCGCCGGGCCCGCCGCAGGCGGTAGACGCGGGGCTCGCGGGCCAGGAGGGGATCCACCACAAAGGTGTCCCCGTCGATGGGAGAGAGGTAGGCGTCCAGATGCAGGCGGTTGCCGCTCTGGGGCACTTCGATCACGTACACATCGGTGACAGACGACCCGTCGCCCCACAGCAGCCCCTGACTCAGACGGTCGATGGCCAGGCTCTCCGTGCGACTCGAGAGCCCGATGGCCACGGCGTGCCCGCTCAAGTTGACGATATCTCCGCCTTCCAGGTGGAAAGAGCTGTCGTGGCCGAACCATTGGGGCGTGTCCGCGAAGCACGGGTGATGCTCCGCGACGGTCTGGAGCAGGTCTACCTCGCGGTTGCGGTCGTGCCAGTACATATGGTTGAGACTGATGCCGCTGCCGATCACGCTTAAGGGATCGCGCGTGAAAAACGCCGTGTTCAGCGGGCTCGAGAGGAAGGTATCGGGATCGAAAGCGCTGTCGGTGAGGGCGGCTAGCGGAAAGCGATCGGAGGCGTCGAGGTCGGTGTCGCCGTAGCGCATGCCGTTGAAGAGGCGGGTGACGAACTGCTCGGCGTCAGCGGCCTCGGACATGTACCGGGTCGCCGCCTCGGTCAGCTCGGAGCCCTCGATGCGGCAGTTGGCCAGGAAGCGATCGAGCAGCTCGTCTTTGGCCTCGGGCGCGAAGGCGAGGGTCTCCCCGACCAGCTCAGTCAGCTCGACAACCTCGGCGCCTTCGGCGCGAAGGATCGCCGTGAGGGCATCGTGCTCGTCCTGGGCCCGTGCCAGATCGAAGTCGCTGCTCGTGGGCCGCAAGGGGAAGGCCAGAGCAAATTCCCCGTGAGGGAAGCGTCGCGTCTCTGGGCCCGGCCGGTGGACGAGCACTCGCTTGAGGCGGCCCACTTCGTTGTTCACTCGCACGGTATCCATGGCTGTTTCGCTCCGTTTCTTCTCTCGTTGTCCTTCCAAAGCATAGGGAATTTTCGAGCCTGAGAAAAGGCACTGAGGAAAAAAGTGACTTTTAACGTCACCTTCTACCGCTCAGGCGACGGGAAAGGTCACTGCGGATGCCGCTTCTCCGAGCTGCGTTCCCGCTTGCGATGCGACGGCCGGACGGGAGGTGTCGCCCCGCGATGATGGCCTCGCGAATCCCGCACGCAGCGAGTGAGAAAGGAGAGGTGCAATGAGGGAAAAGGCAAAGCGCACGTTCCAGGTGCCGCATACCTACACGATCATCTTTATCTTGATGATCATCGTGGCGGTCATGACGTGGGTCGTTCCGTCGGGAACGTTCGCGACGACGGAGATCGACGGGCGCGAGGTGACGGTGGCGGGTACCTACGAGCAGATGGACAAGACGTTCGTCGATGGCGAGACGGGCAAGCAGGTCGATCTGCGCCAGGGTCCCGGAGCGGTGCTGGAGGCGCCCATCGCGGGCATCATGGCCGCGGCCGAGGTGGTGGCCTTCGTGTTCATCGTCGGTGGCGCGTTCCAGATCATCACGGCTACCGGCGCCATCGACGCCGGCATGCGCCGGGTAGTGAGGAGGTTCAAGAGCAAGGACATTCTGGTTATCCCCATCGCCATGCTCCTGTTCGCCCTCGGCGGCTCCACCTTCGGCATGGCCGAGGAGACCCTGCCGTTCTTCGCCATATTCCTGCCCATCATGATCGCCATGGGCTTCGATTCGCTCACGGCGTTCATGATCGTGTTCATCGGCGCGAAGGCAGGCTACATCGCCTCGACGGTAAACCCCTTCAGCGTGCTCATCGCTCAGGGCGTTATCGGCATCACGGGCAATCCTCAGCTTTGGCTGCGCGCTATCATGTTCGTGGTGATCGTGGGGCTTTCCATCGGCTGGGTTGTTCTCTATGCGCGCAAGATTCGCAAGAATCCCGAGCTGTCGCTCACCTACAAAGACGACAAGCAAAAGCGCCTGGAGATGGGAACCGTGGATGACGACGCGCCGTTCACGATGGCTCAGAAGTGGGTTCTCGTGGTGTTCCTTGCTGGCATGGCGCTTATCGTGTGGGGGCTTGTCACGCAGGGTTGGTACATGACCGAACTGTCTGCGGTGTTTCTTGCTATGGGCCTCATCTCGGGCATTGTGGCGCGATTCTCTCAGCAGAAAATCGCCCAGGAGTTCGTCGTCGGCCTGAAGGACTTCGCGTTCTCGGCCATCGTGATCGGCCTTGCCCGCGGCGTGCTCGTTATTGCCGATAACGGCATGATCATCGATACGATCCTGAATGCCATGGCTACAGGTTTGTCCGATGTGGCGCCGGCGGTATACACCACTATCCTTTACGTGGTGGAGAACCTGCTGACCATCTTGGTGCCGAGCTCTTCCAGCTTGGCGGCGCTGACCATGCCGATTTTCGGGCCGCTGACGGAGCTGGTGGGCCTTAACCCCGAAGGAGCCGTCACGGCGCTTTGCCTGGCCGAGCCGATGATGACCATCATAGCTCCCACCAGCGCCATTCTTGTTGCGGGTCTTGCCGTATGCAAAATCAGCCTCGAGCAGTGGTGGAAGACTTGTTGGAAATGGTGGCTGCTCATGAGCGTGGTGTGCATCGGTTTCACGACGGTGTCGGCCATGCTGCCTGTGGCGTAGGCCGCGGTGCAGCGACCTTTTTCGCGGGGCCGTCGAATGTTGGATGCGGTGGCCCCGCGATCTGGAAAAGTAGTATGTTGCCCTAGGGCAGTGAAAGGAGCGAGAGATGGCGAACAAGCCCATTCACGTTACGAGCGAAATTGGAAACCTGCAGCGCGTCGTGCTGCACCGACCGGGACGCGAGCTTGCCAATATGAAGGCAGCCGAGTTTGAAAAATGCTGGATTCACGATGCCTTCTATTTGGAATACGCCCAAAAGGAGCATGACGTCTTCGCGGGCATTTTGCGCGATGCCGGTGCCGAGGTGCTCTATATGGAGGAGCTGCTGGCTGAGGCGATGGATGTAAACCCGGCGGCGCGCGCGGCGTTTCTGGATGAATATATGATCCAGGCTCCCATTCCCGATCCGGCATTGGTGCCCCTTGTTCGCGAGAAGCTCGATGCTATTGAGAACAATCGCGAGTTGGTGGACAAGGCGCTTGCCGGCATGCGTGTGAACGAGCTTGATCTGGCGACCGGCCCGCTCACGTTGTCCCGTTTGGAGGGAGACGGCCTCGCATTCGACGACTTCGTGGTGTTCTCGATGCCGTCGAGCTATTTCTCCCGCGATCCCATTGCCTCCATCGGCACGGGAGTGGCGCTGCATCGCATGTACCACAATCAGCGCAATCGCGAGGTGCCCTTCTATAAGACCTTCCTTACCTATCATCCCGATTTTGCGGGAACGCCGTTCTGGTACGACAACCATAGCGAGGCCCATATCGAGGGCGGTGATGTGCTGAACATCAACGAGACTACCTTGGCTGTCGGTATTTCGGAGCGTACTGAGGCTGCGGCGATCGATGCGTTGGCTCAGAACTTGTTCTGGGGCGAGGAGCCTTCCGCCATCGAGACGGTGTACGCCATTAAGATCCCCTTCGGCTACGAGACCATGCACTTGGATACGGTGTGCACGCAGATCGACTACGACAAGTTCACGGTATACCCGGGTATGTACGACGAGTTGCATGCGTATCGTCTGCGCAAGGGCGACAATGCGGGCGAGGTGGCTGTGGACGAGCTGGACGGCTCCCTGAAAGACATCCTGCAAATGGCCACGGGCGTCGATGACATCATGCTGATCGAGTGCGGCGGGGGAGATCCGGTCGAGGCTTCGCGCGAGCAATGGAACGACGGATCCAACACGTTGGCTATCGCTCCGGGCAAGGTGTGCGTCTACGAGCGCAATGTCGTGACCAACGACGAGCTGTACAAGGCGGGCATCGAGCTGTGCGTGGTGCCCTCCGAGGAGCTTTCCCGTGGACGCGGCGGCCCTCGCTGCATGTCCATGCCTTTCGCCCGCGCCGATATCTAGCGCGTGCGGATGAAGCGGGGGCGCAATCGGGCGATCGTTGTGCCGGCGCTGCGCCGAGTGTGCCCCCGACCATTTCGGCTTATCGCCGTTCGACAATTCGACTTTCGCTATTGAAGAATCTGAAAGGGTGATTCACTATGCCGCTCAATCTCTCTGGGAAGAATTTTCTCACGTTGCTCGATTTCACTCCCGAGCAAATCAATTACCTGCTCGACCTTTCTCGCGACTTCAAGAACATGAAGCGCGCCGGCACCCCGCACCGCTACCTCGAGGGCAAGAACATCGTGCTGCTGTTCGAGAAGACCTCCACGCGCACCCGCTGCGCCTTCGAGGTCGGCGCCATGGACCTCGGCATGGGCGTGACCTACCTGGATCCGGGCAGCTCCCAAATGGGCAAGAAGGAGTCCATCGAGGACACCGCCCGCGTGCTCGGCCGCTTCTACGACGGCATCGAGTATCGCGGCTTTGAGCAGTCGGTCGTGGAGGATTTAGCGGCGAATGCCGGCGTTCCCGTGTGGAACGGACTTACCGCCCAGTTTCACCCCACCCAGGCTCTGGCCGATATTTTGACCATGCGGGAGGAGTTCGGGGACGATCTGCGCGGCCGCAAGCTGGCCTTCTTCGGCCAGGTGGGCAATACCGCCTCGTCTCTCTTGGTTATTTGCGCCAAGCTCGGCATCGATTTTGTGCAGGTAGGGCCCCAGGCCGACGTTCCGGGCAATCGCACGTACCGTCCCGAGTTGTGGAAAGCTTGCCAGGAATTGGCAGCGGTAAGCGGGGCGACCCTCACCATGACCGACGATATCGACGAGGGCATTCAGGGCGTGGATGCCGTTTACACCGATGTGTGGGTCGGCATGGGTCAGTCGGCCGATTTGTGGTGCGATCGCATTGCGCTTTTGGAGCCCTACCGCGTAACTGAGGAGGTTATGGCGAAGGCGAATCCCGGGGCAATTTTCATGCACTGCCTCCCCTCGTTCCATGACACGAACACGACGATCGGCGCTGAGATTGCCGAGCAGTTTGGCGTGACGGAGATGGAAGTGGAGGACGCGGTGTTCGAATCCGAGCAGTCCCGTGTTTTCCAAGAAGCGGAAAATCGCATGCACACCATTAAGGCCGTCATGTACGCTACGTTGCGCTAGAGGCATACTGCCAATACGAAAGGGGCCGTTCTCCCTCGTGGGGGAGCGGCCCCGCGCTGCAATCAGGCCTCTTCCACGATGTCCTCGTACTTGGCGTAGAGGTCGGGGAAGGTGCGGCGCAGACTCACGGGCTTGAAGGTGTCGCGCTCGACGACGCACACGGTGACGAGCGCGTCCACGAGCGGGGTCGCGCCCTCGCGCAGGTGGGGCTCGTGGCAGGAAGCTGCCGCAGTGCCCTCCGTGCCCGGATCGCCCTCGATCCCGTCAGCCGCCTCGCCTGCCGAAACATCTTCCGCCCGGTACACCTGCTGGCGGTAGACCGTGCGCATGGGCAGGTTCTTCGCGACCGACGTGCGCACGACGCCCGCCTCGCCGTAGCGCAGCGGCGCCTTGTAGTGGATCTCGATGTCGTGGATGGGGCTCATGTAGCCGGCCCCCTCGATGCGCTCCGCGTAGGAGAAGCCCAGCGCGTCCAGGAAGTCGATGCGGGCGTCCTCGAAGTACAGCAGGTAGTTCGCATGGTAGACCACCCCCATCATGTCCGTCTCGCCGTACCTCACTTTGATGGGGGTGTGTCTGTGCATGCTCGCGCTCGCTCTCTCGTCAAATGCGCTCGTGGGTTTCACTAGATTATAGCGAAAGCGCATCGCCTCCTTTTGTTTACCAAAATACCTTCAATTTTTTGTAAAAATCCAGGTCAAAGCCTATAAGTAAAAAACTTGTTTCCTAGAATTTCGCGCCCTTCGCTCCTATACTTTTGCGCGGTTCTAAAACCTGTTTGAAAGCGAGAGCAAGGAGGAGAGATGACCGAGTCTTCAAGCACGCGCGGACGGCTGACGCGTCGCGGTTTCCTGAAGACCGCCGGCGCTGCGGCCGGCGTTGCGGGGCTCGCCGGCGTGGCGAGCATGGCGACTGCCGACGGTTGGTTGGCGCCCGCTTCGGCCGAGGCCGCGCCCGAGGAGCATGTGGCGCGCACCTACCATCAGAGCCATTGCGGGGGCATGTGCTCGCTGGCGTGCACGGTGCGCGACGGGCGCATGGTGAAGGTCCAGCCCAACGGCGTGGGCAACCCCGACTTCCAGACCATCTGCCTGAAGGGCATCTCGGAGGTCGCGCACATCTACGGGAAGGGCCGCGTGCAGACGCCGCTCAAGCGCGTCGGCGAGCGCGGAAGCGGACAGTTCGAGCCGATCAGCTGGGATGAGGCGCTCGACGAGGTCGCCGAGCTCATCAAGACCACGCAGGACGCCTACGGCCGCGACTCCATCATGGTGCTGGCCACCGCCGAGGCCGACTTCGGTTTCCTTGCCCCCATGCTGGGCGCGCAGACCGGCGGTTTCGACGGCATCGATGTTGGCACCGGCAACGGGCTCGACCCGGCCATGGGCTTCGGCGCGGGATACGCGATGTGCGCCCCCGAGGCGCGCGACTGGCAGCGCTCGAAGCTCGTGCTCACCGTGGGGTCGAACTACTGCGAGTCGAGCCTGCCCAACGTGTTCACGTTCTTCGACGCCAAGGAAGCCGGCGCGCACATGGTGACGGTCGATCCGCACTACTCCACGACGGCCTCGAAGTCCGACGAGTGGATTCCCATCGAGCCCGGCACCGATGCGGCGCTGTTTTTGGGCATGATCTCGCACATCATCGACAACGATCTTGCCGACGAGGACTTCATGGCGCAGCACTCGACGATGCCGTTCCTCGTCGATGCCGAGACGGGTCTGCTCATCCGCGATCACGAGGAGATCGCGCCGGTCGATGAGGCGGCGGAAGCTGAGCCGGAGACGCCCGAGCAGAACCCCTACTTCGTCATCGATCCGGTCACCGGCAACCCCGTCCACCACACCCAGTGCGACACGCCGGCAATCTCCGGCACGACTCAGGTGCGCGGTCGCAACGCGGTCACGGTGTGGGATGTGCTCGTGGAGGGCCAGAAGCCCTACACGGTCGATTGGGCGGCCGAGATCACGGGCATTCCCGCCGAGCGCATCGCCAGCTTGGCCGAGGAGTACGCCGAGGGTCCCTCGTCGCTGGCGCTCGGGTGGGGCGGCAACGACAAGATGACCAACGCCGATATCGCCGGGCATGCCGCCGCCGTGCTCGTGGCCATTACGGGCAACGTGGGCAAGCCGGGCGCGGGCGTGGGCGTCTACGTGGGCCAGTCCTACAACAGCTACGCTCCGGCGCTCGGCGCGTGGGCGCTGCCGGAGGACTGGGCCGCCGCGGCGTCCGAGGTGAGCATCTACGACATGCCCTACCGGGAGAACAACTGCCATGCGGCCATCTTCTGCGGCGACATCGTGGCGCAGCATCTGGCCAACATGAATGTGACGTGCGACTGGGCCGATACGCTCGACTTCATCGTGACCATGGACCCCTACTTCACCGAGGGCGCGAAATGGTCCGACTACATCTTGCCGTGCACGTCGCGCTTCGAGTACGACGAGCCGTTCGGCAATGTGAAGGCGGGCTACAGCCAGATCGTCATCCAGGAGAAGATCATCGACCCGCTCTTCGAGGCGCGCACCGACCTGTGGATCCAGCGCGAGTTGGCGAGCCGCCTCGGTCTTAAGGCCGGCATCCCCGAAAGCTCGGTCGATCGCTGCAACGCGATTCTGTCCACCTCGACTGAGCCGTGGGTGTCGGAGCTTACGGTGGAGAAGATCTCGGAGAACGGCGCCGTGTGGCCCGTGCCCGATCGCGAGGTCATCCGCGAGGTTGTGCCCGATCAGGTGTTCCCGACGCCGACGGGCCGCATGGAGCTGTACTACGACGGCATGGTCCCCTTCGATCAGCAGCTGCCCCAGTGGGAGCCCTGCACCGAGATCGCCGACGAGTCTTTGCGCGCGCAGTTCCCGCTACAGCTCACCAACACGCGCACGCGCTTCCGCATCCACAACCAGTTCTACGATTCAGACTGGCTCCAGCTGATGTATGAGCCCCTCGTCATGCTGAACCCGGCCGATATGGCCAGCCGCGGCCTTGAGACGGGCGATGTGGTGCGCGTGTTCAACGATCGCGGCGAATTTAAGGTGCACGCGGCCGCGAACAACGCCATTCGTCCCGGCTCGGTGCGCATCTACGAGGCGGCCACGGCCGATTACACCGTCGCGGGCAACCTGCAGAATGTTACGAACAACACGATGATCGAGCGCGGCTACGACCTCATGTGCGGTCCGGTGATCCCGTTCTCCGACACGCTCGTCGAGATCGAGAAAGCGTAGGAGGGACATCATGACCAGACTAGCCATTGCTATCAATCTCGACCGCTGCGTCGGTTGCCACACCTGCGCCCTGTCGTGCAAGATGCAGAACAACGTGCCCGAGGGGATGCTCTGGAACCGCGTGCTCACCGAGGACTGTGACGTTGTGGACGGCGCGCTCGGCACCTATCCCAATGTGACGCGTACGTTTCTGCCCGTGGCCTGCCAGCACTGCCAGAACGCGGCGTGCCAGCGCGTGTGCCCCACCGGCGCCACCTACAAGGACGACAAGGGCCGCGTGGAGATCGACTATGACAAGTGCATCGGTTGCCGCATGTGCATGGCCGCCTGCCCCTACAACGCGCGCAACTTCAACTGGCAGACGCCGGTGCGCGTGACGGGCGCCAACTACGGTGATGCCGAAGTGCCGGTGCGGCCCAAGGGCGTGGCCGAGAAGTGCACGCTGTGCCGTGAGCGCACCGATCGCGGCGAGGAGCCCATGTGCGTCGTGTGCTGCCCGGCCCATGCGCGCATCTTCGGCGATTTGGACGATCCGGACAGCGAGATCTCCCAGACCATCCTGAACCGCAAGGCATGGACGCTTCTGGAGAACCAGGGCACCCGTCCGTCCGTTCACTACTTCGAATAGGAGGCTCTCATGGAACTGATCAAGCGATACAAAGTCCTGGCGGCCATCCTGGCCGTCGTGGTGGCCGTGGGCGTGGGGTGCTGGGTGTACCAGCTCATCTTCGGCCTGACGGTGACGGGTATGAACAACGGCACCTCGTGGGGCCTCTACATCACCAACTTCATGTTCTTCGTGGGGCTTTCCGCCGGCGGCCTTATCGTGGCCTCCTCGGCGAGCGTGTTCCATATCACGAAGTTCAAGGCGGTGGCGCTTCCCGCCATCATCCTCTCCACGGTGTGCATCTGCGCGGCGGGCATGTTCGTGCTCATCGATTTGGGCGGCATCCAGCGCGTGTGGCGCATCCTGACCGGCCCCAATCCGACCTCCCCGCTTCTGTGGGACGTGTGCGTCATCACCTGCTACCTCATCATCAACGTGTTCTACCTCGTGTTCATGACGCGCGGCAACCAGCACGCCGTGTCCATCGTGTCGCGCTTCGCGCTTCCCTGCGCCATCCTGGTGCACTCGGTAACGGCGTGGATCTTCGGCCTCGAGGCTGCCAAGGAGGGCTGGTATACGGCCATCATGGCCCCCATCTTCGTGGCAAGCGCCATGGACTCGGGTCTTGCGCTTCTGCTCGTCGTGCTCGGCGTTCTGAAGAAGGCCGGCATCTACGACACCTCTCGCGAGCTTATGGCCATGCTCGCCGGCCTTCTGTGCACGTGCGTGGCGGTGGACGCGTTCTTCATCTTCTGCGAAGTGCTCACTATGGCCTATCCCGGAGCGGCTGGAGCGGAGACCTTGGCGCTTTTGACGACCGGGCCCACCGCTCCCTTCTTCTGGTTCGAGATCATCTGCGGTCTGGTGATTCCGTTCTGCATCCTCGTGTTCGCGAAGAACCGCCAGAGCGCCGTGCTGATCAACGTGGCCTGCGTGCTCATCGTGGTGGGTGTGTTCTGCAAGCGCGTGTGGCTCTTGTTCACTGCCTTCATCGTTCCCAACGTGATGGGAGCGCCGGGCATCATCTCCGGCTCGAGCGAGGCGGCGCACGCGACGGGCACGGCGTCGTTCGCGGTGCTGAGCTCGTATGCCCCCACGCCGATCGAGATCCTCGTGGTCGCCGGCGTGATCTCGCTGGTGATCCTGGCGTTCATGGTGCTCGCGAGCAAGCTGATCGTGGAGCGTCGCGAGAAGTAGGATCGAGGAGAAGGAAGGGAATGCGTCATGGAGTGCACTTTGGAGCGTGAAAAGGCTGCGCAACATGCGGAGGCCGCCGCCGATGAGCTGGCACGTGCCCTGGCCTTTGTGGGAAATTCGTTTCTCGCCCCGATGAGCCAGACGTCCGATGCGGCGCTCGACCGGGCCTTCTGGGCGGCCTTCCCCGATTTCGGGAGCGAGGAGGCGGCGTGTGCCCTCGATGGGCTGTTCGCCTGGGCGGCCGAGGGCGAGAACGTGCCGCGCGCCGAGCGCGTGCGCGCTGTCTCGGTGGAGTACGCGCGCCTGTTCATCGGGCCGCCGGAGCCGGCGGTGGCGCCGTGGGAGTCCTTCTACGTGCAGGAGGGCGTGACGAACGGGTTCGGCGAGCCGACGTTTCGCATGCGGGAGCGCCTTCGCCAGGCGGCCCTCGAGGTGTCGAACGAGAACAACCAGTACGCCGATCATATCGGTATCGAGCTTCTCTACTGCAGCGAGCTTGCTCGGCGGGCGGCCTCGGGCGGCCCTGCGGGGACGGAAGAGGCGGCTTTGCTGGAATCGTTCGTGGAGGTCGACCTGCTCCCCTGGCTCGGGCGGTTTACGACGGCACTCTATGAGGAGGGGGCGACCTACTACGGTCTGCTGGCCGATCTCGCCGAGGGTCTGCTTGGCGTTGTGCGGGCCTTCTCGCCGAGCGCATCAACCTGTGCAGCCTAAAGAAGAGCGCTTTCTCGCCGAGCGCCTGTGCCTGCGTGCGCTATAATGCCGCAGACGCAGGCGCTTTCTTTGCGCCGATCGGACACGAAGGCGGAAGGGGGCGGCACGGGTGGACTACGCGAAGGCCCATAGCGTCACCTTGTGGTGCGCCGTGCTCGCCAAGGCGAACCGGGGCGTGGCCAAACTCCTTCCCAAGCAGATGACCCAACTTCAATTTCGCCTTCTGGAGCAGCTGACGCTGCCCGAGTCCGAGCATGTGCGCCCGGTGCGCGTCGCGCGGCTCTTGGTACTGAAGCCTTCCGATGTCGATGAGGCAGTGGCCGTTCTTGCCGATCAGGGGCTCGTCAGGCCCTGCGAGGACGGCTGCATCGAATTGACGCGGGCCGGCCGTGAGAGAACGATGGAGCTGACCAAGCGCTTGAATGTGTTCTTCGCGCTGTGCGTGGGCGGACTGGCCGATGAGGAGCGCGCCGTTTTGGCTGACTTGCTCCGGAGGGCGTTCTCTCTCCCGGGGAGTTACTACGCGAGCGGTTCTCGTGCGGGCGAGTCCGTCGGGGTGTTCGACGCCCGGCGCGGGCTGGCGGCGACGGCCATGCTCCACGGCGCCGTGCTGGTCGCGATCAAGAAGGCGACGTCGCTGTCGTTCACCGATTTCCGTTTCCTATTGGAGCTCTACCCGAAGCGCCGCACGGCGACGAGGATGCTGCGCGCCCGCGATGTGGTGGCCTTCCTGCGGACGGGCCGGGCCTATGTGACCACCGCCTCGGTTCGCCTGGAGGAGCAGGGCTACCTCGTGCGCGTTCCCGACGACCGCGATGCGCGCGGCATCCTGTTCAAGCTCACGCCGCAGGGGATGCTCTGCGTGCAGGATGTGGCCGACGACTTGTACGCCGTGCTCGTGTCGATGTTCGGCGAGGCAGTGGAAGAGCGGGCGGTGCAGCGTGCCCTCAAGCACCTGCTCGAGCTGGAGGACGCGGCCCTCGACGAGCTGGGGGAGCTTTCATGGTGAGGCACGAGGGTTGGTCGTCTGGGCGGGACGGGTCGCGCGAGGTGTGGCAGACCTGCGCGGTGAACTGCGGATCCCGCTGCGCGCTGCGCCTTCGGGCGCGCGAGGGCGAGATCCTCTGGACGGAAACCGACTGCGGCGACGAGGAGCCCGGCAATCTGCAGATGCGCGCGTGCCTGCGTGGTCGGGCCCTGCGCTATTGGCTGGGCAGCCCCGATCGCCTGAATGAGCCGCTGCGCCGGGTGGGGCCGAGAGGGTCGGGCCAGTTCGAGCCTATCAGTTGGGATGAGGCCCTCGATGAGATTGCGGAGCGCATCCGCGACACGGTGGCGCAGTGGGGCAACGAGGCGGTGCTCCTTCCCTATGCGACGGCGATATGGTCGGGCTCCGGCTCGCCGTTCGAACGGCTGATGAACTGTTACGGCGGACACTTGGGCGTCTACGGCGACTACAGCTGCATGCAGCTGCAGACGGCGTGCATGTCGCTGTACGGCGATGACGGCTACTACACCGGCTCGCTGCTTTCCGAAGCGTCCCATGCCGATCTGGTGGTGTTTTTCGGCGCCAACCCGGCGCTCACGCGCATGGGCGGGGCGAGCGGAGCGCATCGTCTCGCGCAGGCGCGCGAGGAGGCCGCGAGGGAGGGGCGCCCTTTCAGGGTAATCGCGATCGATCCGTGCCAGAGCGATGCGGCGACAGGCGAGAGCGATGCGTGGATCCCCGTCCGCCCCGGCACCGATGCGGCCTTCGTGGCCGGCGTGGCCTGGGTGCTCATCACCGAGGGCCTTGCCGATGAGGAATTCCTTCATCGGTACTGTATCGGCTACGACGGCGCGACGATGCCCGCGGGCGCACCCGCCTCGGAGAGCTACCGCGCTTACGTGCTGGGGGAGGGCCCGGACGGAGTGGCGAAAACGCCGCAGTGGGCCGCGCGCATCACCGGGTGCCCCTCGGCGCGCATCGCCTCTTTCGCGCGCGAGCTGGCCGGCGCAAGGCGGGCGTTCATCATGCAGGGATGGGGCCCGCAGCGCACGGCCCTCGGCGAGCAATCGGCCCGAGCGATCTGCCTGCTTTCCCTGCTTACGGGCAACTTCGGTCTTCCCGGCACGAACAGCGGCGCCCGCGAGCGGCTTTTCCGGCCTGTCCTTCCCGATGATCCAGTGGGGGAGAACCCGGTTGATGTGGCCATCCCCGCGTTT
>UMLB01029862.1_pt1 | contig 13275 bp, 9 predicted proteins | sample 1966481 | NCBI WGS metagenome assembly UMLB01 (sample SAMEA4836192, study PRJEB28245) | human gut metagenome | biome: gut microbiome; material: fecal sample | place: Denmark | collected 2008 | reverse complement strand
AAGCTGTTCCATCGCAAGTTTTGCATCTTCACTGGTAGCAGCACTTACAGAAAGGGCAATCAGAACTTCATCGGTATGAAGGCGTGGATTGCGGCTTCCCAGATATTTTGTCTTCAGACTCTGGATTGGTTCGATCGCCTGTGGAGAGATGATCTTGATCTCATGTCCGATACCTGCAAGTTCTTTTAATGCATTCAAAAGAAGAGCAGAGCATGCGCCAAGAAGATCCGATGTCTTGCCTGTCACGATCGAGCCGTCTGGGAGTTCCAGTGCAGCTGCAGGCCCGCCTGTACGCTCGGATTCGGTGAGAGCCGCATCGACTACCGGACGGTCATGAACGGTAATATCTGCCTGGTTCATTAACATTTCTAATTTATAAGTTTCTTCTTCAGAGCATGCGCCGAGAAGAAGTCTTCTCCTGGATGCAAAGTATCTGCGGATGATCTCCTGACAGGAAGCTTCTCTGCATGCATCATCATCACAGATACAATTGCCAGCCATATTTACCCCCATATCTGTTGGGGATTTGTAAGGACTTTCTCCGTAGATGCGCTGGAACATGGCATTTAATACAGGGAAAATCTCTACATCACGGTTATAGTTGATCGTTGTCTCACCATAGGCTTCTAGGTGGAACGGATCTATCATATTAATATCATTCAGGTCGGCCGTAGCTGCCTCGTAAGCCAGGTTGACCGGATGTTTTAACGGAATATTCCAGATTGGAAATGTCTCAAATTTGGCGTAACCTGCTTTGATTCCGTGCTTGTGTTCATGATATAATTGTGACAGGCAGACAGCCATCTTTCCACTTCCAGGTCCCGGAGCAGTCACAACGACCAGAGGACGGCTTGTTTCTATATAATCATTTTTTCCGTAACCATCGTCACTTACGATAAAAGGTACATTTGTCGGATATCCGGGAATCAGGTAGTGACGGTACACTTTGATGCCAAGCTTTTCCAGACGGTTTTTGAATAATTCGGCACTTTCCTGTGCGTTGTATTTGGTAATAACGACACTTCCGACATAGAGCCCAAGTCCCTGATAGATATGCATCAGGCGGAGTACATCGGAATCATACGTGATACCAAGGTCACCACGGATCTTATTCTTTTCAATATCTTCAGCGCTGATGACGATGACGATTTCGGCCTGATCGGACAGCTCGCATAACATACGGAGTTTGCTGTCAGGCTGGAATCCAGGAAGAACTCTGGAGGCATGGAAATCATCAAAAAGTTTGCCTCCGAATTCCAGATACAGTTTGTTGTCAAATTGTCCGATACGTTCACGGATATGTTCAGACTGCATCTTCAGGTATTTTTCATTATCGAATCCAATTTTCATAAGTACATTCCCTCATCTAAAATATATTTGATCTTTTATAGTGGAAAATCTGCCGGAACCGGCATAAGCATTTTCATTTCAAGTATACTACAACACATAGGAAGTTTACAATCTTTTCATAATGTTTTTATTGATTTCTAACATAGCGGTCTTTATAATAATTAGTTATACAGGAGGATTAAAATGGACAACCAGAATAATAAGAATAACAAGAATAATAAACAAGGTATTTCGTTTATTTTATTGGTCACAGTTATTACATCGATTCTTGTGGTTGCACTGTTCCAGTTTCAGGGAATGACCTCTGCAAAAGAGATTACTTATAATAAATTCCTGAAGATGGTAGATGACGGCAAGGTCAAAAAAGTAGAGATTCAGAGTGATAAGATCATGATTGTCACGAAGAAGGATAAGGACAGTGGAATTTCACAGGAATATTATACCGGAGTTGTGAATGATGACGAACTGACCAAGCGTCTGGAAAAAGCCGGTGTAGAATTTAATCAGAAGATTCCGGATACCACATCCGCGGTAGCAATGAACGTTATCTTAACATTCCTGCCAATCGCATTCTTTGTCGGAATGATCGTCTGGATGACAAAGCGTATGTCAAAAGGCGGCGGCATGATGGGAATCGGTAAGAGCAATGCCAAGATGTATGTAGAGAAGCAGACAGGTGTGACATTTAAAGATGTGGCCGGTCAGGATGAAGCAAAAGAGTCCTTACAGGAAGTAGTAGATTTTCTGCATAATCCCGGGAAATATACGAGTGTCGGTGCAAAGCTTCCGAAGGGAGCGTTGTTAGTCGGTCCTCCGGGAACCGGTAAGACACTTTTGGCGAAAGCAGTAGCCGGCGAAGCAAAGGTACCATTCTTCTCACTGAGCGGTTCAGCATTTGTGGAAATGTATGTCGGGGTAGGAGCATCCAGGGTACGTGATCTGTTTAAACAGGCTCAGCAGATGGCACCATGTATCATTTTCATTGATGAGATTGATGCAATCGGTAAGAGCCGTGACAATCAGATGGGCGGCAACGATGAGCGTGAACAGACACTGAACCAGCTTCTTGCGGAGATGGATGGATTTGAAAGCAATAAAGGACTGGTGCTTCTTGCAGCAACCAACAGACCGGAGATCCTGGATCCTGCGTTATTGAGACCAGGACGTTTTGACAGACGAATCATCGTGGAAAAACCAGATCTGAAAGGACGTGTAGAGGTCCTGAAGGTACATTCCAAAGATGTAAAGATGGATGAGACTGTTAATCTGGAAGAGATTGCACTGGCAACTTCAGGAGCAGTTGGTTCCGATCTCGCCAATATGATCAATGAGGCAGCAATCAATGCAGTAAAACATGGAAGAAATGCAGTGTGTCAGTCAGACTTATTTGAAGCAGTAGAAGTAGTACTTGTAGGAAAAGAGAAGAAAGACCGGATTATGAGTCAGGAAGAACGGAGAATCGTTTCCTACCATGAAGTCGGACATGCGCTGGTAAGCGCATTGCAGAAAGATGCGGAACCGGTACAGAAGATTACGATTGTTCCACGTACGATGGGAGCACTTGGTTATGTTATGCAGACTCCGGAGGAAGAAAAATTCCTGAATACGAAGAAGGAACTTCAGGCGATGTTAGTCGGATTGCTTGCAGGACGTGCCGCAGAAGAAGTGGTATTTGATACGGTTACAACGGGAGCTTCCAATGATATTGAGAAAGCAACAAGCGTTGCAAGAGCCATGATCACACAGTATGGTATGAGTGAGAAGTTCGGACTGATCGGTCTGGAATCCATTCAGAACCGTTATCTGGACGGACGTCCGGTCAGCAACTGTGGACAGCAGACAGCATCCGAGATTGATGAAGAAGTCATGAAGATGCTGAAAGATGCCTATGAAGAAGCAAAACAACTGCTGAGAGATCACAGACAGTCACTGGATAGGATTGCGGCATTCCTGATCGAAAAAGAGACGATCACCGGAAAAGAATTTATGGAAATCTTCCATGAAGTAGAAGGAATTGATCCGGATGCACCGAAGAAGGAAGAAGCAAGAATCGGTATGAATCCAGTAGAAGGTGAAGGGTTTGTCATGAAATCTGCAGATGATACAGCCGAAGAACCTGTTGAAGCAATAAAGGAAGTTGTCTGCGAAGAAGAATAAGTATAAAGAGAATAGATATACGAGGAAAGATACAGGGTAAAGTTTGAGAAAGCCCTGTATCTTTTTTCTTTTCAATTATATCTGCCTGGTATATAATAGGCAGGATGAGAGTATTCTGGAGGAAAGAGTATGAAGGGAAGATTATTCGGAGTCGGAGTCGGACCGGGAGATCCGGAACTTATGACATATAAAGCAGTGCGTATCATAAAGGAATGCCAAGTGCTCGCAGTGCCTGCGAGAGGCAGGAAACATGCGGTCAGCTACAGGATTGCAGCGGAGATGATAGAGAATATGGAAGAAAAAGAATTCCTGGATCTGGATACGCCGATGACAAAGGACAGACAGATTCTGGATCGGAATTATGAAAATGCAGCAGGGAGAATTATAGAAGAACTGGAAAAAGGGAAGGATGTAGCATATCTGACGCTGGGAGATCCGACAATCTATTCGACTTATATGTACATTCATCGCATAGTAAAAGCAAAAGGGTATGAGACAACGATCATCAGCGGAATTCCGTCCTTTTGTGCTGCAGCGGCGAGACTGGATGACAGTCTTGTTGACCGGGCAGAAGAACTTCATGTAATCCCATCCAGCTATGGGATAGAAGCGGCACTAAACTATTCCGGTACAAAGATTCTGATGAAGTCCGCATCCGGAATAAGTGAAGTAAAGAGGACTTTGGAAGAAAAAGACGGAAATGTGAATGTAAAGATGATAGAAAACTGTGGAATGCCAGAGGAGCGGATCTATGAAAGAATAGAAGATGTTCCGGAGCAGGCAGGCTATTATTCTTTATTGATTGTAAAAGAGTCGGAAAAAGAGCGATAACAGGATTCAAAAAATCAGAGAAGATGTTTAGAATTAGAAAATAAAAAATATACAGGAGACGTATATGGAGAATTTTAACATACAGGAAGAACTGAAGAAGCTGCCCGGAAAACCGGGTGTATACCTGATGCACGATGAAAGGGATGCAATCATCTATGTCGGAAAGGCAATCAGCCTTAAGAACCGTGTCCGTCAGTATTTTCAGAGCAGCAGGAATAAAGGTGCCAAGATAGAACAGATGGTGACACATATTTCCAGATTTGAATACATTGTGACAGATTCTGAATTGGAAGCACTGGTGTTGGAGTGTAATCTGATAAAGGAACACAGACCGAAGTATAATACTATGCTGATGGATGACAAGAGTTATCCGTTTATAAAAGTTACAGTAAATGAGCCGTTTCCGAGGGTTATGCTGGCAAGACAGATGAAGAAGGACAAGGCAAAATATTTTGGGCCTTATACCAGTGCAGGTGCAGTGAAAGATACGATAGAATTGATCCGTAAGCTTTATCATATCCGTAGCTGTAACCGTTCGCTGCCAAAAGACATAGGGAAAGAGAGACCTTGTCTGAATTATCATATCCATCAGTGCCAGGCACCATGCCAGGGATACATTTCTCAGGAAGAGTATCGGAAATCCATAGACGAAGTTGTACGTTTCCTGAATGGACATTATGATCTGGTGTTAAAAGAACTGGAAGAAAAGATGATGGCAGCATCGGATAGTCTGGAGTTCGAAAAAGCAATTGAATACAGAGAACTGCTTACAAGTGTACAGAAGGTTGCTCAGAAGCAGAAAATCACAGATACGGCAGGAGATGACAGAGATATCATTGCAATGGCTTCTGAGGGAGAAGATGCAGTTGTGCAGGTATTTTTTATTCGAAGCGGAAGACTGATCGGACGGGATCATTTTTATCTGAAGAGCGCAGAAAATGATACGGAAGGCGAGATATTGTCAAGCTTTATCAAGCAGTTCTATGCAGGCACACCATATATTCCTGCGGAACTGATGCTGCCGGAAGAGATTGAAGATCAGGATATCATTGAAGAATGGCTGACGGCAAGGAGAGAACGCAGAGTACATCTTCGCATTCCAAAGAAGGGAACGAAGGAAAAACTGGTAGAACTGGCACAAAAGAATGCGCAGATGGTGTTAAAGAATGACAGAGAACGTCTGAAACGTGAAGAGGGAAGAACGATCGGTGCAGTGAAAGAACTGGAAAAGATACTGGGACTAAAAGGCATCATACGCATGGAGGCATATGATATTTCTAATACGAACGGATTCGATTCTGTCGGATCGATGGTAGTCTATGAACATGGGAAACCAAAACGGAACGATTACCGCAAATTCAAAATTAAAACTGTGCAGGGTCCGGATGATTATGCCAGTATGAATGAAGTACTGACCAGAAGATTCGGGCATGGATTGCGTGAACAGCAGGAAGAAAGTGAAACCGGAGGCTTTCAGATATTTCCGGATCTGATCATGATGGACGGAGGACGGGGGCAGGTGAATATAGCACTGGAAGTACTGGAAAAGCTTCATCTGCATATTCCGGTGTGTGGAATGGTAAAAGATGACAATCACAGAACGAGAGGACTGTATTTTAATAATACCGAACTTCCGATTGACCGCAACTCGGAATGTTTCCGGCTGATTACCAGGATACAGGACGAAGCGCACCGTTTTGCAATTACATTTCACAGACAATTGCGCAGCAAGGGACAGGTGCATTCTGTGCTGGACGATATTCCGGGAGTCGGCCCTGCAAGAAGAAAAGATCTGATGCGATGCTTTGAGAATATTGATGCAATCCGTAATGCAACAGTAGAAGAGTTAAAAGAACTGCCAAGTATGAATGAAAAATCTGCACAGGAAGTATATAAATTTTTTCACCAGAATCATTAAGTATGGTATAATAATTAAAGAGATTTTTAATACGTGTGAGGTAGAAGAATATGGCGAATAAAGTTGAATTAAAAACACTTGTTGAAAAAATGAATCTTAAAAATTTAACACCGGATGTAGATCTGTCTGATAAAGATGTAGAGATACCAGATATTAACAGACCGGCACTGCAGCTTACAGGATTTTTTGAACATTTTGATTCAGAACGTGTACAGATCATTGGTTATGTAGAATATACATTTCTGGAGAAGATGACAGATGAAGATAAGAAAAAGCGGATTTATGAGACACTGCTTTCTTATAAGATCCCTTGCCTGATCTTCTGCAGGAATCTTCCACCGGAAAAGATGCTTCTGGAGATGGCAGAAAAGGCAAATATCCCTGTATTCCAGACAGAGAAGAAGACATCGGAATTTACAGCAGAGATCATCCGATGGCTGAATGTGGAACTTGCACCATGCATTTCTATTCATGGTGTGCTGGTTGATGTATACGGTGTTGGTGTGCTGATCATGGGTGAAAGTGGAATCGGTAAGAGTGAAGCCGCACTGGAACTGATCAAGCGTGGACACCGTCTTGTCAGTGATGATGTCGTAGAGATCCGCAGAGTCAGTGATGAGACACTGGTTGGATCGGCACCGGATATCACAAGACATTTCATTGAATTGCGTGGTATCGGTATTGTAGATGTAAAAGCATTGTTCGGTGTACTGAGTGTCAGGGAGACACAGAATATTGACCTTGTTATCACGCTTGAAGAGTGGAATAAGAACAAAGAATATGACCGTCTCGGACTGGAAGAAGAGTATACAGAATTCCTTGGAAATAAAGTGGTGTGTCATCATCTTCCAATACGTCCTGGACGTAATCTGGCGATTATCGTTGAGACAGCGGCCGTTAACCACAGACAGAAACAGATGGGATATAATGCAGCACAGGAACTGTACAAGCGTGTACAGCAGAATCTAACAAAAAAATAGGAGAGTAGCAAAATGAAATATTGTTTTGGTGTAGATATCGGGGGAACAACAGTAAAATTAGGTTTGTTTACGACCGATGGGGAGATTGTAGATAAGTGGGAGATTAAGACCCGTACAGAGAATCAGGGAGAGGCAGTTCTTCCGGATATCGCTGAGGCGTTAAAGGAAAAGCTTGAAGAAAAGAAGATCGGCAGAGATGAGGTGGAAGGAATCGGAGTCGGAGTTCCGGCACCGGTGAATGCAGAAGGTGTGGTACAGAACACTGCAAACCTCGGATGGGGATATAAAGAAGTAAAAAGAGAGATGGAAGAGCTTTCCGGCATGAGAGCCGAGATCGGCAATGATGCCAATGTAGCCGCACTTGGAGAAATGTGGCTGGGAGCCGGCAAAGGACGCAAAAATATCGTTATGGTAACGCTTGGAACAGGTGTAGGTGGTGGAATTATCATTGATGGAAAACCATTGGTAGGAGCGCATGGTGCCGGTGGTGAGATCGGGCATCTCTGTGTGAATTATGAAGAGACAGATCATTGCGGATGTGGTAATACCGGATGTCTGGAGCAATATGCATCAGCCACAGGAATTACCAGACTGGCGAATATCCGTCTTGCCAAAGATGATGCCAAGTCAGTATTAAGAGAGCAGGAAGTCAGTGCAAAGACTGTATTTGATGCAGTGAAAGCCGGAGATGCAGTGGCAAAAGAGATTGCAGAAGAATTTGGAAAATATCTCGGACATGCAATGGCTAATTTGGCAGCAGTGGCAGATCCTTCAGCAATTGTGATTGGCGGGGGTGTATCCAAAGCAGGTGAAGTACTGATAGAGTATGTGGAAAAGAACTTTAAAGAGAGAGCTTTTTTTGCTAACAAAGATACCGAATTTGTCCTTGCGACATTAGGGAATGATGCAGGAATCTGTGGAGCTGCTAAATTAATTCTTTCATAAAGGATATTGGAAAAAATGAGATTGATTTTACAATCAAAAAAATATGTATAAAAAATGCGGGATGGTTTTAACTATCCCGCATTTTTCTATATATTACTGAGGTGTAGTACCGCCGGTTGAGCCACCGGTTGTATCGCTGCCGGTTGAACCACCTGTAGTACCGCCGGTTGAACCACCGGTTGAACTACCTGTAGTACTACCGGTTGAGCCGCCCGTTGTAGTACCGCCCGTTGTAGTACCGCCGGTTGTATCGCCGCCGGTTGCTGGGTTACCGGTTGTATTGCCGGTCGTTGAATTACTGCCGTTTTCTCTATTGGAGTCGCCGGAAGTATTAGCAGTAGAATTGCTGTCGTCTTCTGTGGAAGAGTTCGATTTGCTTCCATATGAATATCCATGTCCGGAACATGTTTCGGCAGGCAGTGTGTCTTTTGCAAAATATTCTGTAATAGACGGGCATCCGCTTCCTGCGAGTTTTCCTGTAATTGTACAGATGCTTTTACGTTCAACGGAAGAAGGAACTTTGAAATCTTTTTCTTCCAGATTCTCGTGAATACGGCTCATGATACCTTTCCAGAGTCTGAAACGGAAACTTGTGTCATAATCACATTCCTTGTTGTCGTCATATCCTCCCCATACGGCACAGGTATAATATGGTGTAAATCCACAGAACCATAAGTCTTTGTTGGAAGTTGTGGTACCAGTTTTACCGGCTACCGGCATATTAGGAAGCTGGCATGCAGTACCGGTACCGGAATTGACGACATCTTCCATTGCGCTGGTGAGAAGGTATGCTGTACTGTCTTTGAGTACGGTATGTGATTCGCCGGTACCATCCAGAAGGACATTGCCATCATGGTCAACTACTTTGCTGTAAAGCGTTGGTTTATTATATTCGCCGCCGTTGGCAATCGTTGCATATGCTGCACACATTTCGTAATTGTAGACACCTTCTGTGATACCACCAAGAGCAAGAGTCTGGGAAGTGCTGTCATCGAACACTTTTCCATTGATCGTCTTATTTTTTACAAGAGTACTGATTCCGAATTTCTGACAATACTCATAGCCTAATTCCTGAGTGATCTCATCACTTAATTTTACAGCTACTACGTTGATGGAACGTTTGATACCTTCACGGAGAGTTGTAGTACCGCCATATTGCTTATTGGCATTTCTTAAAACCTGTCCGTTTTTCAGTGTATATGGTTCATCATCAATTGTTGTTGCAAGAGTTTTGTCACAGGAATCTAATGCCGGTGCATAAGCCGCAAGAATCTTGAATGTAGATCCCGGCTGTCTCTTAGAACCCTGGTAGGCTCTGTTAAGACCAAGGCTGGAAGCTTTTTCTCCACGTCCGCCGACCATTGCTTTGATCTGTCCGGTCTTCTGATCCATGATCGTGATAGAAGACTGTGGCTGCGGAGTGATCGTGATACGTTCATCATAAGTATCTCCCTCCCTGGCAATTGTTGCTTTCCATTCTTCGACCATTGCTCTGGCAGCATCTTCGCTGGAATATAAAAGTCCCTGATCTTTTCCGTAAGTTTCTTTTACATAATTCTTGATGTTATTGCTGCCATAATTTTCCGTTGATCCATCGGCACGGGTTACCGTCAGTGCATAATCCAGACCATATTCTTTCAGTCCCGGATAATTGGAATCATCATTGGCTTCTTCATCGCAGATCTGCTGCATGGTCTGATTCTGTGTAGAATAAATACTAAGACCGCCGCTGTAAACAGCATTATAAGCCTGCGTATCAGTATAACCAAGCTGGTCTTTCAGATCCTGAATAACTTGCTGGGCAAGTGCATCAACAAAATAACTATAGGTATTATCTGCCTGAGAAGCAGTATTGGTTGTCTGGATCCGCGCATATACATCATCGGCAAGTGCTTCATCATATTGTTTCTGGCTGATATAATCCTGTTCCAGCATATTCTTTAATACTTTATTGCGTCTTACTTTATTGTTATCCGGATGAGTGATCGGATCATAAGTACTTGGACTTTGTGTGATTCCGGCAATGACTGCACATTCAGATAAGGTCAGATCAGATACATCTTTTCCGAAATAACGCTGCGATGCAGCCTGAACCCCGAGACAGTTCTGCCCAAGATTGATCGTATTCAAATAACTTTCAATGATCTCGCTTTTATCCATTTTCTTTTCAATCTGTAAAGCAAGATACTGTTCCTGGATCTTACGCTGGAATTTGTCATAAAACGTTTTTTCTTTGGTAAAGTTTGGGAACACATTGTTCTTGATCAGCTGCTGTGTAAGAGTACTGGCACCTTCAGTGAAATTACCACCTCTTGCAATGCCGACTACTGCAGCACGGGCAATACCCTGCAGATCTATACCGTTGTGTTTGTAAAAACGTTCATCTTCAATCGCAACAAAAGCATGCTGCAGATCTTTTGGTATCTCATCAACGGATTTGTATACCCTGTTAGAACCGGAAGATACAAATCGTTCAATCTCTGTGCTGCCGTCATCGGCGTAGACGAAAGTGGTAAATCCTTTCGGTTTAACGTCAGATGCGGAGACATGAGGAGTATCATCAATGATCTTTTTTATAAAAAGACCGCCGCCGGCTACTCCGACTACTGCTGCAAGAACAATACAGATCAGTAATGCTTTGAATAAACGGACAACGATACGTTTTCCCTGCATCGTAGATTTGGACGTTATTTTTTTCTGCCTTTTCGCAGCCTTTTTTTTTCCATAATTCATGCGTTTAGGCCTCCTTTATACCAAGTTATTATAGCAAATGTACACTCTTTTATAAAGAAAAAAATGAAAACTTCATATTAGACTAGGAAAATCTTAAGAAATTAGGTATTATATTATGTATAAATTTACAAATTATACGAAAGGACGACAAAATGTTACCAGAATACAGAACCATCTATCAGGGCGGAGAAGATGAGATTGTAGAAAAAAAATCAAGATTTATCGCAACTGTAATACCGGTGGAGAATGAAGAAGAAGCACTGGAATTTATAGAAAAGACAAAAAAGCAATACTGGGATGCCAGACATAACTGTTTTGCATATGTGATCGGAGAGAGAGGACAGCTTCAGCGCTGCAGTGATGACGGAGAGCCGAACGGAACAGCCGGAAAACCAATGTTGGATGTATTGCTTGGAAATGAACTGAGGAATGTGGCTGTGGTTGTAACACGTTATTTCGGCGGTACACTGCTTGGGACAGGAGGGCTGGTTCGGGCTTATTCACAAGCTGTGAAAGCCGGTCTGCGGGCATCGGTCGTGATAACGAAGATTCTGGGTGTGAAACTTCATATAGAGACAGATTATACAACATTCGGTAAGATCCAGTACATTCTGGCCCAGAGAGAGCTGAAGATACTGGATACGGTATATACGGATAAAGTAGAATTGGAAGTACTGATCCCGAAGACGGAACTGGAACAGGTGATGCATGCAATTACGGAAGGGACGAACGCACAGGCAGATATGACACCGAAAGAAGAGTGTTATTATGCTGAGATTGACGGTGTGCCAACGGTTTTGGAATAATTGCTTTGATGGTTTCTAGTGCATACAGGAAATAAAAAAGAGACGGCATGATAGGCTGCCGTCTCTTTTTTGCATCCTGCATTGCAGGTATTGTGTTGCATTTTATATAGAATTTTAAGAAAATTCTGGTTCGATCAATCCAAATGTTCCGTTCTTACGTCTATATACAACATTTACCTCGTCAGACTCTGCGTTACAGAATACATAAAAATCATGTCCAAGAAGTTCCATCTGTACACATGCATCTTCCGGATACATAGGTTTAAATCCGAATTTTTTGGTACGTACAATTTTAATCTCACCGGCGTCTTCAATCTTGTCATCTTCTTCAAAGAACTCCTGCTTGAAGTTACCGCCTTCCTGTTCTCTTGCTACCAGTTTGTTTTTATATTTGCGAAGCTGGCGTTCGATCACTTCTTCTACCAGATCAATTGATACATACATATCTGAACTTTCCTGTTCAGAACGAACCAGTCCACCCTTTACAGGAATAGTTACTTCGATCTTCTGATGCCCTTTTTGTACGCTTAAGGTTACATGGATCTCTGTATTCGGAGTGAAGTACCTTTCTAACTTTCCTAATTTGCTTTCTACGGCTTCTCTTAAGCCTGGTGTTACATCGATGTTCTTCCCAATAATAATAAATTTCATGATGCCCAACTCCTTTGCGACATAATTTCAAATAAATGTACGTTATACAATCATCAAATAAGAAAAATAAAATCTGACAATTGTTATTCGAACCGTCAATCTATCTGATATATGTAGTATAGCATGTTTGGACGTTAATGTATAGCACGAATTACCTGAATTCTCGAAATTTTTCCATCATGTAGTTTCGCAACACGTAGACCGCAGTCGGGGAAGTAATAACAGGCACCGACACGAGGAGTGATATTGTGTTCGTCGAGATGAGGGAGCAACACATCCGCAAGAGTGTCATCTGTTTTATGAGGAATGTTCACACTCAGGATTTTATTGACAACCTTAGCTTTGGTTGAGGCCCGAAATACAGTTTCATCTGCAACATCGAATTCTGAGAACAGGTATTTCCTTGTTGCGAATAAGACTGCTATCGAGCAGACCCCGATCAGACTGCTGTAGATAGAAGAGTGGTCCATGATAATATGTCTCGCAATTGCAAAAAGCAGAACTTCAAATACTGTGCTTGGAGAATGCGAATACATCATACGGATCAGCTCTACACCGATGATCAGATTAAAACAAACCTCAAGAAGATCATCGTAATTTGGATAAGTGTTCAGATGAGGGATATTCTGAAGTGAACATACCATACGGAAGCAAAGCAGAATGATACCGATCGCAAGCATAAAAGCGATCACATACTCCAAAATCGCCGCCACCTGTTTGAGAATGTGAGAGATAAATTCTTTCATTCGTTGGATTCCTTTCTCATAATAGATTTCCGCTGTAATTTCAGTATAAGTGAAAAGAATGTATTTGCCAATATATTTTGATATAAAAAAGAGTTGCAGAAGTATTTACAGAAGAAAAAAAGGGGCTGTAAAATAAGTCCCTAATATAAGAAACGCCA
>UMLB01036409.1_pt1 | contig 13465 bp, 12 predicted proteins | sample 1966481 | NCBI WGS metagenome assembly UMLB01 (sample SAMEA4836192, study PRJEB28245) | human gut metagenome | biome: gut microbiome; material: fecal sample | place: Denmark | collected 2008 | reverse complement strand
TTTCGTGGCGGGATTTATCACAATATGGGATGTGCTTATCTGCATTTGTTTCAGTTTGAAGAAGCAGCAGAATGCTTTTTGAAAGCATACCAGTTTTTACATACAAAGCAGGTTCTTTCTCATTATCTTATGGCGTGCTGTATGGGAAATCCGGAGGAATTTCCGGGAATATGCAACCGTATGGGAGTTTCTCCTCAGGTGCAGGAAGAAATAAAAGGAACTCTGAAAAACGCCGGTGAGATTGTGGATGAACTGCAAAATCAAGAGCCGGGAAAATGTTTAGAAGGATTTATTAAAGAATATCACAGAAGTACAGGATTTTAGGGAATGGCTTTGCAGGAGCATTTTCGTCTTGTGTTTTTAAAGTTAATGAGATATAATCCAGATGTATTACACTGAGTAAGTATAAGAAAGCAGAGGTAAGAAGAATATGAGTACAGACAGATATGTAAGCCCACTATCCGAGCGTTATGCAAGCAGAGAAATGCAGTATATTTTTTCTCCGGATATGAAATTCCGCACATGGAGAAAATTGTGGATTGCTTTGGCTGAAACTGAAAAGGAATTAGGTTTGAATATTACCCAGGAGCAGATTGATGAATTAAAAGCCAACGCAGATAACATCAATTACGATGTGGCAAAGGAAAGAGAAAAACAGGTTCGTCATGATGTTATGTCCCATGTTTATGCTTATGGGGTACAGTGTCCGAAAGCAAAGGGAATTATTCATTTAGGTGCAACAAGCTGTTATGTAGGTGACAATACAGATATTATTGTTATGACAGAGGCGTTAAAACTGGTTCGTAAAAAACTGGTGAATGTTATTGCAGAATTGGCAAAATTCGCAGAGGAACATAAAGCTCTGCCAACACTTGCATTTACTCATTTTCAGCCTGCACAGCCTACAACAGTAGGAAAGAGAGCAGCTCTTTGGATGCAGGAATTCTTATTAGATTTAGAAGATTTAGATTTTGTACTTAGTACAATGAAACTGTTAGGATCTAAAGGAACAACAGGAACACAGGCAAGCTTTTTAGAATTATTTGATGGCGATCAGGAAACCATTGATAAAATTGATCCAATGATTGCACAGAAAATGGGCTTTAAGGAATGCTATCCTGTTTCCGGTCAGACTTATTCCCGTAAAGTAGATACAAGAGTTTTAAATGTGCTGGCAGGAATTGCTGCAAGCGCTCATAAATTCTCCAATGATATCCGTCTGCTTCAGCACTTAAAAGAAGTAGAAGAGCCTTTTGAAAAGAGCCAGATCGGTTCTTCTGCTATGGCATATAAGAGAAACCCGATGAGAAGTGAAAGAATTGCGTCTCTGTCCAGATTTGTTATGGTAGATGCGTTAAATCCTGCCATTACATCTGCAACACAGTGGTTTGAAAGAACATTGGATGACTCTGCAAATAAACGTCTTTCTGTTCCGGAAGGCTTCCTTGCCATTGACGGTATTTTAGACCTTTGCTTAAATGTGGTAGACGGTTTGGTTGTATATCCAAAAGTTATCGAAAAACGTTTAAGAAGTGAACTTCCATTTATGGCTACAGAAAATATTATGATGGATGCTGTAAAAGCAGGGGGAGACCGTCAGGAATTACATGAAAGAATTCGCGAGCTTTCTATGGAAGCAGGAAGAAATGTAAAAGTAGAAGGTAAAGATAACAATCTTCTGGAACTGATTGCTGCTGATCCGGCGTTTAACATGACACTGGAAGAGTTGCAGAAAACTATGGAGCCTGCAAAATATACAGGACGTGCGGCAGTTCAGGTAGATAACTTCTTAAAGAAAGTAGTTCATCCTGTTTTGGAGGCAAATAAAGAGCTTCTGGGTATGACAGCAGAAATCAACGTGTAAAATACAACAGAAATGAGAGGACATGATATGAAACAGGAAAAGAAGGGGAGAGCTTCGGCGCTTTTACCCATTGGAATATTCCTTGTCATCTTTATCGGTGCGGGAATTATTTCCAATGATTTTTATACAATGCCTGCCATTGTGGGATTTTTAATCGCTTTGGTTGTGGCGTTTTTACAGAACCCCAGAGTGCGTTTTCACGATAAGATTTCCATTATTTCTAAAGGTATCGGAGAAGAAAATATCGTGACAATGTGTCTGATTTTCCTTGCTGCCGGTGCTTTTTCCGGTACGATTAAGGCAGCTGGGGGAGTAGAAAGTACTGTAAATTTAGGGCTTTCTATTATGCCGTCATCTATTGCAGTAGTAGGATTATTTATTATCGGATGCTTTATTTCCGTGTCTATGGGAACATCTGTGGGAACAATTACGGCAATGGCTCCTATTGGTGTGGGGATTGCAGAAAAAACAGGAATTGCTGTGCCGATTTGTATGGGTGCCATTGTATGCGGCGCTATGTTTGGTGATAATTTATCCATGATTTCTGATACAACAATTGCAGCTGTTCGAACACAGGGATGTGAAATGAAGGATAAATTCAAGGAAAATTTCCTTATTGTATTGCCGGCAGCAATTATAACCGCTGTTATTTTCTTCTTTATTGCCAGTGGAAACGCAGGAAATATTGATGAAGAACTGAATTATCAGATTGTGAAAGTAGTTCCATATTTGGTAGTGCTGATTGGTGCTTTGATTGGAATTAATGTATTCATAGTTTTGATTGCAGGAACAATTTTATCCGCTATTGTTGGTGTGGGAACCGGAGCTTTTGCCATTGGAGAAGTTTTCCAGAAAATGGGCGAAGGAATTACCAGTATGTATGATATTACCGTTATCTCTATTATTGTGGCTGCTATTGTAGCTTTAGTAAAGGAATACGGTGGAATTGAATTTATTTTAAATTTAATTAAGAAAAGAATTAACGGCCCAAGAGGCGGAGAGTTTGGTATTTCTATTTTGGCATTGTTAGTAGATTGCTGTACTGCGAATAATACAGTAGCGATTGTTATGTCAGGGCCTATTGCAAAAGAAATCAGTGAGGAATTTGATGTATCTCCAAGAAGAAGTGCTTCTTTGCTGGATATTTTTGCATCGGTAGGACAGGGTATTATCCCTTACGGAGCGCAGCTTTTAACAGCAGCAGGACTTTCTGCACTGTCTCCGGTACAGATTATGCCATATTTGTTTTATCCAATTTTAATGGGTGTCAGTGCGATTTTATATATTCTGTTTAGAAGAAGAACTACAAAATAAAAAACAGCAATAGGTTATGTGGCCTATTGCTGCTTTTTTATTTTACTCCGAAATCCAATAATTGTCGAACTGCATTTTTCTTGCCTGTAAAATGAACTGCATGGAAGCCAAGTGCACGTGCTTCAGCGACATTGTCCATTAAATCATCAATAAATACAGCTTTCTGTGGAATGATTTTAAAATCTGTAATCAGTTTTTGATAAATTTCCGGTTCAGGCTTTATGTAGTGTATTTGCCAGGACATATATCCTCCATCTACAAGATTTAGAAAGTCCAGCTCGTTTATGCACCGGTCATAGACGGGTTTTGCAAAGTTGGATAAAATATAAATCTTATAGCCTCGTTTTTTCAAATAACTAAGCCAGTCTTTGGTGTAAGGATAGGTGGAAATCGTTTTTCCAACAGCATCAAAGGTTTCACGAATTTCTTTTTCGTAGCTGGGTGCATTGGAAATAAAGGTCTGTAAAAGTTCTTCTTCTGACAGAGTTCCACGGTCAGCTTCAGCCCATTCCTTGCTGAGAAAAACGGCTTTGGCTACAGCAGTTCCCGTTTTTTCATCATATCCTAATTCTTTTAAGAGTTTCTTCCAGTCATATTTTGCAAGCACATTGCCAATATCAAAAATCAGCGTATCGATTTCGGAAGTTTCCGCAGAGATTTTTGGTATTTCTTCATTTTTGGGATGTGTCCATTTGTATACCAGCATAAAGGCATACAAGAGAACAGGTATCACCACAGTAGCATAAAGAGATGCCATGAGCATACTGCCTGTCTTAGAATGGTCTGTTAGAGATAGAATAAAAGTCAACACGTACATACCTACTAAAAGACCGACTCCAATGATTGCAAGAAGTCGTTTCATGTTTTTCACTTCTTAATCTCCCTTTTTTAGAATATCTATTGTACTATTATAATAATTTTCGAGGGTATCGTCAATGTATAATGACAGAATTTTACTATATGAGTATGGAACCATGGAAAAAGAATTGAGAAATCTGCTGTATCAATATCAGGAAAAACTTTGGATTGACAGTCTGGGAAAGAGTTTTGATGACAGAGAAATTTACAGGATAATCGTGGGAAATAAAAACGCAGGAAGAAAGCTGTTATTTACAGGAACCATTCATGGGAGAGAATATATGACAGCAAAGCTTTTAGTGAAACAGACAGAATATTTTCTTCAAAATATTTGTAAAAACGGAATAGAAAATTATGATGTGGCAATACATATAATCCCTATGGTAAATCCTGATGGAGCGGCTCTGTGTCACAGAGGTATAAATGGGATTAGAAATAAAAAATTGAAAGAAAAACTTTTAGAAATAAAAGAAGAAGATTTTATGAAGTGGAAATCCAATGCAAGAGGTGTGGATTTAAATCGGAATTTTGCTGCTTTTTGGGAGGAGTATCAATGTGAAAAACAAGAACCTTCCTCAGAACAATATAAGGGAGAATGTCCGGAGTCAGAAGTGGAAACAAAATTTCTTACTAAGCTTACAAGAAAAGAAAAATTTCAGGCAACCATTAGTTATCATTCGTCAGGAGAGGTGATTTATTGGGATTTCGGACAGCAGGGAAAATTAAGAGAAGATACGAAAAAACTGGCAAAAATTATAGGAGATACAACGGGATATGAGCTTATAGAGGGATGGGATACCACAGCTCCGGCAGGATATAAAGACTGGGCGCTTTTGGAAATGAAAATTCCCAGTGTTACCATAGAAATTGGTAAAGGAGACTCCCCTCTTTTGGAAGGGGAATTTCCTGAAATATGGGAAAAAAATAAAAATGTCTGGAAGAATATTCTTTGCTTTATGTAGGAGAATGAGGGTGCTTTTGGCACCCTCAAAAAGGGGAGGATAAAGTATTTCTACTTTTTCTTTTGTTGTCTGCAGGGAGGGATGCGCTTTTGTATCATCTCCCTGTGGACTATTTGTAGTATAGACAAAAATTGAAAAGTTATACAAAAATTAAAAGAAAATAAAAAAAATTTTACTTTACTCTCTCACAGGTTTCCTATATACTGTACACTAATATTATGAGAGAAAGGAGTAAGACACAGCACGATGGACGAAGATGACTGTACCAATAAGGAAAATCTTTCCGTATATCTGATGTTCCGCTGGATAGGCATAAGCTTGTACCTGCGGGAATGAGAAAAGAAAAGCAATCAGATATAAGATTATTCAGGGAGGAAAGAAATTGGGAAGTACAATTATTTTTATGATTTTATTACAGGTAGTATTGATTTTATTAAATGCAGTTTTTGCATGTGCAGAAATTGCAGTGATTTCCATGAATGATAATAAAATGGAAAAGATGGCGGAAGAAGGAGACAAAAGGGCGAAAAGACTTGTAAGGCTTACAAGTCAGCCGGCACGTTTTCTGGCAACGATACAGGTGGCAATTACTTTGTCCGGTTTTCTGGGCAGTGCTTTTGCAGCGGAAAACTTTTCTGACGTGTTGGTAAAAGGAATTCAGGGACTGGGTATTGATATTCCGGTTCAGGTTTTAGAGTCTGTTTCCGTTATTTTGATTACCATTGTCTTGTCTTATTTCACACTTGTTTTTGGAGAGCTTGTTCCAAAGCAAATTGCCATGCGTAAAGCAGAACCTTTTGCACTGGGGATTTCTGCTTTGATTGACGGAATTTCAAAGATTTTTGCACCATTGGTGAGCTTTTTGACGTTCTCTACAAACTCCGTTTTAAAGCTTTTAGGTATTGATACAGACAAAGAGGAAGAACAGGTCAGCGAAGAAGAAATTCGTATGATGGTGGATGTAGGAACAGAAAAGGGGACCATTGATTGTGAGGAAAGAGAATTTATACAAAATGTATTTGAATTTGACGATCTTTCCGCAGAGGAGATTGTGACACATAGAACAGATGTGGTGATGCTGGACATGGAAGATGATATGGAGGTATGGAGGAAAACTATATACCATACAAGATATACTATGTATCCTGTTTGTGAGGAAACTGCTGATAAGATTATTGGTGTACTGAATGCAAAGGAATACTTCCGTCTGGAAGATAAGAGTCGTAGTTCAGTTATGAAATATGCAGTAAGTCAGCCATATTTTGTACCGGACACAGTAAAAGCAGACGTGCTGTTTCGAAATATGAAAAAGAAGAAATGTTCTATGGCAGTAGTGCTGGATGAATATGGCGGTATGACAGGTATTGTAACATTAAATGATTTAATAGAGCAGTTGGTAGGAGAATTGGAGGAAGATACATTTCATGAGATAGAGCCTTTGGAAAACGGGACATGGAAGGTTCGAGGAACAGCGTTGCTGGAGGAAATGTCTGAAATGTTGGAAATACCACTTCCAAGTGAAGAATATGACACTTTTAATGGTCTTGTGTTTCATGAATTAGGAAGTATTCCTCAGGATGGTACAGAGATGTCTGTGGAAATTGATAGGTTGCGTATTACAGATATGAAAATTCACAATCATAAAGTTGAGAGTGCAATTATTACTATAAAAGAAGCTTTTGAGACAGAACAATCCGCAGAGGAAGGAAAGTAAGGATTGAAAAAAAGCTGATTTTCGTATATACTATATCTGTTGAACCAAAAGGTGAAATATGAAAATAAAAACAAAAGGCAGGTAAGATACATGGCATTATTACAGGAATGGAGAGATATGGCATACTCTCAGCAGGCTGACAGAGCACAGCTGCAGAAATTCTGGACAGAGTACTTTTTAATTGAAAAGGGAATTTACGAAAAACTTCTCAGCAATCCAAATGAAGTTGTAAAAGGTACAGTAAAAGAACTGGCAGAAAAATTCGATGTAGAATTGATGTCTATGGTAGGTTTCCTTGACGGTATTAATGACAGCTTGAAAATTCAGAATCCAATCGAAGAAATGGATGAAAATACAGAGGTGAATTTAGGATATGATTTAGAAACTCTGTATAAGAACATGGTAGATGCAAAAGCAGACTGGTTATATGAACTTCCACAGTGGAACAGCATTTTCTCAGAAGAAAAGAGAAAAGAACTGTATCTGGAACAGAAAAAATCAGGTACTGTTGTAAAAGGTCCTAAAATCGGACGTAACGATCCATGTCCATGCGGAAGTGGAAAGAAATATAAACACTGCTGCGGAAGAAAATAAATAAGTGATAAAATAACAGAATTTTTTATCAGATACAGGGTAGGCTGTATGGTAAAAGGTTCTGTTTTTTTACACAAGAAAAAATTTTATTTGATATAGGCTCAGCTATTTCACTTGCAAATACGGGCATTTTCTGGTTTTTCTACGCTGCTTATAGATGTTTTTCAGCCAAACTCGTGCTGATGCACTCAAACACGGCTTCCAAAACATCGCTATGCTCGAAAAACTGCGAAAATGTTCCGAATTATTTGCAAATGCAATGCTGAGCTTCTATCAATAACAAAGGATTTCTTGTGTAAAATATTATGATAGTTGTATTGTCGTATGTTTTGAAAATTTTACTATTGTAGGAGTAAAAAATGCCAGGGATTTGTTTTCTTTTAGGATTTATCAGTGTGTTGTATTTTCTGGGGATTTGGAGGATGACGGGATTGTCTTCGAAGTTTCCGTTGGTGTGGCTGTTGCTTGGCGGCGGTTTTTTTCTGGCGGGAAGCTGTATTTATTTTGGAATAGAAATTCCGGTATGGTTTAGTGGTCTTATCGGAATTTTTCTAGGTGGATTTCTGCTATTATTGGTGTTTTCGGAGTGTTTGATTATCAGCGCCATGAGACAAAAGGAAGTGAAAAATCTGGATTATATTGTGGTGCTGGGAGCGCAGGTACAGGGAAGTGTACCTAGTAAATCTTTACAGTATCGTATTGACAGGGCGGAGAAATATTTGAAGGAAAATGAAAAAACAAAGGCAGTTCTTTCTGGTGGAAAAGGGGAAGATGAGGGGATTTCGGAAGCACAATGTATGGCAGAGGAGCTTGGCAGAAAAGGAATTGCATTTCATAGGCTGCTTTTAGAAACAAAGTCCAGAAATACAGAGCAGAATATTGCTTTTACCATACCAATCATTCAACAGGATAGTAAAAAAGATTTAAAAGAGCTGAAAATCGGAATTGTCACCAATGGATTTCATATTTATCGTGGCAGTGGAATTGCTCAAAAGAAAATGCAGTGTAGAGTTTATGGAATTGCCGCTAAAAATTCTCGATTTTTACAGGTGAACTATTTGCTTCGGGAATTTTTTGGAGTGATGAAAGACAGACTTCTGGGAAATTTGTAGAAAAAGAGGTTGACAAGTAAAAGATATAGGATATATTATGTGGATAGAAAGAGAACACGTTGACGAGACGAGTAAAATGTGGAAGGTCACAGAGAGGAGTGTGTATGCTGAAAGCACTCTGTCACAGAAGCATTTGAAAACTACCTCTGAGTGGCCCTAATCCGGTCCGGTGATTCCGTTATCATCAAATGAAGTGGTTAGTAAAGCATTCGCTTTTAACAAAAAGGGTGGAACCGCGGATATAGATAAGATAATCCGTCCCTTGCAGTCAGAAACAGGCAGCAGGGGACGGAGTTTTTTATTTCATAGAGAAACAAACTCCTTTCCTGCAAAAGAAAGAGAGGAGAACAGAAATGATTGTTACATTAAAAGATGGTTCAAAAAAAGAATATGCAGAAAGTAAATCTGTATATGAAATTGCATTGGATATCAGTGAAGGTCTTGCAAGAGCAGCCTGTGCAGGTGAAGTAAACGGAGAAGTAGTAGATTTAAGAACACAGGTGTCTGAAGACTGCGAACTGAATATTTTAACAGCAAATGATGAAAAAGGTCTGGCAGCTCTGCGTCATACAGCATCTCATGTGTTAGCTGAGGCTGTGAAGAACTTATACCCAGAAGCAAAACTGGCAATCGGACCTTCTATTGATACAGGATTTTACTATGACTTTGAACATGAGTCTTTCAGCCGTGAGGAGTTAGATGCACTGGAAAAAGAAATGAAGAAAATCATTAAAAAAGGTGCTAAAATTGAGCGTTATACAATGCCACGAGAAGAAGCTATTAAATTCATGGAAGAAAAAGGCGAGGACTACAAGGTAGAACTGATTAAAGATTTACCGGAAGGAGAAGAAATTTCTTTCTATTCTCAGGGAGATTTTGTAGATTTATGTGCAGGCCCTCATTTAATGAGCACAAAGGGAGTAAAAGCATTTAAACTGATTTCTTCTTCAGGCGCTTACTGGAGAGGCGATGAAAAGAATAAAATGCTTTCCCGTATTTATGGTACAGCTTTTAGTAAGAAAGATGAGTTGAATGAATATTTAGAGCAGTTAGAAGAAGCGAAAAAAAGAGACCATAATAAACTGGGACGTGAAATGGGCTTGTTTACAACCGTTGATGTTATTGGACAGGGACTTCCTCTTTTAATGCCAAAAGGCGTAATTATGCTGAAAGAGCTTCAGAGATGGATTGAAGATCTGGAAGATAATGAATGGGGCTATGTTCGTACAAAAACACCATTGATGGCAAAAAGTGATTTGTATAAGATTTCAGGTCATTGGGATCATTATAAAGAAGGTATGTTTGTACTGGGAGATGAGGAAAAGGATAAAGAAGTCTTTGCACTTCGTCCTATGACATGCCCATTCCAGTATTATGTATACAAAGCAAATCAGCATTCTTACAGAGAATTACCTATTCGTTATGGTGAAACTTCTACTTTATTCAGAAACGAAGATTCCGGTGAGATGCATGGACTGACAAGAGTTCGTCAGTTTACTATTTCTGAAGGACATTTAGTTGTAAGACCGGATCAGATGGTAGAAGAGTTTAAAGGTTGTCTTGCATTGGCAAAACATTGTCTGGAAACATTAGGTGTAGAGGAAGATGTTACTTACCACTTATCAAAATGGGATCCGGAAAATAAAGAAAAATATATTGGTGAACCGGAAGTTTGGGAAGAAACAGAAGGTCATATCAGAAACGTTTTGACAGAGCTTGGTATTCCTTTTGTGGAAGATGTAGGAGAAGCTGCTTTCTACGGACCAAAGGTAGATATCAATGCAAAGAACGTATACGGAAAAGAAGATACTATGATTACAATACAGTGGGATGCTCTTTTAGCAGAGCAGTTTGACATGTATTACATTGATGAAAACGGTGATAAGAAACGTCCATGTATTATTCACAGAACTGCAATGGGATGCTACGAAAGAACACTGGCATGGCTGATTGAAAAATATGCCGGATTATTCCCAACATGGCTGTGTCCGGAACAGGTTCGTGTACTTCCTATTTCTGAAAAATATGGAGATTATGCAAATGAAGTTCAGAAACAGCTAAAAGCAAATGGAATTCGTTCCAGCGTGGATAATCGTTCTGAAAAAATCGGTTATAAAATCAGAGAAGCACGTCTTGAAAAAGTTCCTTATATGCTGGTTGTGGGAGCAAAAGAGGAAGAAGACAAAGTAGTATCTGTCAGAAGCCGCTATTTAGGTGATGAAGGACAGAAACCGTTAGATGAGTTTATTGATGCAATCTGCAAGGAAATTCGTACAAAGGAAATCCGTAAAATTGAAGTAGATGCTCAGGGAAACAGAATTGAAAAATAGAGTATAGAATGGCAGAAAAGGGAAATACTATCACTGATAAATGAAAATTCAGGAGGTAGGAAAATGCCATTATTAAATTGTACTGTTAAAAGCTGTTTGTATAACAAAGATGAATATTGTGCAAAAGGTGATATTCTGGTAGATGGGAGAACTGCAAAGATGTCAGAGGGTACATCCTGTAAAAGCTTTGTGGAAAGAAAAGAAAATGCAAGCAATAGCTGTGGATGCGGAAGTGCAACACCTCACATTCAGGTAGAATGTAAAGCCTGTGAATGTACTTTTAACAAAGAGGAAAGATGTGATGCAGAGGAGATTACCATCGCAGGAAGAAATGCATGCAAATGTTCTGATACAGAATGTGGAAGTTTTTGTGCAAAATAAACAGTAGAAAAGAGTTTAGATGAAAGGTCGATATGGAATGGAAAAATCCATATCGGCCTTTTTTCTCTGCCAAACACTTTGCAAAACGGAAAAAATATGTTATGCTATTAAGGTATTAGTGTAAATTTAGTATCATTCAGGATTTAAACTCGCGTCAATTCAGACAAAATATTTCCAAATAACGAATAATTGAAAAAGGTATAAGTGCGGAAAGGAATATAGAATGAGAGAAAAATATGAATCCCTGTCACTTGGAGCGTTAAAGGAAGTGGCAAAAGCCAGAGGCTTAAAAGGAATTTCAACATTGAAAAAAAGTGAATTGGTAGAGCGTATGGTGGAAGAAGACCAGAAAGAAAAAAGTATGGAAAATAAATCGGTTGAGACAAAGATTACAGAGAATAAAAATGAGGAAGCGAAAGGCTCTAAAGCACCTATGGAGCAGTCTGAATTAGATAGTGGTATTACAGTAAAAGGAATTTTGGAAGTATTGCCGGATGGTTATGGATTTATCCGAAGTGATAATTATTTGCCGGGAGAGAATGATGTATATGTATCACCTTCACAAATTCGCCGTTTTAATCTGAAAACAGGAGATATTTTAAAAGGAAATACAAGGGTGAAAAGTCAAAATGAGAAATTTTCAGCACTTTTGTATGTTACTCATATCAATGATATTAAAGCAAATGAAATACACAGAATGAATTTCGAAGATATGACGCCAATTTTTCCAAATGAGCGTCTGCATTTAGAACGTCCGGGCGGAAGCATGGCTATGCGTATTACGGATTTAGTCAGTCCTATTGGAAAAGGGCAGAGAGGAATGATTGTATCTCCGCCAAAAGCAGGTAAAACAACACTTTTAAAGGACGCAGCCAAGTCTATTTTAAAAAATAATCCGGAAATGCATTTGATTATTCTTTTGATTGATGAACGTCCGGAGGAAGTTACAGACATAAAAGAAGCAATTCAAGGTAAAAATGTAGAGATTATTTATTCTACTTTTGATGAACTTCCGGAGCACCATAAACGTGTTTCAGAAATGACTATTGAAAGAGCAAAACGTTTGGTAGAACATAAAAAGGACGTTACGATTTTCATAGACAGTATTACCAGACTGGCAAGGGCTTATAACCTGACGGTACCGCCAAGCGGACGTACTTTGTCCGGTGGTCTTGATCCGGCAGCGCTTCACATGCCAAAAAGGTTTTTTGGTGCAGCCAGAAACATGAGAGAAGGCGGCAGCCTTACAATTCTTGCAACAGCTCTTGTAGATACAGGAAGTAAGATGGATGATGTTGTATACGAAGAATTTAAAGGAACCGGTAATATGGAACTGGTTCTGGACAGAAAACTTCAAGAAAAGAGAGTTTTTCCTGCTATTGATATTGCTAAGTCAGGAACAAGACGAGAAGATTTACTTTTAAGTGTTGAAGAACAGGAAGCAGTGGATATTATGCGTAAGGCTTTAAATGGCATGAAGAGCGAAGAAGCTACAGAAAATATTTTAAATATGTTTGCAAGAACAAAAGATAATGCAGAATTTGTTCAGACAATTAAAAAACAGAGAATTCTTTCATAAAGAATAGAGGATTTCGGGAATAACACTTGCAATTATTATGAGAATATGGTATACTGCAAAAGCTGTTTGAATTTGAAAACGCAATAAAACAATATAAATAATAAAAATATATAAGAGGTGAATAAAATGAGAGAAGGAATCCATCCAAATTATCAGGAATGTACAGTAACATGCAACTGTGGAAATACATTTAAGACAGGTTCTACAAAGTCTGAGCTCCGCGTGGAAGTTTGCTCTAAATGTCATCCTTTCTATACAGGACAGCAGAAATCTGCACAGGCTCGTGGACGTATTGATAAATTTAATAAGAAATACGGCATGAATAAATAAGAGGTAGGAGAGGCTGAGGTTTTAAAACTTCAGCCTCTTATTGTGTTTGGAGGAAAACATGAAATCATCAAATATTGGCGGGCAGGCTGTAATGGAAGGTATTATGATGCGTCATAAGGATGTATATTCGGTTGCAGTCAGAAAGCCAGACAAAGAAATAGAGGTAAAAGTTGAAGATTATAAAAGCATTGTAAAATGTAAAAACATTCAGAAAATTCCTATTTTGCGTGGTGTCTTTAACTTTATTGATTCGCTGGTGGTAGGAACAAAATGCCTGATGTATTCTGCCACTTTTTTTGAAGATGAGGAAGCGTTAAAAAAACGAGAGCAATTAGAAGGCGAAGAAAAGGAAAAGGAATTGGCAAAAAAGGAGAAAGCAGATAAGGCAATGATGACAGGAACGGTTATTTTATCGGTTGTGTTGTCT
>UMLB01013343.1_pt1 | contig 13667 bp, 9 predicted proteins | sample 1966481 | NCBI WGS metagenome assembly UMLB01 (sample SAMEA4836192, study PRJEB28245) | human gut metagenome | biome: gut microbiome; material: fecal sample | place: Denmark | collected 2008 | reverse complement strand
GAATGGTTATTGGAGTTCCGTCTGAAAGCTTATCGTTACTGGCTGACAATGGAAATGCCGACATGGGCTCATCTCAATATTCCTGAAATAGATTATCAGGCTATTTCATATTATGCAGATCCTACTAAAAAGAAGGAAGGACCTAAGAGCATGGATGAAGTAGATCCTGAGCTGGTGAAGACTTTTAATAAACTGGGTATTCCTCTGGAAGAGCAGATGGCATTGAGTGGAATGGCTGTAGATGCCGTGATGGATTCTGTTTCTGTCAAGACAACCTTCAAGGAAACACTGATGGAAAAAGGAATCATTTTCTGTTCGATGAGCGAAGCTGTACGTGAGCATCCCGATTTGGTAAAGAAATACCTGGGTTCGGTAGTTGGTTATCGAGATAATTTCTTTGCTGCTCTTAATTCGGCAGTGTTTAGTGATGGCTCATTTGTCTATATACCAAAGGGCGTACGTTGCCCTATGGAGCTTTCTACTTATTTCCGTATTAATGCTGCAAATACCGGACAGTTTGAACGTACGCTGATAGTTGCAGATGATGATAGTTATGTGTCTTATCTGGAAGGATGTACAGCGCCGATGCGTGATGAAAACCAATTACACGCTGCTATCGTAGAAATCGTTGTACTTGACCGTGCTGAAGTAAAATATTCTACTGTGCAGAACTGGTATCCGGGTGATGCAGAAGGCAAGGGAGGTGTATACAACTTCGTAACAAAACGAGGTAATTGTAAAGGTGTAGACAGTAAATTATCGTGGACACAGGTAGAGACCGGTTCTGCCATTACATGGAAATATCCGAGCTGTATATTGAGTGGAGATAATTCTACAGCTGAATTCTATTCGGTTGCAGTAACCAATAATTACCAGCAAGCTGATACCGGAACTAAGATGATTCATCTGGGAAAGAATACTCGTTCAACGATTGTGAGCAAAGGTATCAGTGCCGGAAAGAGTCAGAACTCATATCGTGGTCTGGTACGTGTGTCAGAACGTGCAGACAATGCCCGTAACTATAGTCAGTGCGACTCGTTGCTTTTAGGAAGCCATTGCGGAGCTCATACGTTCCCATATATGGATATACACAATGAAACAGCGATAGTAGAGCATGAAGCTACTACATCGAAGATTTCGGAAGATCAGTTGTTCTACTGTAACCAGCGTGGTATTCCTACCGAAGATGCAGTAGGTCTGATTGTAAACGGTTACGCGAAAGAAGTATTGAACAAACTTCCTATGGAATTTGCCGTAGAGGCACAGAAATTGCTTTCTATCTCATTGGAAGGCAGTGTAGGATAAATAAAAAAGAAAGCTATGTTAGAAATAAAAGATTTGCATGCCACGATTAATGGCAAAGAGATATTAAAAGGAATCAATCTGACTGTAAAGTCTGGCGAGGTACACGCTATCATGGGACCGAATGGTTCTGGTAAGAGTACATTAAGTAATGTGCTGGTAGGACATCCGGCTTATGAAGTAACAAAAGGATCGGTAACTTTCGATGGAAAGGATTTACTGGCAATGAGTGCAGAAGACCGTAGTCATGAAGGACTGTTTCTTTCATTTCAGTATCCGGTAGAAATTCCTGGTGTAAGCATGGTTAACTTTATGCGTGCGGCTGTCAACGAACAACGCAAATATAAAGGGCTTCCGGCACTGACTGCAAGTGAGTTCCTGAAACTGATGCGTCAGAAACGTGAAATTGTGGAGCTGGACAGCAAGCTTGCCAACCGCTCTGTAAACGAGGGATTCTCGGGTGGTGAAAAGAAACGTAACGAGATCTTTCAGATGGCTATGCTGGAACCGAAATTGAGTATCCTCGATGAAACAGATTCTGGACTGGATATTGACGCTCTCCGTATTGTAGCCGAAGGAGTGAATAAGCTGAAAACTCCTGAAACAAGTTGTATTGTGATTACACACTATCAACGTCTGTTAGATTATATCAAGCCCGATATCGTACACGTGCTTTACAAAGGACGCATCGTAAAGACTGCCGGTCCGGAACTGGCACTTGAGCTTGAAGAAAAAGGTTACGACTGGATAAAGAAAGAATTAGGAGAATAAGCATGAAAGCAGAACAACAATATATTGATCTTTTCTCGCAGTGTGAGGCGATGATTTGCCGGCATAGTGCAGAGGTGCTGAATGCTCCTCGTGCAAAAGCCTTTGCCGACTTCGAACGTCTGGGATTCCCTACACGCAAGCAGGAAAAGTATAAATACACGGAGGTGAGCAAGTATTTTGCTCCCGACTACGGACTGAACCTGAACCGTCTGGAGTTTCCGGTCAATCCGTACGAAGTGTTCAAGTGCGATGTCCCGAATATGAGCACTTCCCTCTATTTTGTGGTAAACGATGCATTTGACAAACACGTACATCCCTCTGCACAATTACCTGAAGGAGTTATATTCGGCAGTCTGAAGGATGTGGCAGAACAACATCCGGAACTGGTGAAAAAATATTACGGAAAGTTGGCTGATACGTCGAAAGATGGTGTGGTAGCGTTCAATACGATGTTTGCACAAGACGGTGTACTGATGTATGTTCCGAAGAATGTGGTAATGGAAAGACCGGTCCAGTTGGTTAATATCCTGCGTGCCGATGTCAATACGATGGTGAACCGTCGTATTCTGATTATCCTCGAAGAAGGAGCACAGGCCAAGTTGCTGATTTGCGACCATGCTATGGATGAGGTGAATTTCCTCTCTACGCAGGTTGTAGAAGCTTTTATCGGTGAAAACGCAGTATTCGACCTTTATGAGCTGGAAGAAACACATAACAGTACAGTACGTTTCAACAACCTGTACGTACATCAGGAGGCAAACAGCAACGTGTTGTTGAATGGTATGACGCTTCATAACGGAACGACACGCAATACAACTGAAGTAACACTGGCAGGACGTGGAGCAGAGGTCAATTTGTGTGGTATGGCTATTGCAGACAAGAACGAGCAAGTGGATAACAATACATTCATTGATCATCAGGTATCCGATTGTACCAGCAATGAGTTGTTCAAATATGTACTCGACGATCAGGCTGTAGGAGCTTTTGCCGGAAAAGTATTGGTACGTGAAGGAGCTCAGCACACTTCTTCACAGCAGACCAACCGTAATATTTGTGCAACACGTGAAGCCCGCATGTATACTCAGCCGCAGCTGGAGATATATGCCGATGACGTAAAGTGTTCGCATGGAGCAACAGTCGGTCAACTCGATGAAAATGCATTGTTCTATATGCGTCAGCGTGGTATCAGCCTGAAAGAAGCACGTTTGCTGCTGATGTTTGCCTTTGTGAATGAAGTGATCGACAATATCCGTATGGATGCGTTGAAAGACCGTCTGCACTTACTTGTTGAGAAACGTTTCCGTGGCGAATTGAATAAATGTCAGGGATGTGCTATTTGTAAATAAAATTAGTGTGACATGTTTTACGATGTACAAAAAATAAGAGAGGACTTTCCGATACTTTCACGGAGTGTGTACAATAAACCGTTGATTTATCTTGATAACGGAGCGACTACCCAGAAGCCCCGTCAGGTAGTAGAGTCGATAACAGACGAATACTATTCGGTCAATGCGAATGTACACCGTGGAGTACATTTCCTTTCGCAGCAGGCTACCAACTTGCACGAAGCTTCGCGTGAAACAGTACGTAAGTTTATTAATGCGCGCAGCATTTCGGAAATAGTCTTTACACGTGGTACTACCGAAAGCATCAATCTGGTGGCATCTACCTTTGCTGACAGCCAGATGAAGGAAGGCGATGAAGTGATTGTTTCTGTAATGGAGCACCACAGCAACATTGTTTCATGGCAGTTGCAGGCAGCGCGTAAAGGAATTGTCTTGAAAGTGATTCCGATGAACGACCGTGGGGAACTGTTGCTTGATGAATATGAAAAGCTCTTCTCTACACGTACTCGTCTGGTTTCAGTAGCACATGTTTCGAATGTGCTTGGAACAATCAATCCTGTGAAGGAAATGATTGCCACTGCACATGCTCACGGGGTTCCTGTTCTGATAGACGGAGCACAGAGTATTCCTCATATGCCGATAGATGTACAGGATCTGGATGCCGATTTCTATGTGTTCAGCGGACATAAGGTGTATGGCCCTACGGGTATCGGTGTGCTTTATGGCAAGGAAACATGGCTCGACAAACTTCCGCCTTATCAGGGAGGAGGAGAAATGATAAAGAATGTCAGTTTCGAGCATACCACGTTCAACGAACTGCCGTTTAAGTTCGAGGCTGGAACTCCCGACTATATTGGAAGTACAGCACTGGCGAAAGCACTCGATTATGTTTCGGCAATTGGAATGGATAAGATTGCAGCCTATGAACATGAACTGACAGTATATGCCATGAACAGACTGAAGGAAATTCTGGGAATGCGTATTTTCGGAGAGGCTGAACATAAGGGAGGCGTTATTTCTTTCCTGGTGGGCAATATTCATCATTTTGATATGGGAACATTGCTCGATCGTCTGGGTATAGCTGTACGTACAGGACATCATTGTGCCGAGCCGTTAATGCACCGTATGGGAATTGAAGGAACGGTACGTGCTTCGTTGGGTTTGTATAATACGAAGGAAGAAATTGATGCACTGGCAGCAGGCATAGAACGGGTAAGCCGGATGTTTTGATAACAGGACTTGCTGTTTGACAGTATCATAAAGAATAATCTCCTTATTCCAATCTTTACATTAAGTGCTCAAGATGGAATAAGGAGATTTTTTATTGTTATACTTTTGATTATAAACGTATTATATCTCTTTCTGAGTAGCTGTTTTTACAGTTTATAATCTCTTTGTAGCATATTAGTCAAATCATCAGCATAAACTTCTAAAAACTTCTCGATGTTTTCTCTTAAACATCGAGAAGTTTTTTTATTTTTTGTACGAAAAAATCGCGGGTGTTGCTGATGCTTTTTAGTAGTCTTTACGAAGACTGTTTTGCTTATAGTTTTACTCTCCTGAATAGAGGCAAGCCTACTTGCTGCTATTCTTTTTCTAATGCGACTTTTAGCAATGGCTGGGCACCTACTGTAGTGGTTTTCATATTGCTGGAACTGACCTCCAGTGTGGCATCTTTCCTGGGAACGGTAAGTGTGAACCTACCTTCGTTGTCGGATGTAGTTTGTGTTGTAGTACCTTTTATGGTAATACATGCTCCCGAAACTGGGTTTCCGGCAGCGTCTGTAACACGGCCTGTAACCAGCGACTCGCCTTGAGAAGTTGTAGAAGATCTTTTTGTCGTTATCAGTATTACCCCATCACGAGCTTTGGGGCCGAATATGGTTATGCCCGTTCCATCCTTAATAACATTTATGGAGCTGATCTGGTCGGGATTTATTTCATTCAGAGCTTTTGGCTCAACTTCTTTACCATCAATGATAAAGAGTGTTTTCTTTAATGTAAGCGAGCTGTCAGATATGTTTCCTGTTGGTGTATGTTCTTTCTGTTTGTCAGGAAGTGAGAAAGTAACCGGAATAGTAAATTTTACGTCAACAGGCTTTCCATGTTGGGTTCCGGGTTTCCATTTAGGGGTAGTTTTTATAACTCTTAAAGCTTCTGCATCTAATAACGGATTTACAGAACGCTTTATTTCGAAGTTGTCGAGTGAGCCGTCTGCCTTTACTACAAACTGGACAATAACCCTTCCCTGAATGCCTGCTCTCTGACATTCTGCCGGATATTGTATGTTTTCTGCGAGATAACCCATCAATGCTTTCATTCCCCCAGGATATTCCGGCATTTGTTCTACTACAGTAAATGTTTCTCCATTCTGTACGGCAGGTTTAGGTGCAGAAGGAGAAACTGTCAGATCTAATTCATTGGTAGCACTTGTTAGTCGAATTGTTTTATCCGTCTGCTTGATACAGTCTTTTACCGATATGTTTTTCGACTCCATACCCACATACGAAATCCATAAACTCTGATCTTCGCCTACCTCCAGTGAAAAATGTCCGTCATCGTCTGTAAGTGTACCATTGGATGTATTGGTGATGACTACTGTAGCTTGTGGTACTGGCTGTCCGGTTTCGTCTACGACTTTCATGCTCAGACGTATTTTTGTATCCGGAGCAGACTGATTGTTTTGTTGATTTTTGTCGGTATACGTTTTCATAGCATCCGATAAATCACTAACTTTGACATTTGAAATCTTTTCTAATGGTTGAGATACTTCGGGACGGGCAAAAACGGTAACTGCAACAGTTGCCAGTGGAAGTACATACAAGTACTTGACTCGTGCCCACGGATTGGATTTTTTTCGAATCATCATAGTAATACGTTTTTTAAGTGAACTGTGATTAAAGCTGTTGGCAATAGAGTAGAGCCTTGCGCCAACGGCTTTTTTTATTAATAGCATTTGATATTGTCTGGCATCGATTCCTTGACGAAGGACTTCTTCGTCGGCTTCATATTCGTGAATATTTTGCAGTTCTTGTTTGAGTAGCCATATAGCGGGGTTGAACCATTGTAGCCAGCTACAAACCTCAACCAGCAGCAGATCCCACGAGTGATGATTACGGATATGTGCCTGTTCATGTAGCAGAATGTCATGTCCGTTCTCTTTAAGGTCGGCCTGTGAAATAACAATATATTTCATCCAGCTAAAAGGGGCAAAGTTGCATGAGTGAATTATCAGAAGCGTTCCATCGGGGAGTTGCTTGCGCTGATTGTGACGGATGAAATAGAGCATGCGCCCTAACGACCAGAGGTGGCAAAGAATGAAAAATATAGCTCCTGCCACATAACAGATTATTAATATTTCTTGCCAGGGAAAACCATATTCCGGCTGTAATCCTTGATTGGGAACCGCATGCTGCTCATACATTATCAGCAAGTCTTCTACAGTTGTTACAGCTGTACTGACCATAGTATGCTGACTGGTTGTGATTGTTGCCAGAGGTAGTATGTACGAAAGCAGTATGATACTCAGTAAGGCTATCCGGTTGCAGCGGTGAAATGTTTCCTTGCTTAACAGTAACCGGTAGAACAGGTAAAATACAGCCAGACAGAGCGATGATTTCAGTATGTAGACAAAAAATGCTCCCATAATCCAGAATTGTTTATTGTTTCTTTTCGTTTTCTCCTTCTTCCACCTGCCGTATCAGTTCCTTTAGTTCTTCGATGGAAATATCCTCTTCTTTTACGAGTGACGATACAGCTCCCAAAAAAGAATTATTAAAGTACTTACTGATGACACTCTTCAACGTCCGGGTACGGAAGCTGTCTTCTGTTACTGTGGCGAAATAGCGATATGTATTCCCGAATGCTTCGTGCGAGAGATAACCTTTTTCTTCTAATCCACGTACAATGGTGGAAAGGGTATTGAAGTGCGGTTTAGGATCGTCATAAAAAGCCAGCAGTTCTTTTACAAATAAAGGGCCTTTCGTCCAAAAGAAACCCATAATTTCTTCTTCTTTTGCAGTGAGTCTTTTCATATATTTCTCTTGTTTTTTGCAAATAACTAAAATATATAGTTTATAAACTAATTTTTATAGTTAAATAAATAAAATAGGAGAAATGAGTGATTTATATGGGTGTAAAAAAATAGGGAAGACTACCCGATAGACAAAGTAGCCTTCCCTTGTTGAAGTAAGATGAAGAGTTATGTTATTTTCCGTAATCTTCGTACATCATCAGCAGATGTGACGAGCTCCAGCTGAAGTGAGGAGCCTGGAGGCGCTCTCCGTTGTGTGTGCCATAGTTTTCATGTATAGGAGCATCTTCTTTCAGCCCTTGGCAGCGTTCGAATACTTGCTCCGTATATTGATCTGCAAGTTTTCCGTAGCCATAGTTACGCAATCCCTTGATAGCCTGATAAGTCTGGTCGAGCCATATCGGACCTCTCCAATATCCGTTCGGATCACATTTCGGATTATCGGCAGCAGCCGTAGGGAAGGGGATATAAGTTGAAAACTTAGTTGTATCAGTTAGCAGTGTAATGGCTTTATCCATTTGCTTCTTGCTGGCTATTTGTACCCAGAACGGAGTATATCCTTCGCATCCAGGTTCTTCAATGAAGCTGCCATCACTCAACCGGCGGTCACAGAACCATCCGATTTTTTCATCGAAGAAATAATCGGCGATTTTATCGCTGTAGTCGGGACCATCAAAGTTAATGCCGATCAACGAAGCAAATTTCTTCAGTAACTTACATTCGTAGGCAAGATATGCATTCAGGTCCACACTTTCCTGATCCATACTCCATGCATCGTCTGCATTTTTCAGCATCTTTGTGTTGTCGAAGCGAATGGCATTGTCCATACCACTTTCCCATGCGGCAGCTTCCAGGGTGCCGTCGGTAGAACCAAACTCACAGATGCCGTTACGGTTGTGGTCGCGTTTTGCATACCACCATTTGTAATAGGCAAGCAGTTGCGGATACATCTCTTTTACGAAGGTGGTATCTTGGGTGTGAGTAAATATTTCATCTACAGCCCAGCAAACCAAAGGTGGCTTACTGTCGCGGGCATTATTATCTGCCGAATTGGTATAGATACAGTCGATAATCATACCGTCGGGCAACTGGTAGTCGAACATGGCGCGAATATTGTTTTTCGCCAGTTCGGGAGCAAAGCTTGCCAGAGCTGCTGAGAAACGCCAGCTGTCCCAGGCCCAGAATCCGACGAAATAGCCTACCGCATGGCTGGGAATAACTCCTTCATGCAACAATCCTTCGCGGTGTGTACGCCAGTTGGAAATCAGTGTCACAGCAGACTTTACGGCAATACGGTCGTACTCAGGCTTCATGTCGTTGCGTAGAATCTTTTGTAAATATCCGTTCCATCGGTCTGCATTTGCCTTCAGCTCTTGTGAAGGATTGTTCAGCAGAGCTTGTATGCGTTGTTCGCTTACTGGAAGTTCTTTTTCGGAAGCGAAGAACGAAATGGCAATATCAGTTTTCTTACATCCGGGTTCAGTCTGTGCAACATAATTTTTCCCGTCGCATGTCAACGTGATGTCAGAATCGAACGTTAACGTTACAATCTCTCCGTTGGAGTGACGTGCTGTAACGATGTTGCGTTCAGCTTCCAGATGTACATTATTATTCCATTGTCTGGCTGTGAAGCAAAGTCCTTTTCCACTGTTACTCTCTATTTGCAGTAGAGCTGTAGAAGCATTGATGAAATTCATTCGCTGGCTGATACTTTCTGTTCCGGAGGATGAGGAGATATATACTTCACCTGGAAAGTAAGATGCCGAGTCGGGAGTCATTGCTGTTGTTTCTCCTATAAGACTGGCTTCCACGATCGATTGGGCAAACCATATCCGGTTGTCAATGCTGAACGGACCGCAAAATCCGTTTACCCATTTATCTTGTTGCGGTATGGTAAATCCCATCCACGAACCTGCATCGGTAAAACATCCTGCGCGATGAACGGTTGAATCGGGTGTCAGCGCAATATTCAGGATATTGCTGAATTCATATCGGTTTCTTTCCTGAGCCATATTCTGTCGGGAACCTGTGGTGCAGGCTGAAATGCCGGCAGCCAGTCCCAGAAGCAAAACCTTTATTGTATTTTTTTTCATTGTTGATTGATGTTTTTAAGTATGTAAACCAAAAACGCTTCTTTTAGAAGAATCTCTTATGAGCCTGTGAGGCTGCATCCATTTCTTTATTCAGAGGTTGAATGGTGAAGCTGTACTGCCATGCATGAGGAGTTATTGTATATTCAGGATGTACCTGTGCTCCCCAAGTATTATCGCCACCTACTCCCATTTGCATGTGATCGATGTTCAGCCATACCAGATCTTGTTTTTCTATGCTTCCTCCATGATGACGCTCTACGCTGAATGGGCGATAGCCGATGTCTTCAAGTGGGAAGTTCCATGCACTGATACTCAAAGGTTCTTCTCCGGTGACAAGCAGACCTTCTCCTGACTGGCTACGTAATGCTACCCAGCGTACATCACATTTGTTTGCTGTTTCCTGTGCACGTACGTACGGATGATACTGTTCCCATACGCTAGCAGTGTAGACACCTATTGCAGCACTGTTCTTACGGTCGGCATAGTTTTCATGTGGACCGCGTCCGAGCCATGTCATCATTTCATAATCGGCAGGCAAAATCATACGCATACCCAGACGAGGCATTTCTGGTAATTGTTTTTGACCAGGGATAAATGACATGGTAACTTTCACTGCACCGTCAGGGCGGATTATATAATTAATATTAAGGTCGGCATCTTGCTTTTCCATGCGGTATGTAGCAGTGACAATGGCCTGACGTTTGTCGCTCCTTTCATTTAATTTCAAGTCTTTCAGTTTCGCATCCTTACCTGCTTCTTTCCAGATTCTGCAACGTTCGGGAGTGCCATTGGCTACGTCATTATCTGTCAATCCACGCCAGAAGTTAGCTTGCAGACCTTCTTTTATGAGATTCTTTCCGTTATATTCTAAAGCCGTCATTTCTCCGTCGGCTGTGGAGAAGCTGATACGGAAGTTAGTTCCACTCAGACTGATGCTTTCCGGAGTACGTTCAGATCTTAGTGAACCGTCAATTGGCTCTATGTTTTGAGCTATTTGCTCTACAGGCAGTTGCCACTGTTCCATTGCAGCTATATGTCCTGCCGGAATCATAGGAGCATCCTGGCGGGTAATTGCTTCCAGTTTCAAGAAATATTCTTTTTCACTTGCGGCAATAGTCTGCATAGGAAGTACGATCTCCCGGCTTTGTCGTGCCGGTATCTGTGGAAAATCCATTACTCCCTGCTGAATGCTTTTACCGTCAGCTTCTATTGTCCAGCGCAACTGATAACCGGATAGGTCGATGAAATCATGCCAGTTAGTGATATTAATCCGATTGGCAGTAAAGGCTACAGGACGGAAGTGAATGTACTGATATACCTTCTTCACTTCATAAATATGCGGATGTAAAGAACGGTCGGCTGCAATCAGTCCATTGGCACAGAAGTTGGAGTCGTTGTGTACTCCTACATAGCCCATATCTCCTCCATACGCCCAGATATCTTTCCCTTTTTCGTCTTTCTTTGCAAATGTCTGGTCTACCCAGTCCCAGATAAATCCACCTTGTAACTGGTCGTACTTATAGATTAAATCCCAATAATCTTGCAGGTTGCCGACACTGTTTCCCATTGCATGAGCATATTCGCACATAATCATCGGGCGTGCATCGCGCTGATTAATGTGACGACGGAGCGACCAGATGCGGGGATACATCGGGCAATAAATATCCGATTTAGCTTCGTAACCTCCACCTTCGTATTGTACCGGACGGGTAGGATCTGTTTTCTTGGTCCAGTCGTATATTGTTTCGAAATGTTTACCATAACCTGATTCGTTACCTAATGACCATGTAACAATAGCTGTACAGTTGCGGTCGCGCATAACCATACGGCTCATGCGTTGCATGAATGCAGGTTCCCATTCCGGATAATTGGCAAGTGTTCCATCTTTGTGACTCATCATTCCATGGCTCTCGATATTTGCTTCGCCAACCAGATATAGTCCGTACTTGTCGCACAATGCATACCATTGGTAGTGGTCTGGATAATGGCAGTTACGTACAGCGTTTATGTTGAATTGCTTCATCAGCCGGATATCCGTCAACATACTTGCGACATCGATGGAGCGTCCTTTATATGGATCGTGTTCGTGTCGGTTTACTCCTTTGAACAATACGGGTACACCATTAATAAGTTGTTGTCCGTTTTTCATTTCTACAGTGCGGAATCCGAATGGATGTGCAAATGATTCCATCGGTTTTCCTTGCTGGTCGAATGTGTTGACAACCAGTGTGTAAAGATTAGGTGTTTCGGCTGTCCATGCCAGAGCATCCTTAAGTAGTTTTTTGCCAGACAATAATGTGTCGGTGTTGTTTTTTATTTCTTTATCCTGAGTGTAAAGAGCATTACCTTTTGCATCCAGTAATTTGAACTCTACACGCTGACCTTGCTGAGGCTGATTCAGTGTGATATTTACATCAAAATCACCGTCTTTATATTGATTGATCAGTTCGGCCGTGAGTTTGAAGTCTTTTACTCGGCTTTGTGGACGCGCATACAAATAGACATCTCGTTCTATTCCGCTATATTTCCAGTAGTCCTGATCTTCCATGTAAGATCCGTCACTGTATCTGAATACCTTGACAGCCAGCTTGTTTTTCCCTTTTTTTAATAACTTGGTTACATTAAAGTGAGCCGGCAGACGGCTGTCTTCGCTGTATCCGGCAAGTTCTCCGTTTACCCAGCAATAATATGCAGATTCTACCCCTTCGAAGTCGAGGAAGATATCCATTCCGTCCCAGTCTTCGGGTACTGTGAATTCACGGACATAAGCTCCTACCGGATTATAGTCTGCTGGTACATACGGTGGATTGCAAGGGAATGGATAAGATACGTCGGTATAAATGGGGGCATCAAATCCTTGAAGTTCCCAACTGCCTGGTACTTCTATGTTTTTCCATTTGCGTGTGCTGTATCCCGGTTTATGAAAATCGGCAGGACAAGCATCGTTATTCTTGGAGAAAAGAAATTTCCAAGTGCCGTTAAGTGAAACACGTCGTTCGGTCTTTGAATTTATTTCGAAACGTTGTAAGTCAGGTAATGCCTGCTGTGCCAATGCTGCATCTTCATTGATGAATGGAATGAAGTGTGCATGCATTGCTTCACGGTTTATTTCGTTTATCTGTGGGTTTTGCCAGGGCACATTGTCGGCATTGGCCGGCAATGTAGCTGCAAGGGCAAACATGTATGTTAGATAAAAAAAGTGCTTCTTCATAGAATTTGGTATTTTTCTTAGATGGAACAAAAGAAGGTGACAAGAAATGGTACACTAAAATCGGTTACGAATCCGTGAAAAATGGAAACTACGACAAATTGCTGACCTGCATAACGGGTTATAATAGGCAGGGTAGTATCCATTGTCGTAGCTCCTCCTGCTGATATCGGTGCCAGATTTCCGAACCACCGAACCAGTAGAGGGGCACACAACAAAGTAATTATTTCACGGGTTATGTTAGAAAGTAAAGCAATGGTTCCTAGCTCCGGTCCTTTATATTGCGTAATGAAGATGCTGGATAGTGAATAATAACCAAAGCCCGAACCAACTGCCATACAGTCGGCGGCACTCCGGTGGGGAAGAATGAGGCTCACCAGTGCAGCTGCCGATATGGTTCCCAGTATAGTAGCAACAGGCAGGAAGATCAGTCTTGGATTCAGCGAACGGAAATTTCTCAAGGTCTGTGGATCGTTTCCGATACTTAGGCCTACACTGAACATCAATGCACATAAGGCATAGAAGCTGATATTGCTTTGTGCTACGTCGAAAGGGATGAGATGAAAAGCCCCGCATAATGTTCCAAGAACAAAAAATCCGACAATGATCAAACTGCCTTTCATGCTTTTCCTCCTTTCTTTTTATACAGGAGATACCATAGTCCCCAAGCGAAGATACAACTTCCCAATACGCATGCCAGCGTAATGGTAAAGGCTTCTACTCCTAAAGTTGCAAGTCCTTCTACTATCTGGCGATTTCCTCCTACTTCTACTCCTAATAAAAAAAGGAGTACCCAGATTAGTGATGTTATGACTTTATTTATCCACGAAAATTCTTGGCGACGGAGCAGGAAACCTATTGCCATACCTCCTAACATTAATCCGATAACAGTAAACATATTCTTTTTTTGTAAT